>Ga0068714_10003423_pt1 | contig 18846 bp, 16 predicted proteins | sample MTBNYHSulfiMetaG_FD_62988 | JGI IMG/M metagenome (GOLD analysis project Ga0068714, IMG submission 62988) | Enrichment culture microbial communities from rom New York Harbor, USA that are MTBE-degrading - MTBE-NYH (New York Harbor Sulfidogenic)... | ecosystem: Environmental > Aquatic > Marine >... | reverse complement strand
TGACTTCTGTCCTCTGATCCCTGTTCTATACTTGCTCGCGGTAGCTCTTCCTGATCAACTCCTCCAGGAAGATATCCGGCTGCGTTACCGCTTTTTTTGGGAGAGTAAACTCAATTTGGCCGCTCCTATCCGCAATCAGCTTGAATCCATAATCGTAGTCGCGGCAGATTTCGCTGCAGATAGCGGTTGCGCTTGTATCGTTTTGCATCGCTCTTGCCAGGATTTCATCGACCGCGTCGTCATCGAAATGGATATTGAAGCAATGTCTGCGGTAAAATTGCGACTCAAAGTCCCTGATCTGGCTGTGGAGCAACAGTAATTCATCGAAAGTGCTTTCCAACGACAGCCCGGTAGTCAGATGAATATCCATGACAAGCTCTACCCGGTCATGATTGAAGACTCGGGGGTGACTCTTCAGGAAATGATTTTTCATTTCAGACAGCTTTTCTTGAACGAGCATCCTTTCTTCCTCAATGATGCGCAGGTATATCGCGTTGCGCTGGGGCTCGTCGGGATTTTCCATAATCCGAGCAAGTTCGCCCTGCGGGTCGTTGACAACATTTTCGGTCACGACCAGATGTTTCAAATTGGTTGAGGGAAGCGTCTTCTCGAAAGGCAGGAGCACCTTCTCCACGACACTCACCAGACCCCTTGCCCCGGTCCTTTCCGAGTAGGCCATTTGGGCGAGCAGACAGAGGGCTCGGTCCTGGAATTTCAGGTCAATCCCGTAGCTGCGAAAGTCTTCTTTCTTGGCCAGGATGATCGGATTGGATGGATTTTTGAGAATTTCATAAAGATCCTCTACTTCCAGGGCTTCCAGGACTGCAACAACGGGCAGCCGCCCGATGAATTCACTCTCGAAGCCATAGGCGATCAAATCTTCAGCCTTACAGTTGCTCAGGAGCTTCGAATCGAGCCCCTTGCTTTGAATGTCGGCGCAAAAACCGATGCCCTGATGCTGCATTCGGTTTCTTACAATAGTTGCAAGGTCATTAAAGGCGCCGCTTACAATAAACAGGATATTTTTTGTATTAACGGTACGCTTTTCTCTTTTGCCCGTCTTGCGATAGTGCTCGATGGCCTGCAGTTGAGATATGGGATCATGAGCAACTTTCAAATCAACATCGGTTTCTTCCATGGGTTTGAGTAGTGCCCGCTGCACCCCGGTCCGTGAAACATCCGGTCCGATAAAGTTGTTTGAGGACGCGATCTTGTCGATTTCGTCGATGTAGATGATTCCATACTGGGCCAGCTCTATGTCATCATTGGCTTCCACCACCAGATCTCTGACCAGATCTTCGACATCGCCGCCGACGTACCCGGTTTCACTAAATTTCGTTGCATCGCCTTTTACGAATGGCACCCCCAATTTCTGTGCAATCAGTTTGATCAGGTAGGTCTTACCTACGCCGGTGGGGCCGACCAAGATGATGTTATTTTTGATTCGACCCACCACCTGGTCTTTTCGAAAACGCTTTTTTCGATTCTCATACCGAATGCGATTGAAATGGGTGCATAACTTGGTCGCCAAGACAGCCTTTGCTTCAGTCTGTTTTACAACGTACTGATTCAGGTATGCTTCCAGCTCGGCGGGCTTCATTTCGAACTTGATTTCGCTGGAGCCGCCGTCGTTTTTCTTTTTTTCCACCTGATCGATGCCGGCAGTCTCCGGCCCCATCATTGGGGACATGACTTTGATCTGGCAGCCGTATTTTTTGGAAAGGTATTCACTGAGCTCTTTTTCGAGCTCTTTTTGATTTGGAATTTTCTGGCATTTCTCGATCTTCATGTGATCCTCAAAGACGGCGCTGCCTAAATTAATACTATGCAATGAGAAAAGGTTCTGCTAACTATAAACGCTTTATTTCGCCTTTTCAACCGGCCCCTCTAGAGGTGTTGGAGTAGGGGAGGGAGATGCGGAGATGACTCCTCGTTTCAACCCGTGCCCGTGCCCGTGCCCGACTTTATTCAAGGTGGTAGCGGGCACGGGCACGGATACGGGCACGGTTAAGGAAAGCTTTCATGGAACAATTCGACCATGATAAGCTGGATGTGTATCAGGCAGCCATCGAGTTTATTGCATTGGTGGACGAGTTAGCCCAACGTCTGCCGCGTGGCAGAAGCTACCTCGCAGACCAATTGCGGCGTGCAGGAACATCGATTCCCTTGAATATTGCAGAAGGCGCCGGCGAGTTTTCAGCAAATGAGAAAGTCCGTTTTTAGCCGGAACAACACGCAGAAGGTGAAGGATGAAAGCGAAGTATTATCCGAAAAGCATCGAAAGCAAATGGCAGGAATATTGGGGACGGGAGCGCCTCTTTGAAACCAAAGCGGATCCGAGCCTTCAGAAGTTTTACCTGTTGGAGATGTTCCCGTATCCGTCCGGTCGGATTCACATGGGCCATGTGCGCAACTACACCATTGGCGATGTAGTGGCAAGATTCCTTAAGATGCAGGGCTACAACGTACTGCACCCGATGGGTTGGGATGCTTTCGGCATGCCCGCTGAAAATGCGGCCATTAAAGCGAAAATCCATCCGGCTAAATGGACTTATGACAACATCGCCTACATGCGCCGGCAATTGCAAAAGCTCGGGTTTTCCTATGACTGGTCCAGGGAATTTGCTACCTGTGATGTCTCTTATTACCGCTGGGAGCAGCTGTTTTTCCTCAAAATGTACGAGCGCGGACTGGCCTACCGGGGGAAAGCTTACGTCAACTGGTGCAGCTCCTGTCAGACGGTTCTTGCTAACGAGCAAGTGGAAGGCGGCGCTTGCTGGAGATGCGATCAGCCGGTGGTGCAAAAGGAGATGGAGCAGTGGTTTTTCAGAATCACCGACTATGTTGAAGAGCTCCTGGACTTCACATATAAGCTGCCAGGATGGCCTGAGCGCGTATTGACCATGCAGCAAAACTGGATCGGGAAAAGCATCGGCACTGAAATTCTATTCCCCATGACGTCGGGGGATGGAGCCATCAAGGTATTCACCACCAGGGCGGATACCCTTTTTGGCGCCACTTTCATGAGTCTCGCACCGGAGCACCCGCTGGTGGAAGAGATCAGCCGATTGACCCCCCGGCGAGACGAGATCATGAATTTTGTAGAACGGGCTAAACTGGCCCAACGCAGTGACAGGACGGCCGATCTACTGGAAAAGGAAGGCGTGTTCACCGGCAGCTATTGCATAAACCCTATGACTCAGGAGCACATACCGATCTATGTGGCTAATTTTGTGGTCATGGAATACGGCACCGGCGCCGTTATGGCAGTTCCAGCTCACGATCAGCGTGATTTCGAGTTCGCCAAAAAGTATGGACTGCCCATCCGGTTGGTCATCACGCCGGAACGTTCAACATCGGCATCGGCTGCCGAGCAGCTCACGGAAGCAGACGAAGAAGACGGCGTCCTGGTCAATTCCGGACCTTTCACAGGGATGAGCTCGGCTCAGGCACGAGAGGCTGTAACGGCCGCTCTGGCAGAAAAGGGGCAGGGCAGGCAAACGGTCCAGTATCGACTGCGTGACTGGGGCATTTCACGGCAACGGTACTGGGGAGCTCCGATTCCGATTATTTATTGCAGTCGGTGCGGCACAGTGCCCGTACCGGAGAATGATTTACCGGTGGTGCTGCCGACCGATGTCGAGCTTCTCTCCAATGGCGCCTCTCCGCTGCCGGTGTGCGAGGAATTTGCCAATGTCAGGTGCCCCCGATGCGCCGGGCCGGCAAGACGTGAAACGGATACCATGGACACCTTTGTAGAATCGTCCTGGTATTTTGCCCGCTTCGCCTGCTCGGATTACAGCGAAGGGCCTCTGGACAAAGAAAGAGTCGATTACTGGCTGCCGGTCAACCAATACATCGGCGGTATCGAACATGCTGTATTGCACCTCCTCTATTCGCGATTTTTCGTGAAAGTGCTGCGCGATATGGGTTATGTGCAGATGGACGAGCCCTTCTTGAACCTGCTGACCCAGGGCATGGTAATCAAGGACGGTGCCAAAATGAGCAAGTCGAAAGGCAATGTCGTCGATCCCGATGAAATGATTGAAAGCTACGGAGCCGATACGGTGCGCCTTTTCTGCCTGTTTGCTTCGCCTCCGGAAAGAGATCTCGATTGGAGCGATCAGGGTGTCGAGGGCGCGTTCCGGTTCCTATCGCGTGTCTGGCGGCTGGTGGCCGAAAATCTTGATGCGCTAAGCTCCGTCCATGCCTATGAAGGTAACGGCGACCTCTCGCAACCGCTCGCCGAGCTGCATCGCAAGACCCATCAGACCATCAGGAAAGTGACCGATGATATTCGCGAGCGGTTCCATTTCAATACGGCGATCGCAGCCGTTATGGAGCTGGTCAACCAAACCTATCAGACCCTCGATAATCCGGCACGGGATCAGGAATTCTGGCCGGTTCTGCGCGAAGCGGTTGAAACGGTTATTGTCTGCATCTCGCCCATGGTGCCCCACATTGCCGAAGAGCTGTGGAGAGGGATTGGCCGCCGGGAGAGTATCATGAAAACGGCCTGGCCTACATGGAGCGCTGAGGCGCTGCAGACGGAGCAGATTCTAATGGTAGTGCAGGTGAACGGAAAGCTGAGGAGCCGTATCATGACTTCCGCCGAGGCAACCAGGGAAGAGGTGGAGAAAGCCGCTCTGGAAGACGCCAAAATCAAAGAGCTCATTGCGGGCAAATCCATAAAGAAAGTGGTTGTGGTGCCGAATAGATTGGTCAATATTGTAGTGTAGCATGCTCGAATCAATGCAAGTTGGTCGCTTTGAGATAATCCCTTAGTTCCACAACTGAGCTGTGTTAATATCAAGTTGGTTCAAGTCGGAGGCTTGAACCAACTTGAGGCCAAGGCAGGAGTCGGAATGAATATACCCATTATGATAGATCGGCAGGCATTAAGAAACCGGCGAACTGGGCGCCATGCCAATCAATCGGTTTACAGCTGCGCCAAATCGCACTATCGAGCATTGCTCCCAACCGGGCTTGTAACGACATCGCTCCATTCTTCGGCCGCCCTCTTCCGTCCTCTGTCCTCTGTCCTCTGTCTTCTGCTCTCTCTCCTCTGTCTTTTGCAAGGCTGCGGCTACCATTTTTCCGGTGAAGGGACCGGGCCGAAACCCGGCTTGCAGCGCATCGCTATTCCGGTCTTCGAGAATGACACTTCCGAGCCGGGTTTGGAAGCCATGTTCGCCGCGGCACTGCGAAGAGAGTTCATATTGCGGAGTCAGCTCCAGGTTGTCCCGGTAGAGCAGGCGCAAGCCATACTGCGCGGACGTATTATCAATATCAATACTTCGCGAGTTGCGCAGCGGCAGGTCGAGCAGACCATCGAAACCCGATTGTTTGTAACTCTGAACATACGCTGTGAAGATGTCGAAACCGGTCGGATCATCTGGCAGGATCCCCATTATACCTATTATCGAACCTATTCAGAGAATTCAAACGATCCTGTGGTCCTGTTTGAGAACAGGCGCAGAGCCGAAGAGTTTCTAGCCGAAGAGATGTCCGTTAGAATCCACGATCGTTTTCTGGCGAATTTCTAAACAAAGAAATGCACTCCAGCCAATTTTTTCGCCACCTGAAACAGAATCCTGTCGCTTCCGTATACTTATTTAAGGGAGAGGCGGATCTGTTGATGGAAGATGCCTGGAAGAAGCTCTTGGATAAAGTTGTTCCGGCCGCTGCCCAGCGGTTTAATGGTGAAAGGCTGCAGGCGAAGGAGTGTTCGGCTGTCGACATCGTCGAGAGGCTTAAAGTTCTTCCCATGTTCGGCACTAAGCGGCTGGTGATGGTACAGGGCATCGATGCGTGGCCGAAGCAACACCAGGAGTCTATTTTGTCTTACCTGGCAAAACCGCTTCCCAGCGCCTGTTTGGTGCTTACAACTGCTCAGAAGAAAGGGCTCGACAAATTGGAAGCGGCCGTCTCTTTAGTCGGGATCGTGGTCGGCTTCGCAGCTCCCGGCGAACGCGATGCCCCGCGGTGGCTGCAGGAACGAGCACAACTGAAAGACAAGAAGTTATCCTCTCAAGCAGCTTCCTTAATACTTGAACTGGTAGGGCTTGACCTGCACGGCCTGGAAAACGAGCTGGATAAGCTTGTCACATATGTAGGAAACCGCGAAGCAATCGAAGCCGACGATGTGCAAGAAACGGTGAGCTATCAGCGCAGCTTTTCCGTTTTTGAGCTGCTAGGCTTTGTCAGTCGGGGCGACAGGAGCCGCGCTGTTCATTCGCTGAGAAGTCTGATTCGGGCAGGTGAGCCGCCGCTCGCAATTCTCGCGCTGATGAGCAGGCAGATCAGGATTTTGTGGCAGAGCAAAGAGGCCCTGGCAAACGGCGTATCCATATCGGAGCTGAGCCGTCATTTGCGTCTTCCGCAATTTGTGGTCAAGAACTACGCTCAAGAATCTTCGCTTTTTTCGGAGACGGAATTGCACAAGATCCACACAGCGATCCGCGAAGCCGATCTTGCCCTGAAGGGCACCGGATCCAGTCCCGAGCTGATTATGGAAAACCTAGTGCTGAAGATTGCTCAGCCGACCGGGCTATCCACAGATTACACAGATTAACACAGATAAAGACTTTAATATGTGTAAAATGAGAGACGAGCGAGCTTTCAAGATAATCGGTGCGGCCATGGAGGTGCATAGCGAGCTCGGCTACGGGTTTCTTGAGGCAGTTTATCAGGAAGCTTTAGAGAGAGAATTCATGGAACATGGGATTCCCTTCATGGCTCAGCCCGCCATTGAGGTTGTCTACAGAGGTAGGCCGCTTGCAAAGAGATATGAGCCGGATTTTATCTGCTACGACACCGTTATCGTGGAAATCAAAGCTGTAGAGAAACTCGGCGGCATTGAGCAAGCTCAGCTCCTGAACTACCTCAAAGCCACCACGTTAAAGGTCGGTCTCTTGCTCAATTTCGGGGCAGCATTTCTGCAATACAAACGCTTGGTCTTTTAATCGGTGTAAATCTGTGCAATCTGTGGATCGCTTCCATGTCTCCCTCTCTCCGCGTCTTGCTTTATCCTTGTGCCTGCAGAAGAGTATTCACGCGCTGTGTCAAACGGGAGATTTTTCGGGATGCTTTGTTCTTGTGGATCACTCTCTTCTGTGCTGTCTTATCGATTACGGACATTGCCTGCTTGAGAGTTTCCGTGGCGCGCTCCGGCGAGTTTGCGGCGAGCGCTTCTTCTAGGCTCTTAATTGCATTTTTCATGCGGGTTTTTCGTGCGCGATTGCGAATTCGGCGCTTCTCGTTTTGCTTTGCCCTCTTAATGGCCGATGGATGATTTGCCAAGTTTAAACCTCCTGGAAGTTTTTACGTTCATGAAAGCGAGCGGCCCAGGCCGAAAAAAAGATTTATAGCTTGACAATCGGACGGTGTCAAGCTCCTTATTACAAGCTTTGGTAAATAATAAGAGATTTGCCGAGGCTGCCTCAATAGGGCATACTCTGTATCCGCCATATCTCAGGGGGTTTTTGGAGGAATCCGGGAATGGCTCCCTTTTCCTATCAAAATGGAGGAGACTGGACATGATTTGGAGCGAGAATAATACAGCTGCTCATTCTAAACGGATACATCGAACAGGCATACATAGAGATCTTGCCAATGGTTTGAAAGAGTCGAGCGTGACAAAGGTTTTTCGAATGGCATTCGATCGAGAGCCAACCTCAGGGCTCCGGAACATACCACGGCTCCGCCGGCGTGATGGGCAAAGCAGTGCAGATGCTGCAACTGTGGGCCGTCGAAAAGCAAAAATAGAATAGACGCGTTTGCCGTAGCCACGGTAGAACGGGAGCCACTAAAAATATTGATGGTTATAACCCGGAAAACACATGTGAAATGTAGCGTAGGCTTTACTCTGTGCCCGCGCCTGCTCTGCAAGTAGACCTGCTGAGGAAAGTCGAATATCCGATGCGTTGTGGGTTTCAAGCAATCCGAGCCAAAATACAAACCAAAGCTTCCGGACTGCAACCGGATAGCCGAATAAATGATCCGGCTGCCTCAGGTACTACCGGAACAGTCTCGGCATCGGCTGAATCGAAGATCCTGAGGCACCTTGCTCTATATGGCGGCTATCTGCTGCTCGCCGTCTTTCTTACCTATCCTCTTGTCACAAACCTGGACAACAGTGTTCCAATGCCTTCCTACATTCACCATAAGCCCTGGCTGCACAGCCTGTGGGCATACTTTTGGTGGCTGTGGTACGTCGACTACTCGATTTTCCATCTGTATCAACTCCCGTTTTTTACGAATTTCATTTTTTATCCGGTCGGCATCCAGTGCTGGGCTTTTTTAATACAGGGATTTTGGCCGTCATTGTTGTTTATGCCGTTCGCCACATTTTTCTCGACAATTGCTGCAGGCAACCTTTTGCTGCTATTCACTCTTGCCAATGCAGGCTATGCAGCTTTCATGCTGGCGCGATATTGTATTGGTGATGCAAGAGCTGCCTATGTAACAGGAATTGGCTTTGCATTTTGTTGCCCTCAATTGGCTAATGCCCAAGGTCACATTCTGGTATTGGCAGCCGTCCCTCTCATGCCCTTGTTTATTCTATGCATGCTGCGGCTAAGGCAAAGAGATAGTCTTTTGAATATCTGCATGCTTTCACTAGTCTGCGTGCTGCTGATGCTCGCCTATTGGTATTTTGATCTATTTGCACTCATATTCATTATTCTTTTTATGGTATTTGAAAGGATTGACAGAAGGACCCTAATTGGCATGGTCAAGGCCGGAATCCTGTGTTCGATTGTTGGGATTCCCATTGCTGTCTTCGTATATAGTCACGAACACAATATCCTTGCGTCTTCTATTAACAGTGCAAAAGATTGGAGTGTCGATTTAATCGCCTTCTTTGTCCCCAGTCAGGACCACACGCTGTGGGGTGATTCATTTCAGGATATCCGCAAGGGTCTTGGCGCCAATCCAACCATCCAATCCGCTTATCTCGGCTACCCATTGCTTCTGATGTCTATATTGGCTGTTTTTCGTTATGAGTGGAAGACTTTGGGTCTGTGGGTGGCGGGGTTTGTGCTGTTTTCAACCCTTGCTCTTGGGCCAATCCTTCATGTTGGCGGTCAGACCAATCTGCACCTTTTGGGTGTGCCGGTCATAATTCCATTACCGTTCCTGCTGCTGCACAAACTGCCGCTTTTTTCTGCTCTTAGAGATTGTAGTATGTTTTTGGTTATGTCCTCACTTTGCTTAGCTGTTACGGCAGGATATGGAGTGAATTGGATACTGCGACGATCTTCACACCCTTTACTCGTCTACTGCTGTATCATCGTCGTCCTTCTGGCGGACCAACTTCATATTCCGTTTCCAATCTATGCAGTGAATATTCCTGCCGCTTATGGAACACTGGCCGACAAAACGGCTCAAGGAACCTTGGTGGATGTCCCACTACGAGAAGATTTGTTGTGCAATTTATTTTATCAATCTGTGCACAAAAAGAGACTGCTTATCGGTTCATTTTCAAGGCTGGACGGATTTTATCAAAATTATCCGGAACAAATCTCTTTCATCGAAGTACTGAAGAATCCCCAAATTCTTGTTGATAATCCGCCTGAGAGCCTTCGTGCCTATCGGGAGAGCGCTCAATGGGCTCTCCTTTTCTTCGATATTGATACCGTCGTATTGCACAAAAACCTAATGTCCGAAGCTCAACGCGAGGCAATACAGCGATTCATTGGAGAGGTTTTGGATGAGCTCACGTTGACTCACTTCGAACAGGGGGATTTGATCGTTTACCAGGTTTGGGAAAAAGGCCCACAACCTGCTCTGGAAGACCTATTGATCGATTTCGAACCGGCAGGTTCACATTTTTATGTGGCCCGCGGTTGGTCGAGCGTAGAAATGTGGAATGACCAAGAGAGCGTTCGTTGGTCGGAAGGAGCAACGTCGGACCTGTATCTATACCTGGACTCCAATAAAAGTCTGACCGCAGAATTCCGGCTGTTCCCTTTTAGCTATCCTGGTAGTCCTGTGCAAACCCTCGCTGTCTATCTGAACGACAGTCCGCTGGGTGTTTTTGAGCTCACCGACAGAGGGCAATGGAACATCTGCCAGGTCGATTTGCCACGCGAATACATCCACACCGGAGTAAACCGCTTTCAGTTTAAATACGGTTTCAGTCAACGTCCCTCTTCTGTTATTCCTTCCAGTAGAGATGATAGGGTAATCGGTGTCGCATTCGATTACATTCGCATCTTCAGTGGGGCGCTGCCTCGCCCTCAGCCTGCATTATGAAAAGGACCATCCGCTCATCAAAACATCCAGACCAATGGGTCCTTTTCTGCGGAGCCTGCCGCTCTTGGTTTTTCTTGACGTTCCATGATGAAAAAGGTATTTGGGGTCCATGGTTTTTGTATGAAAGTGGTGAGAGCGCGTTCCTCAAACTCACTTTCACTCGGCTCGATCGGAGAACGGGCCCTACAGCATTTTCATGGCTGGTTGTGTCTGATAAGCAATGGTTTTCGGCTGTTCGCAGGAAAGAGCATTCATATGTGCTTTGTAGGAGAATGTAGGGGATCGCTTTTCGGACGGGCTATTGCGATCTCGCCCGAGGATAAGACCTTTTAGATGTTCGGTGCGGCCGGTTGGTCATGGCTTGACCGTCGTGAGGAGTATGCAGGATGAAGGAAACACTGAAAATTGCTCTGTGCGTGCTGACGTGTATTACTTGGTGTGGGTTAGGCTTTGCTGCCAATCAAACCACCAGTCCGGAACCAAAGAAGCCTGATGTCACGGTCCTTCAAGAATTTGCAGCGATTGAAGTTCCTGAGCCTGGCTTTGATTTCGGTGAAATATTGGAGGGAGCGGAGGTCAACCATGATTTCACAGTCAAAAACACTGGTACAAGCCCCCTCCGCATAGAGAATATCGTGACGAATTGCGAATGCATCAAAACCGAGTATGATTCCGAAGTGCAGCCTGGAAAGGAAGGAAAAATTTCAATAAAGATCGATTCGCGGGGTTATGAAGGCGGTTTTCTTAAATTTATAACTGTTGCCATCAATGATCCAATTCAACCGCAATTGCGCTTGACACTTCAAGGAAAGGTGCAGCCTCTCGTCAGTCTGCAGCCGGGAAACCTGGTTTCATTTGATGGGGTATTCGGGAGAATCGAAGAGAAAGCTATTGATTTGAAGGCCACCACCGTTAAAGTGTTCCGCATTACCCGCACGGAGAGCGATATATCGAACAAAATCAGCTATGAGCTCGAGACCATCTCGGAGGGTAAGCATTATCGGCTTAAGGTAAAAAACAAGGCTGCAGATGGAGTCTACAATGGATTCATCAAACTTTTCACGGACCTTCCAGAGAAGCCTGAAATCAGTATTGCAGTGAAAGGCAGTATCAAGGATATAATATCTGTCTTGCCTCCGAGGGTGATGATCGGGAAAGTCCCTTCTGAAGACCGGATTCGTTTTGCCGAGGTTCAAATCAAAACCAATATTGACCAGCCCTTTAAAATCACAAAGCTCTCCTACGATGAAGAATTGGTCAAGGTCGAGCAGAAGCCTCTGCCCGATAAGGCAGGTTACACGCTTTTGTTGAGTGCGAAGCTTGAAAACATCCCGGCGCAGCCGGCGGGCAAAGCGGCTAAGCTTGAACGTAAACAGACATCGTTGACCATTCAAACCGATGCGGACCCCAAAAAGACTTACGAGGTGCGGGTGGAAGTTGTCCACCCAAAGTGAGTTGGCTCTTCGCCGATTAGCGGATTCAGGTTGGTTCAAGTCTCCGACTTGAACCATTTTGACATTGGGACAACTCCGTTGTGACCGTTGCATCCGACACGGAGAAAGAGCCTGCTCGCAAGCTTTATAATAAGTGAGTTGCCTGAAGGTCGGGCGGGTTCAAGTCGGAGACTTGAACCAACCAAGTGGCTGAGTCAGGAGCATATTCATCCAGTAATCCGGGATGAGCCGAAATGCCTTTCTGCTGGATCATCAGTGACGACAATCATTACAGTGGCGCACCAACTGACGGACGCTCCCTGTCAAGGGACGAGCATGCAGCAGCCGCGGCAGCCCGGATAAAACCGGTGTTTTCGCAGTTGCCTGCGAAAATCCTTCGCCTGTTGGTTATTTAGCAATGCTTTCAGGTTAGAGTTACGCAGGTTGCCAAGAGGCACATAAGGGCAAATGGACACGTCGCCGTAGGCCGTGATTCCAAAGCCATACCACGGGTAAAAGCACCTGCATCCGTTGAATGTGCGTAGGTCATTGGAATAATATCGGATGATTTGCTCAAATGTTATTCCTTGCGGCGTGGTCCTGATCTGGATAGGCGCACCAATTGCCTCCCGTTCGATTACCTGCAGCTGCTCCTTGAGAACGTGAAGATCGACCTGCCGCAGCGCGGGCGGTGGTTGCTGAATGGAGACCTTGTCACCCTTGTCGATGCGATCAGCATGTGGTAATTGGTTTAGAATCATCAGGTTGAAAATGTCCACCCGCCTTGACCTGGCTATATGGAATACCTCAGAGATATCCCCGACGTTCTCTGCAGAAATCACGGTCTTAAGCTCTATGAGCGGATACCTTTGCTTGCGAGCGGTCCTTTGTGCGACCAATGCTTCTATTCCTTGGATTGTTCTGTCGAAGGCCCACGATTTTCCAGCTATCCGGTTGTGCGTTTCCTTTGTCCCTTCCAAGCTGATTCCTACAAGGACCAGGCCCTGACCGAAGATGTTCCGGGCGGCTAACTTGCACAAGTCATCAGCTAATTTTTCATCCACCCTTGTCGCATTTGTAAAAATATGGGTCTTGTTCCTCCCGGCGCTGTATCGCAGGAGATCGATTATGCCCTCTTTAAGCAGCGGTTCTCCTCCGGTGAAAGAGATGATCGATGTCCTCGGAATGGCTGCAACAAGCTGTTGAAATTCAGTTGACGAAAGCTCTTGCCGTCGACTATCCGAATGTTGGGGTTTGGACTCATTTTCGGCTTGCAGGAATTGGCAAAAGCTGCAATGGAGGTTGCATCTATAGGTCAATTCAACAAAAACTTGCAGCGGGGGAGCTGCAAAGCCCGGGGCAAGCGACATGGGTATGGAGCTGTATGCCTTGATGATCGCCTGGTAGAGCCTCGAATAATTGGAATGGTTTCTCATTAGTGGGAAGACCTCTCGTTCTTTGTGCGATGATGGCGCTTTTCCTCAACGTTGCGTAAGCGTGCGAGAGCTGCCAGGAAGATCACAAGTACCTTTGCTAGAGTTTTTCACGTTCCACTCGAAATATTGTTGCGGTCGGGTTAGCGAAGACCGGCTCCAGGAAGGGTCCCGAATTTTTCCGTTCAGCAAAGTCACACTCGGTTCCGACACACAGGACATAACGCACATCGTATTTCTTCAGAAGCTCAGTTCGTGATCGAATGTCGCCAGAAGGATCGAAAAACCCGGAGGACAGCTCACATTTGTTATCATAGTCAATTGTGAAGTCCCGGTGACCTACGAAACAGGTGACACCAGCCAGGGCCGGCAGAAAAAAGCCATATTCCGGCGAGGAAACCACGATATCGCTGCTGGAAGTGTTCTCTGCCAGCCAGTTGAAGGCGGCTGTCACCTCCTTTGGCAGGTAGTAGGGATAAGAGTGGTCGGATAGATCTTGAATCATTCTGTGCATCAATACGAAATTAGATGGCAGGCAAATAAAGACGGCGAGAAGCCCAATAGTGGCGACTTGTCGTTTGCCAAGCCAAGGTAGAAAGACCTTTGCAGGTCTCCAGAGCTGAATGCGGCTGAATAACGGAGGCATATAATTAAACAGAAAGAGGCCTGCGAGGATGGGCGCCATAATATAACACAAGCCGGCACTTTCCATGCCCCACGGAATAATGGGATAGGCATAGATGAGTGAGCCTACAATAAAACCCCACAAATAAAGGAATGTGAGTGGAGGGCTCCATTTCCGAAAATTCCTTATGCCGTCGTAGGCAGCCGCAGCTAACAAAAAAGGAGCCCCAAGCCAGATTACAAGCTCCAATGGGGTTAAGGCAGGGAGGTCCACACCCTTAAATATCTGTCCGAGCACCGAGTTCTTGCTCAAGTACAAATAATAGCAGCCGACGGGCAGAGCCGCCAATGCTGCGATTGCGTAATTAATAGTCCTGTGCAACGAAAATCTACCTTCTTGTGCGCACAGAATCAGTGGAAACAGAGTCAGAAGAAGAAACGCGGTCGGAAGGTCGTAAGGGCGCACCAGTCCCTGCACCGCGATTGTAATGCCGGAAAGTAGAAAATAGATCCGGTGCCCGCTTTGCTCACCTCGCAAAAGGAATGCATAGCTTAAACATACTAATGAAAGGGAGCGGATGAAGTGAGGCTTATTGATGAGATATCCAAACAGATTGATGCCCTCAATATCCCAGAGCCGAACAGACCAGGTATGGCCGGGCTGTTGACCGATGCTCCAAAAAATCCATCCGAGCCCTGAAGTGAAGATGACCCATAGGAACACCCATTGTCTCTGGCCGATTTCAGGAAAAAAATTAGACAAGAAATAATATAAGATGCAAAATGCGAGGACTATGGTCAAGCAACGTTCAAGCTGAAAGCTTTCGGCGAGCGAAAGCCCTACAACCCCCTGTACCCTTCCCAGAAGCAGCCATTCAGGGTTGAAGTAGAAAGCGGAATGCTTTTCCGGGGTTAACCTGTTCGTTAATAAGATTGTGCCTTGACTTGCCTGAGCCTGCCACATGAAATACATGTAGGCTCCCGGAACATCCCTTCCGGCCAGCCCCATGTACTCTTTATCCTGCGGGCAGGACAGGTATCCGTACAGGTAAGGAACTGAACTGACAATTAGAAAAATTAAAGCAACAGCAGAAAAAAACAGTAGCTGCTGCCGCAAGCTCCGACCCATAGGACTCCGGATTCAAACCAAATAATCCAAACCCATTTCTCATTGCAGCACAATCAACACTATCAAGGAGAAACCGGGTAAGATATCTTCATTATTGACTTTTGCTCTTTTCGGATTCGGAAGGAAGCTCGGCCGGCCCATCTTCAGCTTTAGGAGCGGACGGAAAAGAGCCGCGAAATTTCCTTGGATCGGCAAACCGGTGGTACCAAGTGCCATCGAGGCGCCTCCAGAATTCAGTCGACACGCTGACCATGCCGTCTTCAGGCTGGCCCTTGGCAAATCCCCACCGATAGCGGATCCGAACAAGCACTCGAGCCTTATCTCCGGCTATGGTAACGGAGTCAACTTCAGCATCCAGCCATTTAACGCCACCACCGAACGATTTGACATAATCTGTGAGACTGGTCTCACCGATGGTCTCGGGATCCTCAAATGTATAGGCTTTTTCCAAGTCGCCTTTGACTTTATGGTCCCAATATTCGTTGGCACGTGCGGTCAATTGGGCTGCGTCCTGATCGCCTGCCAGACCGACTGGTCCGGAGGAAGAATTCGGCTCCGTGGCGCTTGTTGCACCAAAGGCGGTAACAGGAAGTAGGTATAAGACGGCTAACGCAAAAAACAGCAAAAGAACGGATGTCTTAGAAGCGCGCGTAAGAATTAGCTGCATTCAATCTCCCTCGAAAAAAAGTGAATCAAAATCTCGTTCGGACCGCCCAATGATCCCGGAGCTCCATGATGCGGCATAAATAGCAGATCGTTGGCAAGCGAGCAAGCAAAAAGCGGGTCTGAAGAAGAGACCCGCTTTGCTTAGGTTTTCCGCCGAACAAACTGCGTTCGCGAAGTTATAGGATCTTAATAAAGGATCGATTTACGGATTCACGAGTCCACCGTACCAGGGATAACTCGGGGGAATCACAACACTAGGATCCCCAGGAGCGAAGGTTCGGTTATCCCACTGGAACTCGTAGTTTCGACCATGCGGGAAGTTGGTGAAATCCCAATCCATGATCTGTCCGGAAGCAGGCAGGATTGCGGCGCCGCCGTTCCAGAGCAGGGTGAAATATTGCGGGCAGAAACCGGACCCATAAAGATTGGAAGTTGTCCACTTACATCCGCCACTCCACAGAGGGTCGTTCAGCAGCTGGAAGCTGTCCATCAGGAACCAGCCCGCGCGCCAATCCGGATAAGTGGCAACCGCATACGGAGTATACGGAGTGTCGACGGACAGGAAGCAGAAAGGAGCCAGTACATCCAAGGAGAGATCGCCAATGGGCACGAAGTTCAGTTCCCACGGCAGGCTGATCGAATAGAATGGTGAACCGGTCCCGGCAGGTCTCTCTTCGAGATTCCAGATTCCTGTGCTCAAGCCAACCGCTTTGACGTAGTAGGCAACATCAATCCCGGCTCGAACGCCTCTAGCTTTGTCTTCCAGACCGGTTACCCAGCAGTCCCAATCGTCACCATGGGTTGAAGTGCAGCGGTCGCGAGGAATATCGACCAAGTCCTGCCCGTTGACTCTGTCTCTTAAGCCACTGTAAAAATCGTAAAAATAGTGATGGTATTTGGTCGGGAACAAAACGGTAGCGAGGGTAAATGTTCCACCTTCACCCGGTCCCGTTTGCTCAAAGCTGAACCCGCCGTTGAAGAAGTCGGCAAAGATGAGCTGCTTGACGATTGCATCTTCAAACTCATCGATGCTGAACGAATCGCTGACCGAAAATCCGGTCACGAAAAAGTCGTCACCGTCGTTGAAGGTGGGGCCGAAAGTGGTGGCCCAATCAGGCTCGGTGTAAGCAGGATCGGCTCCGTATCCGGTGTACAGGATCAATGATGACGGATATGCCACGCCAGCTCCATTAAGCTGGGTAAGGGGGTTTCCACTGCGGACGAAAGCATCGCGATGCCCGCCGAGGCCTGCGCGGAAATCCTTAATGGCGTGCATGGGATAGCCAAAGTACAAGCCATTGCTGAAATCAGCCATGAAAACATGGCCCATTAGGAACTTTTCGACGTCGACAGCGCACGCTTTGGAGAACAACTGATCAGGTGCATAGGGGATACCAGGCCTATTAAAAAACTGGTTGGTTCCAATGTAACATCCGGCAACCTCAGTATCACCCCATAAAGAGGCCATGATGGAGCCGGCGGTCACGGTACCGGTTGGGAACGGATAGCCATTGATGCTGGAAGGCAGAGCCCAAAGACCGATAACCTCAATGTAGCCCTGGGTCATTTCTTCCCAAATAGCTGGATCCTCCGGGTTGGGATAAAGGACCTGAAACTGACGCAAAGTGTCGGGGTTGAGATTTGTCCGGTATTCGGTCTGGCCTGCGGAAATCAGACCGCTGTGTTGGAGAGTCCCCACATCGGTGCTGAAGAGCTCCACGTTGAGATGAGGAGTACCAGGCCGCACTTCCAATTGAAACCAGAACACATCGCGGGGCGACAAAAGGATTATTTTGTCCCATACCTCGATGCTGTACCGTCCGGAACGCAGCCTGACATGGGCTGCCACCCAATTGCCGCTCACGTTCTCGATTGAAACATAGGTTGCGAATTGGTACGGATCGCCCAAGTTGGCAATGGCTGCACGATACATATCGCCAAACAGAGCATCGCCGACACCACCTTGGTTCCAAATCATGGGGGTTGTTGGCGGTACCGGCCAAATTCCTGCCGGGCCCGTGGGGTCATAGGAGGTCGCCAAGACATTAGGCGCCGTGCTGACAATACCGATCCCCAGCATGATTGCAAAGATCAAAACTGCAAGTTTTTTCATAGCTCTTTCCTCCTAAAAGACATTGGTCAAAACTCCTGAACAGATTGTTTCGCATACATTCTTCGGTCTGAAACGCTTGTTACATCACCCCCCTTCAATGTTTTTGTGTTTTTGACAAAAGCATGCGTTGGCATTGCACCAGGCCGTTGTTAATTTTATTACCCCCTTATCAAACAGTTAAAAAATCAACAACAACCGCCAGCATATCTAGTTCACCCGCAAGGTAGACCACTAAAAAAAATCTGTCAATCAAATTTTGTAGGTTTTTACGCTTAAAAATTCTAAATTGTTGCGGACGGACGCAACTTCTCCTATTTATGTTTTCATTGTCGAAATGCGAACAATCAAAAGAAAAAACAAAGTCAAACCGCACATCGACAATATCCATTCACATGAATAGCGGTTTCATGGGCAATGTGATGGGGATCATGTCTAAACAAGCATCGCTCGGTTGTCAATCAAAATGTATCCCGTAAGTCGGTTGCAGCACTTTAAAAAACATTTCTGGTTGCAGGAGACTTCGCGGATACAAGCTGGTGTGGTTTCACAACCCCTGGTAGTAAGATGCAATCGATGCGAGTGCGGAGCTTTGCTTTCTTGCCCTTGCGGGGTCAAGTCGCTGTAATAGCTTGACGAGTTTTTGCCGCACCGATAGTTGTCCGGAGTTAATGCTAAGAGATTTCTCATATGCCGCCGCAGCCATGGAATAGTCAGATTCGCTAGCATACACGTCTCCCAGCAGGCCATACTTGTAAGCAGCGGCAAAACTGCTGTCGGATATGTTGTCGAGATATTTTCTGGCTTGCCCACAAGCTCCTTCTCGATGGTATTCGCTAGCCAACATTAAGTCCGCATAGGCCGAAAAGGATCCTCTCATGCGCGATGAGGCTTGCCAAAATTGGAGCGCCTCAGCATGATCGCCGTTATTTTGCAAAATGGCGCCGTGCATGTTGTAGTATGCGGTTCGATCCCCGCTTCCTCTAACCGGAGCAAGCCCGAGAGCAAGCGAAAAAGAGAAGGCTGCAAACAGGAGTAAAGCCGGTTTGAAATTGCGTCGCCTGATCACCACAGTTAAATGGTGGATGGCGAATGATGCAAATGGAATAAGGATGGTGAGCAACGGAAGCCTGTAGCGGCCATTGGTAAAAAAAAGCAGCAGTGACAGGAAATAACCCAGGAACAGAGCTTCCA
>Ga0068714_10003421_pt1 | contig 18849 bp, 19 predicted proteins | sample MTBNYHSulfiMetaG_FD_62988 | JGI IMG/M metagenome (GOLD analysis project Ga0068714, IMG submission 62988) | Enrichment culture microbial communities from rom New York Harbor, USA that are MTBE-degrading - MTBE-NYH (New York Harbor Sulfidogenic)... | ecosystem: Environmental > Aquatic > Marine >... | reverse complement strand
CTTATCCACGATATCGAAGTTTGTAATGTCTATATGTATTGAGACTTCACCTTCAGGAACCTTTGCCCCATTCATCGGATCGACTATCTCTACCGAAGGATTCGGCATGGACTCCACCGTCACTGAGACCTGGTCCACCACCGGTATTTCAAGTGGAGTATGGTCGTTAGCTACCAATTGCACGGCGAAGGTATATGTTCCGGGTGTAACATTGGACCACGTGTGTGTTTCCTCAGTGGAAACTGCGTAAGTACCTTCCGCGGTTACTGCAGGCTCTCCCTGATCGGTGGGCACATCAACATCCATGTAATAATGGATATGCCCTTCACCGGTTACCGGGTCTTCTCCGAGCTTATCCACGATATCGAAGTTTGTAATGTCTATATGTATTGAGACTTCACCTTCAGGAACCTTTGCCCCATTCATCGGATCGACTATCTCTACCGAAGGATTCGGCATGGGTGAATGGGTAGTCGTACAGGCCAGCAGTCCTGATAGTATGATTATTACCGCAGAAACAATGGCTATATACTTCAATCTTTGATTCATCCGCATTTTTACCCGCATCCGATTAGTAAAAGTGTTTCGAAAAAATCCTTACCGAAGGTGAATACCTCTATCTTACCGATCTACCAAAAAATCTTAAATAATCATAACACATAATGGCGAAAAGCTATAGGTATACATGTGAATTTAGTTGTAAAAGTACTGTCTATGTTCAGCAACTCTTCAATCGCTGCCTTGTTTCAATAATACGATGTATTAATTATGGTATTGACAATGACCATTAGCGGGAGTACATTTAAGCCCAAAATAGATATTACATACGTTTTTTGCCGGAAAGGATCGGTTAACCTTTTACTTTAAATACGCATTAACTTTGAATTAATCAATTTAAAAACCGACTTTCAGGTCGGTTTTTAAATTTCTTACAGATAAGGAGGTAAAGATATGAAGCGATGGTTGAGCGCCGAAGAAGCACGTAAATATTTGGACCTACCAAGTACCATCTATCTGGATAATTACGCGAAAGGAGGAGAATTAGTAGTAAAACGCAGTGGAGGTGAGGTAATGTTCTCGCGTGATGAACTTGATAGATGGAAAAAGGAGCGAAGAATATTTCCCTTGGATAAAAGAGACTACACGAAATGCCTACATTATGCAATTGGAAGTCTGTATAAATATTGTTCGATATTCGGTTGCGCTACCCGTAACTCCGCGGAACTGGCCAAGGTTGTAGATAGTTTCATGGTACATAAATTAGGTGAAGCTGCCTTTCAGAAATTCATGGATGAAAAATTCAAGGTAATAATAAAATTTGATGTCGAGTTTCATGAAGCAGTCGTTAGTCAAGAAATCGCTGAGATCGCTTTACCCGGTAAATGGTTTAGGGTGTACAACCCTCCAGAAAAGATCGGGCTTTCTGTTAAAGCGATTGAAATGCGGGAATCATGGCTAATCGTTCCAGAGCACGAGGTGGAGAACCGTCGGCACCACCCTTTAATCGATGTGTATGTAGTCGTCCGTGTGGGTTTACCATCTGACCACCTATTCAGGGTTTTAGGAGAAATCACACAGTCGAGGCTTGGCGTAAAGCTGGAAGAAACAACCCTCTCTCATTTCAATTATCTTGAGGCAGATATTGGTATCCTAAGTGACGAAATAATGATTCCTCAACTCGAAGATGTCCAGGCAGAAATTGTAGGCTATGCCTGGCTCAGCGAACTTCTCGATGCAGGCGTGCAACCCGGTGTGCCAGATCATAAAGTTCAACCGGGTTATTATCTTCCCACTGGGAAGCTTAGAAGAGGCGATGTCGAATGGGAGAAACTTATCGAATTAATATAGTCACAATTCAGCGACATATGAATTAAAACTATATGACTGATTTAGCTTTAGCTACAGGTATAATCATAATAGCCGGTTATCTGGGGGGCGTTGCGATGAGGAAGATTAAATTCCCCAGAGTAACTGGATATATTATTGTCGGCATAGTATTAAGCCCCTCGGTCTTAGGCTATATGGGTTTTGAGTTTCTTTCAAAGGCCGCTGTAGATAGCCTTGATATATTTACGAATATCGCTTTGGGTATAGTCGCCTACTTAATAGGGAAAAGCCTTCGAATAGAATCAATCCGTAGAATTGGAAAAATCGTCACATGGATCGCACCTTTTCAAAGTATTGGCGCTTGGATCCTGGTTACATTGGTACTTACTTTCGTATCACCGCTAATATTGTCTTTCCCGGGAGGAACCTTATCAAAGTTCTATTTTCCGATCGCACTGATACTGGGCGCTATAGCATCGGCTACTGCCCCAGCCTTGACCCTGGCTATTCTGCATGAATATAAAGCTAAGGGACCCCTAACAACAGCACTACTAGCCACGGTAGCGATTGATGATGCTATCGCCGTTATAGCTTTTGCCGTTGCCATTGGAATTGCTCGCCCACTAATAAGCGGAGTGGATAATTTTTCATACTATCAAATGCTGGCAATTCCATTCCTTGATATACTCAAGTCCATTGGTATCGGCACTGCTTTTGGTTTTACCCTGATTTACATCGCCAGACTTGTCAAAACTCGTAGGCTGATACTAGTAGCGGTACTGGGGGTGATCTTAGCCTGCGTCGGTGTTGCTAACCTTCTAAATATATCATTGATAATGGCAAATATGGCTGTTGGATTTGTCGTGGTTAATCGCGGTAGAAAAACAGAACCTTTCCCTGTTGTTCAAAATATTGAAGATGTAGTATTCACTTTTTTCTTTGTTTTAGCTGGTATGCATTTTGATGCCAGCGTCATGAAAACTGCGGGTATTTTAGCGTTAGCGCTATTTGGTATCAGGTTTGCAGGCAAATACTACGGTGCAAAAATAGGGGCGCAAATTGCCCATGCCCCCGAATCTATAAAAAAATACATAGGCTTAACTTTACTTCCTCAGGCAGGCGTTGCTATTGGTCTTGCTATCCTTGCCAGGAGTTCTTTTCCTGAATTTCCAATCTTAGGGGATATACTGTTAAACACTGTTCTGGCATCTGTCATAGTCAGTGAACTGGCTTCTCCTCCCCTTGTGAAATACGGTATTACCAAGGCTGGTGAGGCATCTAGTTCCGTAAAAGTTGCTACTGAGGTTTAACGTTGCTCACTGATGTTGATTATCTAAAACAATTAATATTAACTCAATGCAAACAAATCTCGATTCATGTTATTTTAATTACAAGGGTTAAAACACTATGCATATGTGATATCTTTAGCCATAATCCGATCTTTTGACCTTAACTATCGAGCAAATCTTTTTAACAATATATTGGCGAATTGGCAAAATTCCTTAAACAAATGGACTGGTGAATATGCTAATTAAACGAAAAGAGATATCTTCATTTGGTTTAGAAGAACTTAATAACATCGACACTGATACCCATGCAAAGACACAGATCAAAAAAGCCTTACTTTGTTACAAATTTCAGCCGCACTACCCGGATGACGACTATGGCTGGCTTACCTGTGTTTTGGCCCTAAAATCAGTATGCAAAAACAATTTCGGTGTTGGAGCTCTCCTGGCCGATTCAAACGGCGATATAACCGAGTTCGGCCACAATGAGGTTTTTCACCATATTTTAGCAGTGACCGTCACGCCGAAATGGTTGTCTTGTCTCAATTTGAAGAGAATCATAAAAATTTGGAAAAGGCAGGGGCTTTTTGTCTATATACCTCTCTGGAACCATGCCCTATGTGTTTAATTCGATTGTTAACATCCGGCATAGGGTTCGTTAGGTACGTTGCTTTAGATCCTACCGGGGGTATGTTACATATGGCTGATAATCTGCCAGAAGAATGGATTGCACTGCTATCCGAAAGAGAATATATAAAAGCCAAATGCTCGAAATTACTAGAGAAACTGGCAACAGAAATATGCATGATAAATATGGATTACCTGAACGATAAAATCAGACATCGTGCATCTATATAATTCAATATCTAATGCATTAATAAAAAATGCGGGAGTTATTTCGGGCTCTGTTCGACCCCAGGATTTAGCTATCAAGATACGCAAGATAAAAGCTCCAGGCTTTATCTCAAATTCGCACAAAACTGATCCATATAGATAAATTAGCCTTTTTCTATTGATTCAAAGAAAGACGTCGCTTATATTATTACTAAATTATAAGGAGGGTTTTTATATGAAATCTGAAATGTGGGACAAACTTGGTGCTCTTATTACAGCTGCGTTTGGTCTTGTTGCAGCGCTGGCCTGGAACGGTGCCATCAGGGCAATATTCGAGAGGATTTTTGGCACTGCCGATAACATACCGGCAATGCTGGCATATGCCATCGTTGTTACTGTAATTGCCGTTCTGGTAACTTTGCGGGTAGCCAAAATGGTGATTAAAGCAAAAGGTGAAAATAAATAAACAAGCCTTATGCCCTTTTATTCAGGATCGCGTAACGGTAAATCAACCAAAGACGCACCTGAGGCCTCCGTCAGCTATTAGTCAATAGGGTAAGGCAGTTCAGCGCCATCAGGAATGGTGTCAATGTATCGTTTCCTAAAAACAGGGTCCTGCATCCTGCAACGCAATGTGCGTTTGCGGTAGGCGGGATGACTAAGCAGTTTATCCCATAGCGTCTTAATTGATTCATTGCGAACATTGCCAAAAGATAGAGGTGTAAAGTCGCATGGGGTAAAATCTCCCTGAGCGGTTACATGAAACTGCCAGTTGGCCGCCAAACAACCAATAAATCGGGAAAAACCTTTACCGCAATTCGTCCAGCTCTGTGAAATCACCCGGGGTTTTCTTTTGTATATCCTGTTTGCGATTCGGCAATCCTCAAGAAGCAGTTGGCGGGACTCTCGCTCGAGCATGGCATCTTTCTGCTCTCTCAATCCTCCAACCTCAATCGCATCAAAAACAGTAACCTCATTAACACCCCATTCCGAGCACAAGGCTATTAACCTGATGATGTCGTGGCGCAGGGCACTCTGTTTCGTGGCATAGGTGGAGATTCCAACGAGGAGGCCAGCATCGAGGGCATGTCGAACACCATTCTCCACAGCAGTAAAACTACCATCTACACCGCGAAGGCAGTCATGTTCAGCAGAGTCATGAGAATCAAGGCTTATCTGAACTCCGTAGGCACCACTAGCCGCGAGAGATTTCGCCCGCTCTGGCGTTAGTAGCAAGGCGTTGGTGAAAACCTGTGTAACTGCTTTATCGGGAGAAACCGAGGCAATACACCGCTCGAGATCATCCCGAATAAGGGGTTCTCCGCCAGTGAAGGTGATGTTAGTAATCCCCAGTTCTACACATTCCCGTACGGTACGCTGAATCTCCTCCAGCGACAGCGCGGGACGAGATTTTGACCTTCCCAGAGTACTACAATGGGCGCAATTACATTGGCATGTTGTAGTCACTCCGATGGTCACCGCCATAGGAATAATCCTTTTGATGAGCATCGAAGACAGGAATGCCTCTAACATGCGATTATGAGGCAAACTGGGGAATGGAGGAAGGTACATAGAGTAAACATTACCCCCGTTTCGATACGCGAGGGTACCCGCTTTGTTATGAAAGGAAAAGTACTGCTTAATAATGAAGCGCCACCAAGGGGAGTGGGTCCCTGATATACTGGCACTGGTGATATCACCTCTGTTTTCTACGATAATTGATAGGTTCTTTAGTTCAGGGACATGAGGAAATGTATATTGAAGGCGCATTGAAGCCTCCCTAAGTTAAAGCTTCGCCCCATTCTACAACCAGGTAGTATCGAAGTAAAGCGCACATCCTTTCATAATGCGTAGTTTGACAATTTAATCAATCATTATAATAAATAATGAGTAAACACTATTGACAATCACTGTTATCAGGAGTACATTAAGCCTAAATATAAACAACGGTTAAATTCAAGTGAAAGCACAATTCATTGCAGGTATTGCAGGTATGCTCCTCGCGGCGGTGCTATTTCTGCTTGATATACCTGGTACAACTCCAGCGCCAATTATAGTTATCCTAATAGTGGGAATAGGCCTGGCTGCTAACTCTAAAAGAACACCAATATTGAAGAGCTAACATACGCTACCATTTCACCCAACGTTTCCAAATAGCTTATTGACACATTTGGAACGCTAACGCTATTAATATATATAGTTAACCCTAAAATATAAGATAGCCTGAGGCAATTAAATGTCTCAGGCTATACTAAGTAAGGAGAAAGATCGATGAAAATCTTACTATAAATGTACCGTACTCTAGCTAAGTTGTATGTGATATTAATCATATTTATAGTCGCTGCTTCGTCATCTCCCTACTCAAGCTCTTCTCATAGATTAGCCTTGAAATACTCCTGGTAATATACTATCGTCACCCATTTTGGTAGCCTTAGGTCGGTCCGATTTTTTTCTCCAATTAGTGCGCTTGCAATTGGGGCACCTTTTTGGGTCTTTTTTTCTTGGTACCCATTTGTGGTTACAGTGTCTGCAAGTGTATTTACTTTTCATGTCGTTACCTCACTATCCATATTAATCATGGCTTAAACCCGATGCTAGTCTTACAACGTACGAACTAAGCGTTATGAATTTATCTCTTAATCCCTATATATTCTTAAACTAACCTAAACTTAAATCATCCGCAACTATTTAATATATGTGTTTCTTATATTTGCTTATTAGCATAAGCCGGGCAATGCATCGGAAATGCAAGCTAAAATAATTCAGCGGCATCAGCTAGCCCTAGACAATCGGCTAGGTAAAAACTAGCATAAATGATGGTGTGTAATAATAAAATATATGGCCTAATGTAATACAAATAAAAAGGGGGCTATTTGTAATGGATAGAACTTGGAAACCAAAAACAGCAGGTATAATGACTATCATTAGTGGTTGCTATGGCATTGGTATTGGTTCCTTTCTGGCTACTCTGGGCCCATCATTTTCTACCGCCTATCCATTTCTTGAACCTTACCTGGGTGATATTGGTGGTATACCATTCGACATCTCAGGTATTGGATTACTAATCGGGGCATTAGGTGCCGCTGGCATTACCTTGGGAGTAATAGCCCTGATCGGTGGTATTTTCGCGCTCAAGCGTAGACTATGGGGGTTATCACTTGCTGGTGCAATTGTTTCGCTACCCCTGATACCAGTTGGGACAGTACTCGGAATTCTATCAATAATATTTCTAGTAAAAGGTAAAAAAGAGTTTGCTTAAGTATAAGTAATTGGCAGCATCAAAGTTAGCAACGACATGAGGAAGCAAATAAATGCCAAAACAACTCAAAATCATACTCTGGGTGACAATAGGTTTACTCGCTGCATTCTGGCCTGTAGCTATGGGAGGATACTGGCAAGAGCTGGGTATACTTAAGACAGATTTACCCTTCACAATTACTATACAAGGGCATCCGATACCCGTAGCTGTATTCACCATCCTCGGTTTGATCTGTGCCTGTGGAATACTTATCGTCTACTGGACTAAAAAAAGTATTACGTTGGTGGCACTTAAAAGATATTTGCTGTTAACTGGAGCATCTGCCATAGGTATGCTCTTTTTCGCGGGACCTGTACATATATTTACTGAGTTTGGTTTTGTGATGGCTACTATCGTCTGCCCAGCAGCACTAGTAACGGGTTTAGTCTTATCATTAAGATACAAGTCAAATGATCAGGCTAGTTGTTGATCTTAGAAGAGTCCAAGAGATACCAGTAAGTATTTTTATATCCGCTATAGGTGGCAGTTCTGAAATTTACGCTATGGATGCCGATGGCATTAACTAGACTTAGCTTAATTAATCTTGATTAATCACTGTGATGATAGAAACGACTGGATCAAAAATAGTGACTTCTGAAAGAAAGCCGAACTCACTACAAACCAGTAGATAATATATCAATATAGATTGACCAGAGGTGAATATGAATACTGAAAGACATTGGAAAGCTACCGCAGGCGGAGTTATGAGTATAATTGCGGGCACTTTACACCTGTTGGGCTGGCTGGCAGTAGCTACCATATTGAACAGACTCATTGGATCTGGACATCTTGGTGGGTTTGAATCTATCATCCCAGCTATGACCGTCTGGAACCTGGTCCTACCCTTATTGATACTGGCCGTAATCGCTATAATTGGCGGCATATTTGCCGTAAAGAAGAAATCTTGGAAGTTCGCTCTAGCAGGCGCGATTTGTGCCATTTGCTCCCCAGCAAGCTGGATTATAGGAGTCACCGCAACTGTGTTAATTAGTATATCCAAGTATGAATTCAACCACAGTAATAGTAAATCTATAGATTGATAATAAGAAATGGCATCGAGCAGATTTAAACCACCGACGATAGGCCTATGAACTTACGCACCCAATCGAGATTAGGAACAAGCTGATACCTACCCCTCCATCCCCATATACACCCTCAAGCTCTCGTTAAACCTCACGCTCACCCACCTACAATTCCCAAAGCTCGTGCTATATTGCAAATCCGCACAACACTAATATCATAGGGCAATCTAAGTTTTGAAAATGCAAGCACTTGTATTTCAGTGCTTCGAAATTGTGAACTTGAGGGTTAGACGGGTTAAAAGGTTTAGGCAAAATTTATACGTATTATTGCTAATCCAACTAACTCTTTTAACCTAAATATTAAGTAAATACTATTGACAATTGTACTATCGTAGTATATAAATATACGCCTACATTACCTCCTTTAGGCATCATTATATTGTCAAATGAAAGCTAAGAGTGGAGGTGAATGATGTACAAGAAAGCGTTATTAATATTGGTTTCCACCCTATTAATCATACCAATGGTAAGTTGTACTACCGGACCAGACGAACAAATTTCACAAGACAACGTTTCACAAAACAACACCGATGAATTCTCCGCTTATGATCTGGACGGCGATGGCGAGCAGGATAAATATGTTTATATATTCGCGCAAGAGGAAATAGCCGATGACATATATCTGACGAGGACGATTGAGTTTGAGAAAACGGTTGAAGGTGCGGAGGGCAAGATATCACTGCAATTTGATGACCAAAGCAAGGGTAATGATTATAGACATGTTGAAAACATACCCAAAGACTTTGCTTCGCACGTTGATGAACTAGAGTTTTCGCTACCGCCAGACGATATAGTAAATCCCGACCCGGAGATTGCTTGGGAAAAGAAGACGATCGATGTCGCCTCGGAGTATTTGATTGACATTACCAAAAACTTGGATAAATGGAATGCTGACATGGTGGTAAGTATGACTGCGGCTACTGTAATGCAATACAGTCGAGTGAAATTTGCCAAGATGGAACCGGGTGATGAACGTGACAGAGCTGTCCTGCAAACGGCTTCACAATTAACCAACATGCTTGAGGAGTTTGGATATGAAGGGAAATCCCAAATTTGCAATTTCTGCAGTCAACCATACACACGTGCAGCATGCAACGCGCTACTAACGGGAGATCCCGGAGAGTGTTCTAAGCTGAGCGAAGAAGGTGATAAAGACCTGTGTAAGGGAATATATATCCATGATAAATGTGAGGATATTGCGGACAAAGATGCTAGAGAAGAATGCTATTTAAGAAACGCCATAGATATCGGATGCGAAGTCGCCTGCGGTTCCCTTAGCAGTAAAGATAAGCGCAACCTTTGTCTTGCTGTTGTGAAAAATGATTTTGAATATTGTAATAGGATAGAGGACCAAGAAATCTACGAGCAATGCTGCAGAGAGTGTGGCAGATCACCAGATGGGTCACCTTTACCAGAGGAGGAACCTGAAACCCCGAAAGATGAAGACATGTGCAGCATGGAGGCATTACGAAGAGAATGTGAAAGAGGAGTAAGTAATATTATATGCCCGGATGGAACATGCTGGAAGTGCGTAAATGGCGAACCAGTTCAAGTAGAGTGCGGTGATACTAACCCATAAACATCCCTATAATACGAATATACTTCTTTACTGGAATGCGATGAAAGTTGTAACCTGTTATTCTCAATTCAGTTATAATAGCAGCTCTAAAGCTGAACTATTATCTTCGATCCATTTATGCTATATTGCAAATCCGCACATCGCTAGTAGCATAAGCTAGTTAATGTTTTGAAAATGCAAATAAATCCGGTGGTCACCTGTGGTTTACTCCCATCGCAGATAGTCCTTCGTATAGTCCGTTATTCCATAAACGTACATTTATAATTATTATTCCATGAACTCAACTTTAATCTCCTTAACATCCCACAGCGGCTTAATCTTTTCCATTATCTCTTCCTTTATGGCAGGGGCAAATTGATGCTCCGGAGGTAAATCAATTACTACATGCACTTTGCCATCATCTACTTTAATATCTTTTACTATATTGGTACGCACTAAATCGAGTCCGGAGATGGGATTCATAACCTTTTTTAAACGCTTATTTACCACCTCTACCGTAGTCGGTTTCTTCTCTTTAATCAGACCATGGCGCTCTTCGTAATTCTGGATCGCCGCGCGGAGTCCCTCTATAGCGAGTACCGAACAATGTGCCTTAATTTTTGGAAGTCCTCCAAGCGCATCGGAGGCTTCCTTCCAGGTAATCTTCTTAGCTTCATCCAGCGTCTTTCCCTTGGCCAGTTCAGTAATAATGGATCCGGTAGCTATATTCGAAGCGCATCCGTAGGATTCGAACTTGATATCCGTGATTTTATTTGACGTAGCGTCAACATTTATATAAACCGAAACCATGTCACCACAGGCCGGACTGCCTTCAGTGGCCTTTCCGTCGGCATTCTCGATCTGCCCTACATTACGGGGGTGGCGAAAATGCTCCAGTACGATTTCGCTATATGGAAATTTCATTTAACCCTCCTATTTTACCTGCTGTTTACCCAGTGGACTGATATTTCTCAATTCCTTAACTATCTTAGCCAGTGTTTCTACTACAGCTTCTACATCTTCCATGGTGTTATAACGACCGAAGGTAAATCGAATAGAACCATGTGCTCTTTCATGATCACCGCCCATACCGAATATAACATGGCTACCCTCAAGTGATCGGCTAAAACAGGCAGAGCCAGTGCTGACCGCAAAACCGTGCATATCCAGATGCAGAGTTATAGACTCACCCTCGACATAATGGAAGGAAATGTTAGCGTTTTGTGGCATCCTTTTCGAACGATGGCCATTTAAGGTGGTATCAGGAATCTCAATTAAAATTCGATCTATAATTCTGTCACGCATTCCCTTCAGTCTATCGGTTTCATCGGCGGTTACAATTTCTGCCGCTCTCGCAAACCCTACCGCGCCCGGTATATTCTCCAATCCGGCACGGAGATCAAATTCCTGAAATCCGCCGTCCATCCACTTATCTAATTTGGTACCCTGGCGAATATATAACCCTCCTATACCTTTCGGACCATGGATTGTGTGGGCGGACAGTGTCATCAGGTCTACAGGTATTTTTTCTAAGTTAATAGGTACTCGTGTCAAGGTATGTGTCGCATCACTGTGAAAGAGGACACCTCTTTCACAGCAAACTTGCCCGATGCTTTCAACATCTTGAATTGTGCCGATTTCCTGATTAGCGTGCTGGATAGAAACCAGAATGGTATCCTTTCTGATATTTTTTTTAAGCATATCGGGATCAACAAAACCCTCTCCATCTACATCGAGATATGTAACTTCAAATCCCTGCTTTTTCAGGGCTTTAGCACTATTTAGAACGGGAAAGTCCTCGATCTTAGAGACGATGATATGTTTACCCTTTTTATTAACGAGAGCGAGGGCAACACCCTTGATGGCGATATTGGACGATTCGGTGCTACCCGAAGTGAAAATGAATTCCCGCGGTCCTGCCCCTATAGTCGTGGCTAGGCCTTCACGAGCGGCATCGAGCGCTTCTCTAGCTTCTATACCCTGGGAATATGCAAACTCGGAAGTTGCTACCGCATACTTTTCGAAGAAATACGGCTTCATAGATTCAAGAACGCGCTCGTCCAGGCGTGTTGCAGCCGAATTATCCAGATAAACCTGTTTTCTTTCCGACATATATCTCTCCTGCCTATATAAAGAGTGTTACCTTTGATGCCCTGGCCTCATCTATATAACTTCCAACGCCACAGTAATCCGAGATCAAATCATCGCGCAGGTCCTCTTTTTTTATCCCCATTATCTCCATGGTCATGTCACAGGCCAGTATTTTACCGCCAAGTTCCTTAAAATCCTGCAATAATTTTTCCATTGGAACTGCGCCTGCCTTCTTCATCTTTTGCTTAACCATCCATTTACCAAGTCCGAGCATATTCATTTTGGAAAGAGGGCCTTTATCGAGGCCTCCTTTCTTCAGACGCTGAAGGCCCCAGAACGTGAAAAAGAGCGAGGCTTCCATTCCCATGGCCAGTGCACCGTTGGCTATGATAAATGCACTGTACACCTTATCCATATCGCCGCTATGTACTATTATGGTAACCTTTTCAGCCATCTCACCTGTCTCCTTACTATTTACGAATTCTTATCTTCCAGGTGCCTCCTTCTTCCTCAATACTGATGATTTCTAACCCCAGGGCTTTTACCGCCATGGGTATTTCCTTCTTAGAAGCCGGGTGCGTTCCGATAATCTCTACTATATCTCCTGCTTTTGCATTTCTTAACGCTTTTCTTGTTTCAACTAAAGGGATCGGGCAACTTTTATTTGTACAATCGACCTTTATTTCATTCATTTACATTCCCCTAAGGATTTTGCGGTTCTCTATGTCCATCATTATTTCTATTTAATAACATTAAACATTAAGAAGTCATAAAATTAACCAATAAAAAATGCCAAAATTATTAAATTTTACAATTCATATAATTACCAGCTAACGTTTTTCATCAATACAAACTTCTTGACAAACAGCACTCTAGAATACTAGATTAATATGACTTATTCAGTCAAGTATTCCTATAAAGGAGAAACGTTGTTAAAGGAATATAAATGGATTTAAGTGATCTCCTGGACAAAAATATAATAGGGGTTTATCTTGAAGAATCCTCCATGATGACGCCGAGAAAATCATATGCGTGTCTGACACCCATCGGTCCCCAGGAAGAAAATATTAATTATCCCTGTGAAGAGGGACAGAATGGATAAGGCAAGGAAGCCTTAAACGAACTGATTAACATTGGTGGATAAAAGCAAAATGACCGACTTACTATCTATCGATTAAAGCGAAAGATAGTTTGGCAGTCATTTTCTTTTTGCATCTTTACTATTTTCCTGCCAAGTTCTCGTACTCGCTCTATTAGTTGCGAATCATTTTGGCCTTCACCTAGCTCGTAAGCATAGCCGTAAAGCTCTAATATACTTTCTTATGACACACTGAATGATTCATTTATATATCTTTAAGTTCGTTACCGAGCTGAGCCTAGTATCTCATCTACACGCTTACATACTTCTTTGGCACCCCTATCAGCGGATAGTCCGAGATACTTCTTAAAGTCAATAAATTTCCCCACGCCTCCTATAACCCTATCTGGCACTTTTGAGTCATCGAGTATTAAACCATACAATTCGTCTCTCAGGTTTTTACCTATTTCCTCGCCCGGTATTGTAGCAGCTAAGGTAGCCATGGATTTCTTAAGCTGCTCGTGATCTTCCATTAGCCGCCCAAGATCGTTAGAAAGAGCTGTCTTTTCGGATTCCAGAATCTCTATTCTCGAATAAAGTTCGCCTATATCTGATTTAAACCTATCCACCTCTTCGCTATGGTCTTTATTAAGGGCACTTATTAGCGATTCGTATCTTTCGTTTAAATCTACCTTTTCCTTTTCCAGTACCGTTATTTTTAACCTCAAGCCGTCTATATCGGCTAGCTTTTCTGCCAGTTCTTTCTTATCGATCTTTGACTCTTTGAGGTCTTCGCCTAGTACCGTGGTTAGCCTTTCCATGAATTCTCTGGAATTGGTCCTCAAATCCCCATATTCCTCTCCCAGTATTCCAACTACTCGTCCCATTAGTTCATCATACCTGTTATTTGACCGATCCCGTTCCTCTTGTAGTGTCATTATGTAGGATCTTAAGTCGCCAACTTTACCACCGTACTGCTTGTTTAATAGCGAATACACAGCCAAGGCAACTCTTTTGGCCACGGCTTTGCCATAGCTTTTTATGTCACTATCCCTTATACCGAAGACTCTATTAATCCATTTATCTTCTCTTTGAAGCTCTTTGTCATAGTCTTTCAATCCTGCTTCAACCACCGGGCCTAGTCCCGCGCTACTGTACAGTTGTTCCGCCAGCTGTTCCTCTTCCAGGTTAATCCTTCCAATTTCTACCATGTCTGTAGTTACTTCTTCGAAATCCGATTTGTTTTGTTCCATATTCATTTTCTCCTCCTTACCATGTTCAATATCATGTGAATCATATTCCGGGTAGTGAAGGTATTTCTCTACCAGTGTTATTAATATTCTTTACGCCTTACTGTCACATTTATTTTCCTTTATTAACTTGATCCGAACAACACGTATTAGGGTAGTTTTTTACCGCCTAAAAGATAGTTTACAGAATTCTAACCTTATTTCCCCTATACACCCTCAAGCTCTCCTCAAACCTCACATTCACTCACCCAAAATTCCACAGCTTGCTTGCACTGTAATGCAAATCTACACAACGCTAATAGCCTAAGCTAGTCAATGTTTTGAAAATGCAAGCACGCGTATTGTAGCGCATCAAATAAAGAACGATTATTAGCACATTAGCACTGCTAACACTATATAATATATAGCTAAACGACCCTTTTAACCCTTAATTATTGAGTAAGTACTATTGACAAAGCTGTTATCATTATATAGATATTGTGTTCTACGCACCCTTTATATATCTATAGAGGGAGGCGGAATATGTTAAAAACGAAACGTGTAAGCTTAATTATAATCGCATTCTTACTTGCAATTCTCAGCTTAGCTGCCTGCACAACCCCTATTGGTACTACTGAAATCAACCCTGAAAATCCGTTAATTATTGGTGAAGCAGATGAGCCACAACCTTCGCCTGAATCTAGTGAACCACCTGATTCAACTACATCATCTGAAACGAGTGAACCGCCTGAACCCACTACAGTAACACAACCTCTACCAAGCCCTGCCTATTTTGCTACAAGCGACCTGCAAATCACGCCACAGGAAGCGTTTCCTGGAGAAAATATTTCAGTAGCTGTATTGGTCACCAATTCGGGTGGCGAGTCAGGTAAATACACTGCATCTCTAGAAGTCTATAGTAGATTCTATGACAGTAAAACAGTTCATCTTGCTGAAAATAGCTCACAGCAAATAGTGTTTCAGATTGTGGGTAATGATTTGGGCACACACTCAGTGAATATCGATAATCTTAACAGCCAGTTCACTGTAATTCAACCGGAGCTAGAGAGCATTCCAATTAATCTAACTCTCGACTATTTTGGTGTAGAAAATGCCCACGGTGGTAATGTTCAACTTGTCGTAATAGCTGGAGACGAAAATGAATCCCAAATGCAAGAACACCTGTTTCCACCAATAGAAGAAGGGTATTCCAATATGGGCAACTTCGAAGTAAAACAGATAGGCAAGAGAATATTTCATACTCCATCAATAGATGGTAATTTGAAGATAAGTGTCTTAGCCTATCATCGCGACCAATCTAAAACTGATTATTTAAAGACGATAGAATTGATGGAGTGGTATTACGGAGATGGTATCCAAATGCTCAAGCAATTAGTTTTACATATGCCGGAAAACGATGAGCTCATCGGATACTATGATAATACTTGGTATCCCGATGAAAACTGGGGTATGGGTCAATATTCTGCTGTAGGCATAGAAGACCTGCGGCTCTGGTTTTCGATTTGGTCAGATACAGAACCTGGACCTATTTCAGAGCCTTATCTTTTACCGGACGTAATAATTCAAAATTTGGAACTTCCGACGCAGGTAAGAGATTCAACGGGGCTGTGGTTTTACTATTGGTATGACCATATTCTGACAATTAGGAATAATGAGTCCGTAGATCTGAGTATTAATTGGAGTGCACATTCTAGTTATAAAGGCGATTTTGCTAGTGGTATCACTACAGTACCCGCAAATTCTAGTAAATCTTTAACCTGGGAATACTATTATCAAGGTGTTGGCTATAATGAAATAACTTATACCATTGACTGTTATGGTCACGAGCTAGATTCATGTTCTGGTACAGTTGAAGTTATTCCTCAATTATGTAAATCCAATTTTTAGTTAAAAACTGATTGTTCTTTTATTTTAACCATTACTTCTCCATCCCCCTATACACCCTCAAACTCTCCTCAAACCTCACACTCCTCGTATACCTCACCACCATATCCAAACTCTCCCAATCTTTTATCACCTCTTTAAGCAGTCTTTTGCTCCTCTCGGTAAACGGCGCCTCCCTCTGCTTCCCTCCCTTCCCCCACACGGTGACCGTCATCTTCTCAAGGTCGACATCACATGGTCTTATGTTGAGTAGCTCATTCAGCCGTATGCCGCTATCTGCAAAGAGGCTCACGATGGCCTTATCCCTTACGGTATCGGCACACTGGAAGTCAGGTTTACAATTTTCTGGTTTCCAGGATATCTTTGAAGCTGGAATCGACCTAGAATATATTCTCTTTTAAAATATCAGGTTGACATAGCTTGAAAAATCAGGTTGACAGCCCCTGAGAAATACCAGCGCCCTTGAAATTTCAAGGGCCAATAATAAATTACCACCGCACACAATAGTTGTCAAGATCATTATCTCGTTCCAATTACTAAACCCAGCAATCGATTAAACAACATAAGCAATTGTGTATGTTATATGACTAGGAACAATGCAAGGAAAATCTAATTATTTAAACCGTATTTTATATTATTTGCTTTTCATTGACGCTTGAAATATCAATATTTACAACCATTACCGAGTCCAGTGACTTCTTTGAAAATTCAAATTTTCCTTTACTATAGTGTTGCATAATAATATTAAGCGCTCGTATTTTATCTTGATCATCTTCTAAAATAGTAGCTATTCCCGAACCGACGACGCTTTTTCCTTTCATCACCCAATCACACGGATCTATGGATTTTTCTAATGCTATATCTATGTCCATCTCAAAGCATATTTTGTTATTTTTCTTAAGTATTTCGACCTTACGTCCCTTTAACCTACTGTGGAAGTAGAGTTTCCATCTTTCATATCCAAAACATACAGGAATTACGTAGGCTTCATCGCCATCAACTAGGCCAAGCCTGCAGATCTTTGCACTTCTAATAGTGTCTTCAATTTGGCCAATATCGGTAATCTGTTTAATTTTGTATGTCATGTGTCTATCTCCCGGTTGACGTATTTTGTTCTAAGGCTTACCTACCCAATTAATTAAATAAAAAATGAGATTTTACGATATCAGTCAAATTTACTTATCTGTCAGTCTCTACTCAATTTATGGGGTATATTAACTCTGGTTTGTAGGCTTATCTATTTATTTAGGTTCTTACCAACAAAGAAAGCCTTGGTTCCCTGACCTTATATGTTTAGCTGGAATTGATGTTTTTTTTACAACAGTCCCCATTGATCCCATTATGTACAACCTTATAATAACACCCGGTTAAACTGTTTCGTTAGTACATCCAGAATTAGGCTGTATGAGTGTATCATAGTGCACAAACGAAAGTCAATGGTCCTCACTGCCTTTCTATTTACTCCGCCCATCCAATCCACAAGAATATTTTGCTACAAGGTAGCTGTGGAAAGTCACCTTTTCGATACTAAATATCCAGCCACGAGAATTAGAGAACCTCCTACTATCATAAGCGGAGTTGGCGGTTGAGATAGGAATACGAATCCAAAGATTACAGCACTGGCTGGTTCGAGATAAGTAAGGACTACTGCTTTTTGAGCCTTGATTTCGTTAAGCCCCCTAAGATAAAGGGTAACAGCAAACCCGGTATTAAATATACCTAAAACTAGTAGAAGTATTAGGGAACTCAGACTCCAAGAAAGGCTCACATCAACCACAAAAGGCAAGAGAAAAACCGAAGCTATAGAATAAGAAAAGAACGCTACTACAAGATTTGAGAAACTGGATAAGGCTTTCTTTGACAGAATGATGAACCCTGCATAGGCAAGGCCAGCGAGTAGCCCAAAGGCTGTTCCCATTTGGCTCTGTTCGCTACCAATATGTAGGCCCCGCTGAAATGAGATCAGGAACACTCCCCCGATAGAAATAGCCAAGGCGATAAGGGTATATTGCTCGAGCCTTTCTTTAAGGAAAACGGGTATAAACAATGCTGCAAATAATGGGGCTGTGTAATTAAGGAAAACAGCATTGGCAATTGAAATGAGTTTCATCGAATGGAAAAGTAAAGTCCAGCCTAGGGCAAGGAGTGAGCCTAAGCCCAGCATGATTTTCCAGGATCCCCAGCTTCTAGCAACGCTTGTTACTTCTGTTTTACGGTTTAAGAATACTATAGGCAATAGGATGAGGCTTGCAAATAAGACCCGAAAGAAAGCAACAATCTGAGCGTCAAAAGGGACATGATTTACGATCACGCCGTTAGAGCCCCAAATGATAGCTGCTATGGCTACATAGAAATATCCAGAGAACTTTAACTTAAATTGATCAAGCATTATTAACCTATATATCTACGACAGGAAAATATCATGCCCTATTCTGCAATAAACGGTAATTAGGATTTTGTTAAAGCTGATGCCATATTTTCCAGAATTGGTAAAATTTCAGATTAGAATGCAGCTATTTCAGTATATTCTTTAGGCAGCTTACCCGATTAGCTGTGTGGTCTAATGTAGTTAAAAACATTGTACCATGCCTCAATCACATCACAGTCATGCTTTAGTCTAAGAAAAAATGTTCGTGTTCAAGAATTCAAATCTCAACCCCC
>Ga0068714_10003420_pt1 | contig 18849 bp, 22 predicted proteins | sample MTBNYHSulfiMetaG_FD_62988 | JGI IMG/M metagenome (GOLD analysis project Ga0068714, IMG submission 62988) | Enrichment culture microbial communities from rom New York Harbor, USA that are MTBE-degrading - MTBE-NYH (New York Harbor Sulfidogenic)... | ecosystem: Environmental > Aquatic > Marine >... | reverse complement strand
AGCAGGGGATCTGGGGTGGTTCCTGGGCCGCAGAAACCGGACGAAAACGGACATTCTTTGGAGCGGGTTTAACGAATATGTTTGAGCGCTTTACAGATCGGGCGAGGAAAGTGATGGCCCTGGCCAATCAGGAGGCCCAGCGGTTCAATCACGAGTACATCGGGACCGAGCACATCCTGCTGGGCTTGGTCAAGGAAGGCAGCGGGGTCGGCGCGACGGTTCTGAAGAACCTCGACGTCGACATCAAGAAGCTGCGTCTGGAGGTGGAGAAGCTGGTCAAGAGCGGCCCGGACATGGTCACGATGGGCAAGCTGCCTCAGACGCCGAGAGCCAAGAAGGTCATCGAGTACGCGATCGAGGAAGCCCGGGCGCTCAACCACAATTACGTGGGCACCGAGCACATTCTGCTGGGCCTGCTTCGCGAGAGCGAAGGCATCGCGGCCCAAGTGCTGATGAATCTCGGTCTGAAGCTGGAAGACGTGCGTCAGGAGGTGCTGAATCTCCTGGGGGCCGGCGTGGAGGACGCTCCGAACGATCTGGGTCTGAAGATGGGCCCGCCCGGAGCCGCCGGACGCAAGCTCAAGAGCAAGACCCCGGCGCTGGACAGCTTTGGACGCGACCTGACGCAGCTTGCCGTGAACGGCGAGCTCGATCCGGTCATCGGACGCAAGCGCGAGATCGAGCGACTGATCCAGATTCTCTGCCGTCGAACGAAGAACAATCCCGTTCTGCTCGGCGAAGCAGGCGTCGGCAAGACCGCCATCGTCGAGGGCCTCAGCCAGCAGATCATCAACAAGCAGGTCCCCGAAATCCTCAAGGACAAGAGGATCGTCGTGCTGGACCTGGCGATGATGGTGGCCGGAACCAAGTACCGCGGGCAGTTCGAGGAACGCATCAAGGCGGTCATCAACGAGGTCCGCCGCGCCGCCAACGTCATCCTGTTCGTCGATGAGCTGCATACCCTCGTTGGCGCCGGCGGAGCCGAAGGTGCGATCGACGCCTCCAACGTATTGAAACCGGCGCTGGCCCGAGGCGAAGTCCAGTGCATCGGCGCCACGACGCTGGACGAATACCGCAAGTACATCGAGAAAGACGGTGCTCTGGAGCGCCGTTTCCAGACCATTATCGTGGACCCGCCTTCGAAGGACGAGGCCCTGGAGATCCTTCGCGGCCTCCAGGACCGCTACGAAGCGCACCACCGGGTCCGGTTCACCGACGAGGCGTTGTTTCAGGCGGTCGAGCTTTCGACGCGCTACATCACGGGCCGGTGCCTGCCGGACAAGGCCATCGACGTGGTCGATGAGGCCGGCGCCCGCGTTCGTCTGAAGAACATGACGCCGCCGCCGGACCTGACCGAGGTAGAAGAGAAGATCGAGCGGCTCCAGGTCGAGAAGGACGAGGCGGTTCGAAGCGCCGACTACGAGCGGGCCGCATCGCTCCGCGACGAGATGCAACATCTGCTGGACGAGAAGACCCAGCTTCACAAGAAGTGGTATGAGCAGAACAAGGAGGCCACCGGCGTGGTCGACACCGAGATCATCGCCGAGGTCGTCAGCAACATGACGGGCGTGCCTCTGACGAGACTCGAAAAGAAAGAGACGCAGCGGCTGCTGGAGCTCGAAGCGGAGCTGCACAAGACAGTGGTTTCGCAGCACGAGGCGATCACCACGGTCGCCAAGGCGGTGCGTCGAAGCCGTAGCGGCATGAAAGACCCAAACCGGCCGATGGGTTGCTTCATCTTCCTCGGACCCAGCGGCGTCGGCAAAACGCTGCTGGCCCAGGCGCTGGCCGAGTTCCTGTTCAGCGACCGCAACTCGCTGATCCGCCTGGACATGAGCGAGTTCATGGAGAAGCATAACGTCAGCCGGCTCGTCGGCGCCCCTCCGGGATACGTCGGCTACGAAGAAGGCGGCCAGCTCACCGAACGCATACGACGCCGGCCCTATTCCGTGCTGCTCCTCGACGAAATCGAGAAGGCGCACCCCGACGTCTACAACATGCTGCTCCAGATCATGGACGAAGGCCGCCTGACGGACAGCTTCGGCCGCAGCATCGATTTCAAGAACGTCATTCTGATCATGACGAGCAACATCGGCGCCGAGCTGATCAAGAACCAGGCCGGTTTCGGCTTTGGCAAGAAGACGCCCGAGTCGAACTACGAGAAGATGAAGGACGTTCTGCACAAAGAGGTGGAGCGTCACTTCCGGCCGGAATTCCTCAACCGGGTCGACGACATGATCGTGTTCAAGCCGCTGTCGAGAGAAGACCTACAAACGATCGTCGAGTACGAACTCGCCAAGGTCTTCAAGCGGCTCACCGAGTACGGGCTGCGTCTCGACCTGACGCCGCAGGCCAAGGAATTCCTCATCGAGAAGGGTTACAACCCCGAATTCGGCGCTCGACCGCTGCGACGGGCCATCGAGCACTACATCGAGGACCCGCTGTCCGAGGCGGTGCTGGCCGGTCGGTTCAAGGGCAAGAACGTCGTCAAGATCGACGTCCAGGACGAGGAGCATCTGAACTTCGAGGGCGAGCAGGTCGGCGAGCCCGAGAAAGCCAAAAAGGAGGTCGTCGAGTCCAAGTGACGCGACACCCCAACGGAATCCACAGGCCGCGTGTCAGCCCCCTGACCACGGCCTTTCTTTTTGCGCGGCCCTGCCTTTTGCCTGTGAACAACTCCTCTGATCCGACACCAGCGTCGCGGTGCAACCTCAGTCAGCTTTGGCCCCGCTGCGGAGGGCCTCGACCTCGGCGTCGGTTCGCTGGGTGGCGAAGAGGTCGGCGAATCGGGCTGAAGGCATCCACTCGACGGTTCCGTCCAGTCGTAGGACGACGGATGGCGTTTCTCGGAGTGGGCCAGGATGGTGTCGGGCGAGATGGAAACAGAATGCGGCCAAACCCGGAGAATCTCGTGGCGTTCACTCGGTGCGAGCATCATTCATTGCCATCTGGCGAGTCATTTCCACTTTGTCTTCCATTTTATTGCCGTTGGGCAGGATGTATTTGTGATGATAGGCGAACCTATTGTCGTCGATCTTCTCTATGATGCTTACACTGCTGGCCCCCTGGCCCGTCCCGGACCATTTCCATTCCATGATTTCCCGATTCCCTTCCCGTCTGCCCCTGCCTTCGACTATACACCGCTGGCTATCAAATAAATACCCAACAACGTCGCCGGTCTTGGGATCGATAGTCTGAATTTGCAGTTCCTTGAAAGGCATACTCACAAATCTGTCCAAATCTTCATCAGAAGCGTTTGTCGTCTCTTTAAGTGCCTCCTTAAGTTGCTTCTTTTGCTCATCGGTTGTCTCGCCCGTCGCAGCCCAACTGGTCTAAATCAAAAACTGCCCGTTCAAACCAGACTCTATGGTAAACCCGCCTGTCCCCTCTTCATTCGAGTCACCCAAGCCCTCTAACTCGCCGCCCAGGAAATCTGATTGCCCCCCGCGACTTTCCACTTGCCAACGAGCCACTTGCCCCATTCGTCATCAAGAGGCTTGGGCCGAAACGAGTATGATCCACTCTCCTTGACTGTTGCTTGCTCCTGACTTCGACAGGAACAGGTAAACATAACGGCGGCCAACACGGCGATGGTTACGCCTCTCATCGGTGACCTCCTTGGTAGCGGGACTGAACTGATGACTGCATCCACTCATCAACGGTGACGCCCTTGTCTTCACACAGATGAATAAGGTCCGTGTGCCTGACCAGTCCGCCTTGCTCGTTGTGCACGAGATTGTACCAGAGGCACGCGGCCAGCCATTCTTTGACCGTTGTTACCTCTTCGCCCAGACAGGCGTAGACCCGAAGAACGTTGTTTCTTGGATCAAAGCCAAGGTCGACGTGTCCGAGATCCAAAAGTAAGAATTGCAGGGGGACACGCATCAGCCACCTGTCAAGGCCCAGCGCATAGCCAAACAGCATATGACCCAACCGTTGTTTTTCCGTTTGGGCCTTGCGTGTGGGGATGGCCAGTCGGCCGGTTCCGATGCCGTGAATCCAGCCTTCGATGTAGCGAAAGGTGTTATGATGGCAATCGGACAGCGTTTGAACACCCGCAGCAATCGCACCACAAACCTCGTATAGTTGTTTCCTTCGAGGCTCCTCAAGCTGATCGAAGGTCTTCTGAAATGCCGGATTCCATCGTGGATAAATCTTCGGCAGTCCGGCCTCGTCGGCGATCTCGGCATCGAGACGGGCGCCGCGTCCGTTTTCATCATAGAACAGGTCCTTTCCCGCATCCTCTATTTCCTGCAGTTCCGATGCCTCCAAGGAGAATGGGGTGCCCGTTGAGACGAGACTGGTTCCGGCGAAGAAATCGATCGTCAGGAACATCCGATCCAGCATCTTCCTTTGGACCTCGCTCAATTCCGAGACCGCGCCGAGCCACTCGTAGGAGCGCTTGATGAATCCCGTCGCCTCCGGATGCGCCTTGATGGTATCTTCTCTCGGCTCACCCTCCAAGTACGCATTCAATACGGCACGGATAGTTCTGATACTTTCGGCCTGTCGCGGCTGACTGGTCTTCAGCCGGCATCCAATACCAGAGCACAAACATCCGTTTTTGAACGATGATCGTTCCAGTTTCCCCCGGGCGATGGCAAACAGTAACTCGTCCACGGTAACCGGCAGGCCGCTATCACAGGGAATGAGACCAGTGATGTGGGCGCGAATCCAACGAATGTTGTCGTCAAGAGGACCCAGTTTGCTCTGCATTTCGTGCAGGCGCTCGACCGTATCGTCCCACGCGTCTTTCTTCCATCCGGCTTCTTTGTCCGGGAAGATCCAGGGAATAGTACACCACCGGCGTACGAGGTTACCATCCGCGTCTGAATGGAGTGTGCTAATCATTTCGTTCTTCCGGACAGACGCAGAAGAGGTCTCTCCCGTATACGCCGCTTCAAATCCGGGGAGAACCTGATCGTAGGGCACCAGCGTATCTCTTTTCTTGGCCATTATTCCTCCCTTTCATAGATCGTAGCCATAGAAAACAGCCGTTGGGCATTTATGATCGAACCAGCGGTCATTCGTGCCGCAGATGCGAAAACCGTTGTAGACGAGCAACTCACACAGGGAACAGTCATGAGGGTTGGGTGGGCCGAAATCCATCATGACCCGAGCGCCGGCCTTCTTAGCGGCCCCGAGCATGCCTTTGAGCAGAGCCTTGCCATAGCCTTTGCCCCGCATCTTCTCGTCCACGGTCAGATCCCAGATCCACGCCATCTTGTTCCACGCCCAGTGGTGAATGATTCCCAGACCTACGATGACGCCGCCGTCATCCTCCAGGACCAGCCATTGCGTATCGTCCTGCTTAAGCAGTTTTCGCAGCTCTTCGGCGGAGCGAACGGCGCTAATCTCCGCACAACGAGCCGCATCGCTCGCCTTGGCCGGACGAATCTTCATCTCACATCCCCCGGTCTCGGGTGATAACCTTTCCCAAAGCGAGCCATACTCGCCGCTGCGGCTTTGGCACTGTCGGTTCGCTGAAGTGGACCGCGCCTCGTGCGGCGGAGCGGCTTGCTGTGATAGGCCTCCTGAAAAGCCTTAACTCGCTCGATGTCATCGTTTTGCCAGAGGCGCCAGCCACGCCAGTCACGCCCGACATCCTCCGTAAGCCCTTCATCAAGCCATCGCAGGAGGGTGTTCTTGGATACACCTATGTGTTTGGCCGCTTCACCCGTACTGAGCATCATATCCGTCTCCTCATTAGTATAGGTATATCTGGTATATTTACATATATTCCGACCGATGTCAAGTTCTCTCTGTGGGAATCGCAAAGGAAGCTGGCTTCTGTCTGGAGGAGGGGCAAGCGGGGAAGCTAATTCACACGCAGATAGCCCAGGGAACCGAAAAAGGCGGGATCGGCCAAACCCACGGCCGTCCAATCGGAATGGCTCCCATGCGCAGGTCGCGTTAGTCAGAGGCCGCGAGGACCGCTAATTCGACCACACGGCGCTATTTCTCAGGACTTTCCAATTCGCCCGGTGCCCTTTCCTCCGTCAGCAGAGCCTCGAATGAAGCCGTGGGCATCCATTCGACGCGACCGTTGAGATGCAGGACGACGAAACCGTCACGGAGGAACGATGCTGGATGCCGCTTCTCGGAATAAGCCAGAACAGTTTCGTCGGGGGCGTCCGGGCCGATCCAGAGGGCGCGGTAGCGCACGTTGCCGATCCGCACGGCGCCGTCCAACGTATCTTTGACGCTGTCGATGAACGACTGCGGGGGCAGCGAGCCGCGCTCGGCGCGGTACTCCAGGACGCGGCGCCCGAGTTGAGTCATCGCCCGCATCGCTTCGGAGCGGTTGACGTAGTCTTTCAGGTGCAGCATCGCGACGATGGCGGCAACGGTGGCCAGGCCGACGACGATGAACTGGATCAGCAGCGATCGTTTGTAGAGCGTCACGGCATACCCCTGCTGGCCAGCCGCTATGGGATGACTCTCACGCGCCGGCCTTCGACCCGCAGCTTGCCCTGGGCAAACAGCGCAATCGCCTGCGGATAGGCGATGCACTCCTGCTCGAAGACCCGGTCGGCCAGCGTGTCCGGCGTATCGTCGTCCGCGACGGGACAGGTTCGCTGAACGACGATGGGCCCATTGTCATACTCGTTGGTGCAGAAGTGGACGGTGCAGCCACTGACCTTGCAGCCAGCGGCGAGCACCGCTTCGTGCACGTGGTGGCCCCACATGCCTTGGCCGCCGAAGCTGGGCAACAGGGCGGGGTGGATGTTCAAGACGCGATTCTCGTATCGCCGGGGGATCTTCCAGAGGCAGAGCCAACCGCCCTGCACGACGAGGTCCACCCCGGCGGCCACGAGGATCTCCTCGATCCTTCGGCTGAACGCGTCGACATCGGGGTAGTCCTTCTTTCGGACGATCTCCAACGGTAGTCCGGCGTCCCGGGCCTTGGCCACGCCCGCCACGGTCGAGCGAGAGCTGATCACGATGGAGATTTCGGCGCCGAGCCGCCCTTTCCGGATATCGTCGAGGACGTTGGTCATGGTGCGACCGCTGCCGCTGATGAGAAAGCCCAGGCGAAGGGGCGGGCCCGATGGGTCGGGTGCCGCTGCACGGGCCTGACTCGGGGCCCCAGGCGTCTCGTCGATATCCCGCTCGGCATCCAGCGCCAGATTGACCAGCCGGTCGGCGTCTTTGTTCTTCTCGCGCCGGACGTGCCGAACCTCGCAGACCTTGAACCGGCTCATCAAAACCTGAGCCTCGTCGAAAAGCGGTCGGATCAGGTCACTCTTGACCTTGTACCGGCCGTTGATCTGCCGGACCAGCAACTCGCTGTCGCTGAAGACCGTGATCTCTGCGGCGCCGAGCCTGGCGGCGGCTTGCAGCGCCCGGACGAGGGCGGTGTACTCGGCAACGTTGTTGGTCGATTCCCCCAGGAAGTACGCCTGGGCCGCCAGGCGGCGCCCGTCGGAGCCGTCGAGAACGAAGCCTGCGGCAGCAGGACCCGGATTGCCCCGGCTGCCGCCGTCGGTATGGACAATCAGCTTTGCAGACAACGGCGTTCCTCCCCAAAAAAGAAGCGAATGAGGCGATGCGCCCGGTCAATCCGGAGATTCGGTAAGCACCAGGATTCTCGTACAGTTGGAGCAGCGAATGATGTCGTCCCGCGTCATCAGCAGATTGACCGACTCGGCGGTGACCCCCATGAAACACCCGCCGCAACTGTAGGCGCCCGCACGACCCTCCTGCTCGTCGATCTTGACCACGGCCTCCCCATCGTAGGTGTCGGCCACCCGCTTGAAGACAGCCAGCGCCGCCCGTGGGATGCCCTTGGCGACCTCATCCCATTCCGCCTGAATCTTGGCGATTTCCGCCTCGTGTTCGCCGGCCGTGCTGTCGGCCTTCTTGCGGATTTCCTCCAGCAACTGCTTCTGCTCCTCAATCTGCTTGCGGATGGCCGCAGACTCTTCCTCATCGGCCTCGACCGCCTTCATCAACTCGAGGATCTGAGACTCGATTTTCGAGTTGTCGGCCTTGGTCGTGTTCAGCATGGTCAGAACGGCAGCGTATTCCTTGTTCGTCTTGGCGGTGTTCAGCGAAGCGCGAAGCTTGTTGACCTCGGCATCTCTTGACTTGAGTTCCAGCTCCAGGCGGGCGCACTGCACCTTGGTAAGCTGGGCCTCCTCCTTCTTGGCCTCCAGCGCACTCTGGAGGCTTCGAACCTGATTTTCCTGGACGATGACGCTTCTTCGACAACGAGTGAGCTTGGCCTTGGCGGCACGCAAGCGGTTTTCCACACTCTGAAGTTTTATCAACCCGTTTAGTACAGGGCCCATTTATGCTCCTCTGGTCGACGCCACAACCTTTTAATCCTGAATTATGGGCGGCGGGGTCGGCGTTCGCAACAGAAACATCGCGCGTTTGTACATATTTTTGGCGTGGCGTACCGTCGGCGCAGGCTCTGGGAGGCTCCGAAAGGACCCGGGATTGTGCCGGTTGATTCCGTCCGGACGCTGTGTATAATTGGCGGGCCATGAAAGACTTGCTGCAACAACTGATTCGGGCCCGGTCCACTCTCGAGACGGGGGAGCAGGCTGCGGCGGAGGTGATCGCCAACCATTTCCAGCGGCACGGCGTGGCGTGCCAGATCGATTCGTGGGACCAGAACCGGGCCAACGCTATCGCCCGCGTTCCATCGGCCGGGAAACGGCCGGGCCTGCTGTTCGTCTGCCATCTCGACGTGGTCGGACCGGGTGAGGACCCCTGGACTTATCCTGCCTTCGAGGGCCGGGAAGTGAACGGAAAGGTCTACGGACGCGGCGCCGTGGACATGAAAGGCGGAATCGCCTCGGCCGTAAGCGCGATCTGCGAAGTGGTCGCGTCCGGCGTCGAACTCCAGGGCGACATCGTCTTCGCGGCCACCGCCGGCGAAGAGACGGACAGCGCGGGAGTGCAGCGATTCGCGGCGGATCTTTCCGGGCGGAGCAAACCGGCCGGGGTGATCATTCCGGAACCCACGGATCTCGCGGTGGTCACCGCCCATCGTGGCCTGTTCTGGCTGGAGATCACCACCAAGGGCAAGGCGGTCCACAGCTCCATGGCCCAGCGCGGGGTCAATGCGATCGTGTCGATGCGCCGGGTCATCGAGGAACTCGAACGGTATGAGGTGGACTTCCCGCCGCATCCCGAACTGGGCAAGTGCTCCGTGAGCATCAATACCATCCACGGCGGAGACGCCATGAACATCGTCCCCGATCGATGCGCAATCGGCGTCGACGTCCGCACCATGCCGGGGCAAAACACCGACGCGATTCGCTACGATATCGAGCGTCTGCTCGCCCGACTTACCGCCGAGGTCCCCCGGTTCGAGGCGACGGTCTCCGTCATCCGCTCTGCGGGAGCCATGGAGACCGACCCGAATTGCAGGTTCGTGCAGAGCTTCTGCTCGGCAGTGGACGTGGACCTGACCAACGCGATTGGCTTCACCACCGACGCACCCCATCTGGCGCCGTTGGGCGCCCCGATCGTCATCTACGGACCGGGCAAACCCAATCAGTGCCACCAGGTCGACGAGCACATTGCCGTGACCGACCTTGAAGCCGGGCAAGCCTACTTCAAGGAAGTCCTCCTGCGCTTCCTGACGTGACCGTTCGGTCGCGCCGAATCAGACCACGAGTGCCGGCGACGCTTCTTTGAAGCGTCGGGAAATGTCTGTGTTTTTTCTCTTTTTGTCGGCAATTTCCCTTGACTCGGACAGACTGTATCTATAAATTCAAGTTGCAGTCGGAGTTTTGACGAGATTACGAACATGATCCATCTTGGGAAAAACACGGCCAGGCAGTTCACAGGTCACCACGTGACCAGGTCGCAGGCCTGCGCGCACATCGCCGTGACCTCGATGACGACCCGCGTCATTGTGGCCAAGGCCCTGTGCTTCGTGGAGGGTGCTCCCTAAGAAGGATCTCCATCGCCTTGTGAATCAACCAGCGAAGCCTTTCAGGGAGCACGAAACCCTGAAAGGCTTTTTTCATTATATGCGGACCAGCAAAACGAAAACGCTTTGCGAGGACGTGAGAGGTATGTCGGATGATAAAGGTCAGAGAGATGGACATCGAGTTCTGCATGCACTACGCCAACGCACTGGAGGCCACACGCGGGCCCAGATGGCTGTACGATGAGACCAAGCCCTGCGGCGTCAACTACAACAACGCCATCCTCGCCAGGCTCTACGATGTGCATCACCGCTCGTTTCGAGACTATCGCCAGGAAGCCGAGAACATCGTCGCGCGTCTGGGCGTCGGGCCGTCGGCGACGGTGATCGATATGGGCTGTGGGACCGGGGCATTCGCTCTGTACGCCGCGGGATACTATCGAACCATCCATGCGGTCGATGTCTCTGCGGCCATGCTCCGCCGCGCGCAGCGGAAAGCCCGCAGGATGGGACTGAAGAATATCGAGTTCCATCGTGGAGGCTTTCTGACCTACGAACACAGGACCGAACCAGCCGACGCGATCAGCACGGTGGCCGCGCTGCACCACCTGCCCGACTTCTGGAAGCTCGTCGCCCTGCGGCGCCTGGCCTCGATGCTCCGACCCGGCGGCCGGCTTTTTCTGTTCGACGTGGTCTTCTCGTTCGACATCGCTGAATATGAGCGAGGTGTCGAGCGATTCATCGGCAAGACCCGTCAGCAGATGGGCCCGAATGGACAGAGCGAATCCGAAGGGCATGTGCGCGATGAGTACAGCACCTGCGGCTGGATCATGGAGGGCCTGTTAGAAAAGGCCGGATTCAGCGTGCAGACAGCCGACTACCATGACGAGTTCCTGGCGACGTACCTGTGCAGCAGGAAAGGGCCGTAGCCATGCGTCGAAGAAGCGGACCGATGACCAACGAAGCCCGAGGCGTGATGCTGACGCTGGCCTCCTGCGTCGCATTCTGTCTGATGTCGGTGCTGGTGCAGCACGCCTCGCAGATCGATCCTTACAAGACGACGCTGTTCCGCTTCGTCGTCGGGCTGGGCATTCTGGGAACCGCGGCCTTGTTGGGCAAGATCAAGCTCACGTTCACACACGGGCCCCTGCTGTTCCTTCGTGGCCTGTTCGGTGGTCTCGGTATCCTGATCTTCTTCTGGTCGATGCCACGCCTCGGGATCGGCAAGGCCACGGTGCTGATCTATTCGTTCCCGATCTTTGGAAGTCTCTTCAGCTCGGTCTTCTTGAAGGAGCGCCTCGGCGTGGTCCGACTGGCGGCGATGCTCACCGCCTTTGCGGGCATCTGCCTGCTGGCCAGCGACCACAAAGACAACTTCTTGCAGCTTGCAGTCCCGAACGGTGATGAACTGCTGACGATCTTCGGCGCGATGCTTGGCGGCATCGCGCTGGTGATCGTCAAGAAGCTGCACGACACGGATTCCTCGTACGCGATCTTCTTCGCCCAGTGCACGATTGGACTTTGGATGGTAATTGTCCCGGCCAATATCGTGCCCTGTTCGATCGGCTGGTCCGGAGGGCTGCTGCTCGTCGCCATCGGGGTGACCTCGGCCATCGGACAGCTTCTCTCAACGGAAGCATATCGACACTTGTCGGTCGCGACGGGATCATCGCTTGGGATGCTCGTGCCGGTGCTGAACTACATTGTCGGCATCGCGGTATTCGGAGAGCCTGTGTCGGTCCGCTCGATGATCGGCTCGGCCACCGTGGTCGGGGCCAGCCTCGTCGTGTTGCGAAAGAACAAGAACGGCTCGGCCGACAGATTGCAGGAGAGAGAAAGATGAGGAAGAGAGTCTCACTGAGAAACGGGCAGGTCGCGACGATCCGTGAGGCCGAGTTGAATGATGCGCCGGCTGTGTTGGAGTATCTCGATAAGGTGATAGCGGAAACGGATTTCCTGGCGATGGGCCAAGGTGACCTGGACTGGCCGCTGGAGAAGGAGCGTCAGTTCATCGAAGAGCATCGCAGCGCCGACAACAAGCTGCTGATCGTCGCAGAGGTCGAGGGTCGCATCGCCGGTGTTTCAGGGTTCACGGGCGACTCCAGAAGAAGGCTGAGGCACACCGGCGAATCGGGCATCAGCGTGCTGCAAAGGCACTGGGGACTCGGTCTCGGCACCGCGCTGATGGGGTCCGTGATCGAGTGGGCGAAATCTTCCGGCGTCGTCCGCAAGATCGGCCTGAGGGTCCGCAAGGACAACAAGCGGGCGATTCGTCTCTACGAGCGTTTTGGCTTCGTCAGGGAAGGCATGTTCACCCGCCAGTTTGCGATAGCGGGCCGGTTCTACGACGCCTATCTTATGGGCCTGGAGATCGATCCATCGCCCCGTTGGGCCAACCCGGAAAGGTGACACAATGGAGATCACTGTAGAAACGATGGTGGCGTCCGACTGGCCCGAGGTGGCCCTGATCCTGCGCGAGGGCATCGCGACCGGCAACGCCCGATTCGAGGACACGGTACCGAGCTGGGAGGAGTTCGACCAGACGCACCTGGCGCACTGCCGGCTCGTGGCCCGGTCGCGCAACAGCGTTGTCGGGTGGATCGTACTCGGCGCAGTTTCGCATCGTCGCGTCTATGCAGGCGTAGCGGAGGTCAGCGTCTACGTCAAGGCGTCGGCGCGAGGCCAGGGGGTCGGCAGGACCCTTCTCGCAGCGATGATCGGGGAATCGGAGCAGGCCGGCATCTGGATGCTCCAGGCGGGCATTTTTCCGGAAAACGCTGCGAGCCTGGCGCTGCACCGACAGTGCGGCTTCCGGACTGTCGGCATCCGGGAACGCATTGGCCAGATGAACAGCGTCTGGCGCGACGTGGTCCTTCTGGAGCGCAGAAGCCGCGTGACGGGCGTTTGAGGAGACGAACCATGACCATTCGATCGGCCCAAGCAGACGAGACACAGACGGTAGTCAGCGTTCTGCGACGCGCCTGCGCGACCGTTGCGAAGCGCTTCGACCTGACGGAAGAGAACTGTCCCAAGAGTCCGGCCTTCTACACCGAGGATCGTGCCAGAGCCGATTTCGAACGGGGCGTGCAATACTACTTTCTCGAAGAGCGGGGTGAGGTCTGCGGATGCGTAGCGTTGGAGAAGGCGCGCCCGGGGATCGGCTACCTGGAGCGTCTGGCGGTGTTGCCGGAGCATCGGTCGAAAGGGTTCGGCAGCGGGCTGGTTCGCCATGTCCTGGCCCAAGCCCGGTCGATGGGACTGGAGCGTGTCGGAATCGGCATCATCGCCGAGGATGAGCCGCTCACAGAATGGTACCGCCGGTTCGGCTTCGTCCTGACGGGAACCAAGAGGTTCGGTCACTTGCCGTTTGTCGTCGCGTTCATGGAAAAGGAACTGCGAGAACCATTGGAGAAGGAAACACCGGATTCCGTTGTTTGCGATAGAGAGGAGCCATGATGACATCACCGTATGCGCCGAGAATGGGGACGATCCCCAAGTCGTTCGTCCGCGAGATTCTGAAGGTCACGCAGAACCCGGAGGTCATCTCGTTCGCCGGGGGACTGCCGAACCCGCGATTCTTCCCTGTGCAGGGAATTGCCGAGGCCGCCGCGGACGTTCTGACTCGGGCCGATGGATCGGCTCTTCAGTACGGCACGACCGAGGGCTATGCGCCCTTGCGGGAGTACATCGCCCAGCGATACCGCAAGACCGAAGGTCTGGACGTCTCGCCCGACGAGATTCTGATCACCAACGGGTCGCAGCAGGCCCTGGATCTGGTGGGCAAGGTCTTCATCGACCGACAGGATGCCATCGCGATCGAGCGGCCCGGCTATCTCGGCGCGATCCAGGCATTCTCAGTATACGAGCCGCAGTTCCATCCGGTTCCTCTGCTGGAGGACGGCGTGGACCTCGACCGACTGGCCGACGTCCTGCGAACGCGCCAGGTCTGCTTCTTCCACACCGTGATCAACTTCCAGAATCCTTCGGGCATCAGCTACTCGGTCGAGAAGCGACGGGCGCTGGCCGCACTCCTGAAGGAGCACGACACATTCGTGATCGAAGACGACCCGTATCGGGAATTGCGTTTCGAGGGGACGGCGAAGCCTTCGATGCGCCATGAGCTGGGCGACAAGGCGGTGCTACTCGGGTCGTTTTCGAAGATCGTCGCGCCGGGTCTGCGGCTCGGCTGGGTCTGTGCCGCACGCGAAACCATGGCCAGGCTCGCAGTCGCCAAGCAGGCCAGCGACCTGCACTCGAACTCATTCTGCCAGCGGATGCTGCACCGGTTCCTGGTCACCCATGACATCGACGAGCACATCGCGCTGATCCGAACGGCGTACAAACATCAGAAGGACATCATGCTGGCGGCCCTGGAGACGCACTGGCCATCCGAGGTCACGTTCACGCAACCGGAAGGCGGGATGTTCATCTGGGCCACGCTGCCGGAGCGACTGAGTGCGCTGGAGCTGTTCGACCACGCCGCCCGGGAGAAGGTTGTCTTCGTTCCGGGAACGCCCTTCTTCGTCGACGGCGGCGGGACCCACAACATGCGGCTGAACTTCTCCAACGCCGACGAGAGCCGCATCGAGGAAGGAATCGCCCGCCTGGGCAGGATCATCAAGGAGATGCTGGCCTGAGCCGGCTGCCGTCACAACAGGAGAGCAACATGCAGATCGCCGATATCGTGACACGCTCGCGCGAGCCCGGCCCCTGGGTGGATGCCGACAAGATTCCCTGGCACGAGCCGGGATTCAGCCGGCGAATGCTGCGCGAGCACCTCTCGCAAGAGCACGACCTGGCCAGTCGCCGATTCGTCGTCGTGGATGCGCACGTGAGATGGATTCACCACCGGGTGCTGCGGGACACCTCTGCGCGGATTCTGGACCTGGGATGCGGGCCGGGTTTCTACACGAGCCGGCTGGCGAAGCTGAAACACTCCTGTGTCGGCATCGACTGCTCTCCCGCTTCGATTGAATACGCGACGCGGCAGGCGGCCGAGCAGCGGTTGGACTGCACCTATGTGCATGGCGACATGCGGACTATCGATTTTGGGACCGGATTCGACCTGGTGATGATGGTGTTCGGGGAACTGAACGTCTTTCGTCCGTCCGATGCCAGAACGATCATAGCCAAAGCCAGGCGAGCGCTGGCTCCGGACGGCGTTCTGCTTCTGGAGCCGCACCGGTTCAGCGCGATCGAGCAGGTGGGCAGGCAAAACCGCTCCTGGCACACAGAGGAATCGGGGCTGTTCTCCGATACGCCGCATCTCTGGCTCGAAGAGAGCTTCTGGAACTCAGAAAGCCGCACGGCAGTGCAATGGTTCTTCGTCATCGATGCCTCCACGGGGAACGTAACACGGCACGGACAGACGATCCAGGCCTATACGGACGAGGAATACCACAGCTTGCTGGCCGACTGCGGTTTCAAGTCGATTGAATTGCTGCCCTCTCTCGGAACCACCGAGGACGTCGGACGGCGTCATCTCATGGCCATAGTGGCGCGGTGAATCGACAGGAGATATGCGATGATCGAACACCTTTTCTATATCGTGGACGTGTTTGCAGAGGGAAAGTATGCGGGCAATCAGCTTGCGGTCTTTCGAAACGCAGGCGATCTGACCGACGACGAGATGCAGCAGATTGCCAGAGAGATGAACTTCTCGGAGACGACGTTCATCCTGTCGGATGAACCGCGCGACGGCGGATATGACGTGCGGATCTTCACGCCGGTCGCGGAGGTGCCCTTCGCGGGGCATCCGACCCTGGGGACCGCCTACATCATCCGCCGCGAGATCATCGGCAAGGCCGTCGAACAGGTCAATCTGAACCTGAAGCTCAAGCAGATCCCGGTCACGTTCGGCCAGGAAGCGGGCCGCAGCATTCTGTGGATGAAGCAGAAGTCGCCCGACTTCGGGGACACAAGTGGTCCGGGCTCGATGGCGGAACTGCTCGGACTGTCTGCGGAGCAGATCGACACGCGGTTCCCCATCCAGGCGGTTTCGACGGGTCTGTGGTTCGCCATCGTTCCTCTGAAGGACCTCGAAGCTGTGAAGCAGGCAAGGGTCAACCGGGACAGGTATTTCGCGGAATCGCGACAGAAGCGGGAGGACGGCATTCTGGTCTTCTGCTCCGAGACGTACGACCGGCGGAACGATTTGAACGTCCGCGTGTTCGTGCCGTTTTACGGAATCGAGGAGGACCCGGCCACGGGCAGCGGCAACGGGTGCCTGGCGGGCTATCTCGTCAAGCACCGTTACCTGGGTGATGACGAGATCGACGCCCGGGTCGAGCAGGGCTATGAGATCGGCCGCCCTTCGTTCATCCGACTGAGGGCCGGGCAACAGCAGGATACCATCGACGTCCGCGTCGGCGGCAACGTCGTCATGGTCGCGAAAGGACAATGGTTATGATCACCAGCCAGACTATCAAAGACGTGGCAGGACAACTTGGCGCCGATCTGTGCGGCATCGCCCCCGCGAATCGCTTCGATCAGGCTCCGAAGGGATTTCATCCGAGAGACCTGTTCCCGCAGGCCCGGTCGGTTCTGGTGCTTGCGAAGCGCATCCCCGAAGGTCCCTTCCATTCGCACAGCCCGATTCCTTACAGCGTTGCCAACGATGTGATCCTCACAGAGGTCGCTCGACTCGTCTGTGCGCTCTGCATCCGACTGGAACGCCTGGATCGTCTCTGCGCGGTGCCCGTGCCGAGCGAACCGTACGAGTACTGGGACGAGCCGAATCATGAGGGGCGAGGCCTGGTGTCACTCAAACACGCGGGCTGGCTCGCAGGACTGGGCGTGATGGGAAAGAACACGCTGCTGACGAACCGCAAATTCGGCAATCGGATTTGTCTGGGAGCCATCCTGCTGGACATCGAACTGGAGGGCGACCCGATGGCTGACTACCGGCTCTGCGCCGAGGATTGCCGGCGCTGTATCGAGGCCTGTCCCGCTCACGCCATCGGCGGCTCGGCCGTCAACCAGAAGCTCTGTCGAGGCCATTCGCAGGGCCGAACCAAGAAGGGAGAGCCGATCTACGTCTGCCACCGATGTCGCGTGGTCTGCCCGAATGGAAAAGGGGCTTGGGCAACAGCCTCGGCCTGACCGGCCATGAAGATCCGGTGCAGGACATGGAACTCATATTCCGATGCGATCCGAACAACACAGGCGGGAGGCAGAGCCGTGATAGATAAGCCGCTGTGTTTGCAGTTGCTGCCGGAGACTCTGGCGGTGTGTCGGCTGGAGCCGGATTGTCCGGCGCCGGACTGGGCCACGCAAGGCTCGTTCCACAGCATCACCAGAACGACCGAAGAAACTTCTGTCGTTTGTCCCGAATGGGCCGTGCCGCAGGACGCCAGGGCGGAACGAGGATGGAGAACCCTCAAGGTCGAAGGGCCGCTGGATTTCTCCATGACGGGCGTGCTCGCCTGCCTCACCAAGCCTCTGGCAGAGACCAACGTCAGTATCTTTGCCCTGTCCACCTACGACACGGACTACTTGCTGATCCGCGAGCGGGACGTCCCATCGGCCGTGGCCGCATTGCGTGCGGCGGGGCACCGTGTTGCCACCACCGTGGATTCTTGAAATGGCTCGATGATAAAGTCATTGAACTCTGAGATCGAACAGAAGCTGCGAAGCGAAGGCGCCAGCCTGGTGGGCTTTGCCGACGTGAGCACCCTTCCGGCGAGCATGACGGGCGGATTGCCCCGAGCGGTCTCCGTCGCGGTCCGTCTGGCCTCGACAATCGCCCGCGGACAGCCCGCACGCACGCCGGGTCGAAGCCAGCGTTGAAAAGGCGGCGGGAATCGGGTATAAGAACTTCTTGGGCGGTGGTTTATTCCGCCATCGAATCGCGATGACTTCTGTCGGAACAAGGGAAAATGGACGTGGACTTCAAGAAGTACCATGGGTTGGGCAATGACTATCTTGTGATCGACCCGAACGTTCGGGATGTGGCGATGACGGAGGCGAATATCCGTCTGATCTGCGATCGCAACTTCGGCGTCGGCTCCGACGGCATTCTCTACGGGCCGATCCTCGACACCGACATTCCGAGACTGCGAATCCTCAACCCCGATGGCAGCGAGGCCGAGAAGAGCGGCAACGGCTTGCGCATCTTCGCCAAGTACCTCTTCGAGAAGAAATACGTCCGCTCGAAGGCGTTTCAGATCAAGACCCTCGGCGGCACCGTCTCCGTGCAGGTCAAGGACGACACGGCGAACCTGATCCGGATCAACATGGGCAAGGTGACGTTCATCAGCAGTGAGATTCCCGTCGCGGGCGAGCGGCGCGAGGTCGTCAACGAGACCCTCGACGTCAACGGCGCCGACTACAAGGTCACGTGCCTGTCCATCGGCAATCCGCATTGCGTGATCCGGATGGAGCAGGTCAGCGAAGAGCAGGCCCGCGCAATCGGGCCGTTCGTAGAGAACCACCGGCGGTTCCCCAATCGTATCAACGTGCAACTGCTGAAGGTCGTGGACCGGGCCAACATCGACATCCGCATCTGGGAGCGCGGCGCGGGATACACGCTGGCCTCGGGCAGCAGCTCGTGCGCCGCGGCCTGCGCCGCCCACAAGCTGGGCCTCGTGGACAACGATATCACTGTCCACATGCCCGGCGGGAAGCTGCACATCGAGATCATGCCCGACGGCGAAGTCTTCATGACCGGGCCGGTGGAGGGGACATTCGAGGGCGCCTTCCATGCTGACCTGCAAAAGAGAATATCAGAGAGCAAAGTGTAAGTATCAACATTGCGGAATCGCCTTCGGCGATGGCTTCTGTCATCTCTGAATCTTTCTCTGTCGTTTTGATTCTTGCGTTTTGATATAACGATGTGGCCGCGACTGAGACCTGCAACGAATGCTGACTGTGAACTGGTGAGAACCCTCGTGTTCACAGTTCTCGGCGAGTACGGCCTCCAGCCCGATCCCGGCGTCACCGACGCCGATCTCGACGACATC
>Ga0068714_10003419_pt1 | contig 18853 bp, 11 predicted proteins | sample MTBNYHSulfiMetaG_FD_62988 | JGI IMG/M metagenome (GOLD analysis project Ga0068714, IMG submission 62988) | Enrichment culture microbial communities from rom New York Harbor, USA that are MTBE-degrading - MTBE-NYH (New York Harbor Sulfidogenic)... | ecosystem: Environmental > Aquatic > Marine >... | reverse complement strand
AAAAGCAGAATGTCCCCTTTTTCAGTCGTCGGTGTCTTCGTCGTCGAGTTTGTCTTTGGCGGCGATGTATTCGTACTGCCCCTGTGAGGGCGCGTGCGGTCTCTCGTCGTCGGCCGGGGCGGCATCTTCGGCGAGGTCCGCGTAGCCGGCTTGTCTATCCTGCTGCATCTGGTCCTTGAGGCGCTCCCATTCTTCCTTTGTCATGATGACTTCACGGGCCTGGCTGCCTTTGTATTCGCCGAGTATGCCGGCGGCAGCCATCATCTCGATCATTCTCGAAGCGCGGGCATAGCCCACGCTGAGCCGGCGCTGCAGGAGCGAAACGCTGCCGCGTTTTGTCTCGAGGACGATATCGACGGCTTCGTCAAACATGTCGTCACGGCTTATCTCGCTGGTGTCTATTTTGTTGAGCTGTGTGAGCTCGGGATGGAATTGCGGCTCGGCCACATCCTTGAGATGCTTGACGATGGCCTTGACCTCGGTATCGTCGACGAAGCTGCCCTGGGCCCGCATGAGGTCGCTGGTGCCGGGCAGCAGGAAGAGCATGTCACCCTGGCCGAGGAGGGCTTCTGCGCCATTCTGGTCGAGGATGATGCGGCTATCCATTCTGGCGGCGACACGGAAGCTGATACGGGCCGGCATGTTGGCCTTGATGAGGCCGGTGACAACGGTGGCCTGGGGGCGCTGCGTGGCAAGGACAAGATGTATGCCGACGGCGCGGCTCTTCTGCGCGAGGCGGACGATGAAGGCTTCGACCTCTTTGCCGGCGGTCATCATCAGGTCGGCCAGCTCATCGATGATGATGACAATGTAAGGGATCTTCTTGGGTATCTGCGCTTCCTCATCGGGTGTGCCGGGGCTGAAACGCTCGACTATCTCTTCGGGCGTGAGTGAGTTGTACGCGGTGATATTCTTTACGCGCGCCTCGGCAAGCAGAGCGTAGCGCTCGTCCATCTTGACGGTGGCCCATTCGAGTATCTGCTCGGCCCTTTTTATCTCGGTGATGATGGGGCACATCAGGTGCGGTATGGTGTTGAATGCCGTCATCTCGACCATCTTGGGGTCGACGAGTATCATCTGGACCTCGTCGGGCCGCTTGGTGAGCAGAACGCTAGTGATGATGCTGTTGATGCAGACGCTCTTGCCGGAGCCGGTGGTTCCAGCAATGAGCAGATGGGGCATTGTGGTCAGGTCGGTGACGAGGGCCTCGCCCTGGCTATCCTTGCCGAGGAACAGCGGTATCTGCATTCTCTCGGGTTTTCTGCCGGCAAGCTGCATCAGGTCTCTGACGCGGACTCTCTCCTTCTCGCTGTTGGGCACCTCGATGCCGATGGTATGCTTGCCCGGCAGCGGCGCGACGACGCGGACGCTTCCTGCGCCGAGGCCGCGAGCCATGTCGTTGGCCAGGTTGGTGATCTGGCTGACTTTGATGCCGGGCGAGAGCTCAAGCTCATACATTGTTATCACGGGGCCGGTGTCGGCGGCGACGACCCGCGCGTTGATGCTGAATTCGTTGAGCAGCTTCTCAAGCAGGGCTGCCTTTGCCTTGACCATTTTTTCCTGTATGTCGGCATAGCCGTGTTCGGGCTCAGCCAGCAGCTCAAGCGGCGGAAGCTGGTAGTCTTCGTAGCTCTTGGGTACGTATTTGCTGGCGGGTTTTCTGGCTGCCTGGGTCGTGACCTTGAGCGGCGTGGGAGTGGCAGGCTGCTGAGGTTGGATATTCTGCGGCTCGTCCTCGTCGGACTGCACGGGCTCGATGTCTGCAGGCTGCTGCTTTCTGCTCAGGACTGATATGGTCTCAAGCGTTGCATCGTCAGTGGTATTCATGGCGGGACGCGCCGGCTCGTGTTTCTGCCAGGCGCTGAGCTTCTGCCATATCTCGCCGAGAGTCTCTGAGCGCTGTCTGGCAGCGACCCACGCCGGCGAGATGATGCCGAGGAATTTGCCGACGGTCAGGCCGGTATATTTTATGAGGGTCAGCACGAGCGTATCGGCAAGGAGTATTACGCTGACCACCCACGTTCCGGCAAGTATCAGCGCCGTGCCGAGCGTGGCGAAATTGCTTTTCAGGAATATGCCGCAGGCGACGCCCAGTGTCCCGCCGGAGCCGAACGGGAAACGGAATATCGCGTCGGGCCAGATGAGGTAGTAAGTCGTGGAGGCGGTGGCGGTCAGCAGGAGCAGCCCCGTGAAACGGAGTACCGGCTGGGTGATCTTCTTGCCCATGAGAGCCGCCGTGAACGCGGAGATGGCTGTCACCAGGACGACGAAGATGCCGGGGCCTATATAATATAGTATGTAGAAAGCGACGAAGGCACCGGCGCGGCCGCACCAGTTATGCGGCGGGGTGTTGTTGGGGGCGACATAGCCGCTTGGCGAATCGCCGATGTCGAAACTCATGCAGCTGAAGAGGAAGAACAGGCTCAGCACAAGCCCGAATGCCCGCAGTCCGAATGTAAAAGCCTTGTTGTCTCTGGCCTTCGCTTTAGCCATGGCATAGTCCGATAAAAAATCTGCTTATCAGGATTGAAAACCCTGTTTTGCTTCTTCGACTCTTGTATATCGGCAGGGGTCGCAGCATTCCTGTAAAAATGGGCTAAATGGATGACGCCACGAGTAGGGCGCAAAAAGGTACCCCGCAGCACGTCCATGCACTACGGGGTGTAGTAAAAGTCCTGGGTATTACTTGGTTTTGACGTCCTGCACGTCAGCTGGCTGAGGCGCGGGCATCGGCGCGACGCGGCTTTTCACCGTGACGCCTAGACGACCGAGCTCCATGGCCACATCTGATTGATACGGGTCGAGCTCAAAGCTCTTCGCGAACATCTGGGTGGCAGCGGCTTTGTCATTCCTGCTGAGGTAGTAGAGTCCTAACTGCTTGTAGGCAGCGGGGTTCTGCGGGTCGCGCTGCACAGCCAGGTCATAGCATCTCTTGGCCGGCTCAAGCATCGCCTGTCGGTGGAACGCCGTGCCGAGCCCTATCAGGTTCTTGGCATTGCCGGCTCGATCGATATACCTGTCTATCTCCTGATTGGCCCTGGCGGTGTTGCCTGAGTCCTGCCAGAGCTTCACGAGCGCCGCCTGCGCATCGAAGTGCAGAGGGTCGAAGACCAGTGCCCTTTCATATTCGAACTCAGCACTGGCCATCTGGCCCTTCTGGTTATAGACGCGGCCGAGGCGGTAGTGCAGGTCGGCGTTGGAGAAGTCTTTCTCAATCTCGCCGAGTAGAGTCCCCTCATCTTCGATTGGAGCGAGCTTGACATTCTTGCGCGCGTCGGCCTGGACCGGCCTGGAGGCCTGATTGGGACAGCCTGCGGTCAGCAGCCCGACCACAAAAAGCGTTATGGCAAACCTGAACTTGTACATGATCCAGCCTCTTGTGCATTTGATTTCGAAAAAGCCGGTGCCGCCCGTAAACCCCAAGCGACCGGCGCATATTCTCGGACGCATCTTTTTCTTTTGCAAGAGAAAACTGCGCTGACGATGAAAAATGTTCATCAAAATCTGCCCCTCAAAAGAGCGTTTGCGGCCGACGCGGGCCTCTTCGGGCCGCTGCCTGGCGCGCTTTGTCAGACGTCGAGATTCTGAACCTCCAGAGCATGCTCACGAATGAAGTTGCGGCGTTTGACAACGTCGTCGCCCATCAGTATACTGAAAAGTCTGTCGGCCTCGCCCGCATCTTCCACCCTGACTTTGACAAGCGTTCGGCGTGCAGGGTCCATAGTTGTCTCCCAGAGCTGCTCGGCGTTCATCTCGCCAAGACCCTTGAATCGCTTTATCTCGATTCCCCTGCCGCCGACCTGCCGTATGGCGGAGCAAATGTCACCAAGGGAGACGACTTCGTGTTTCTCTTCCGAATTGATCAGCAGGAATTTTGTCGGCTCGGCTTCTCCGGACACGCTTCTCTGAGGTTTGAGCAGGAAATCCCTCAGATCGAGGCCGAAGTCACTCTTAAGCTTTGCGTTTATCTCATTAACCCTGGCTACTTCGTGTAGCTCTTCGCCTGCCGAGCCGCCGTTCTCATCCGATTCCGTGTCACCTGCTCCACCTTCGGCGATAGCCTCCACCTGTGCCAGCCGCGACTCGTATTCTGGCTGGCTGCTGAAGAACTCAGACTGCCCTTCCACGCGAATATGGTAGATGGGGAGCCGCTGGCCGTCATACTCCTGAGCCACCATATCGTGGAACGTGATGCCGCGCCTTGCCAAAACGCCCATCGCCCACTCGATATCGCTGAGCATTTTGACGAGGCGCGTAAGCTCCTTGCCGCTGATGCGCGATTCGGTCTTGCCGCGAACCACGAGCGCCGTGCCGTCGAGGCCGCGTTCTGTCATGCGCCGCCGCATCTGCGCTTCGTTGAGAATGTATTCGACCTTCTTGCTGCCTTTGGCCCGTATCTCGTAGAGCGGCGGCTGAGCGACATAGACAAGCCCGTGCTCGAAGAGCTGCACCATCTGCCTGAAGAAGAACGTCAGCAGCAGCGTGCGAATATGAGCGCCATCAACATCGGCATCCGTCATGAGCACTATCTTCCCGTAGCGGCATTTCTCCAAGTCAAATTCGTCGGCGCCGATGCCCGTTCCGAGGGCACTTATCATCGTACGGATCTCTTCGTGGGCAAGCATCTTCTCGAGTCGGGCCTTCTCGACATTGAGTATCTTGCCCCGCAGCGGCAGGATAGCCTGGATATTCCGGTCGCGCCCGCCCTTGGCGCTTCCGCCCGCGGAATCGCCCTCGACTATGAAGAGCTCGGTTGAGGCCTTCTCCCGGCTGGAGCAATCCCATAGCTTGCCGGGCAGGTTGCCGCTGGATAGCGCACCCTTGCGGCGTGTAAGCTCACGCGCCTTGCGTGCAGCCTCGCGGGCCTGAGCAGCCTGTATCGCCTTGTTGAGTATGCGGCGAGCCTCAGTGGGATTCTCCTCGAGAAAATTGCCCAGCTGCTCGTTCACTGTCGTTTCGACAAATGTCCCGACCTCCGGATTGGTAAGTCTGACCTTCGTCTGCGCCTCGAAGTGCGGCTCGGCAACCTTGACAGAGATCACCGCCGTAAGTCCCTCACGAAGATCATCGCCTGTAGTGACCTGGTCGCCCTTTGTCAGCCCGTTCTTCTTGGCATAGGCGTTCATTGTGCGCGTGAGCGCCGACCTGAAGCCGGACATGTGTGTCCCGCCGTCGATGTTGCGGATGTTATTGGCGAAGGCCAGGCAGTTCTCGGTGTAACCAGAGTTATACTGCATCGCGATCTCACAGCTGAGCCTCTGGTCGGTGTCTTCCCGTGACAGGTATATCACGTTGTTGTGCAAAGACTCTTTGCCTTCATTGAGATGTTTGATGAAGGATCTGATGCCGTCTTCAAAATGGAACGTCTCCTTCTTGTCCACGCGGTCATCGCGGAACGTAATATGCACGCCGGCATTGAGATACGCTATCTCCCGGATTCGCTTGAGCAGAGTGTCATGCACGAACTCAACCGTTGTGAATATCTCGTCGTCCGGCCTGAAGGTGATCTTTGTGCCTCGCTTGGTAGTTGGGCCCACCTCGACAACAGGCCCTTTGGGTATTCCACGCTCGCAGGCAAAGTGGTATTGCTTGCCATCCCGGTAAATCTCCGCCTCGAGCCATTCAGAGAGCGCGTTGACGACACTGACGCCAACGCCGTGGAGCCCGCCGGAGACCTTGTAACTGTCCTTATCGAATTTTCCGCCGGAGTGAAGTACGGTCAGGACCACCTCGAGCGCGCTCTTATTGGCGTCCTTGTGTATTTCGACAGGAATGCCGCGGCCGTTATCCTCAACAGAGCAGCTACCGTCAATGTGTATCCAGACGCCTATCCTGTCGCAGTGACCGGCGAGGGCTTCGTCTATTGAGTTATCGAGCACCTCGTATACGAGGTGGTGCAGGCCTGCCTCCTGCCTGTCGCCTATATACATGTCTGGACGCTTGCGCACGGCCTGAAGGCCTTCCAGGATCTTGATGTTACTGGCGTCGTACTTGTTTCTTGCGACCGATTCTGCCATGTTCGTTCTTTCTGTTCGTCTGCCGCCGGTCAGCGACCTATCTCAAATCTAATCTGTTTCACAGTTTTCTTGCCGCTCCGCTGCTGAAGCTGCCTGAGCAACTCCGGACCCTGCAAACGCAAATAGTGAAGGTAAGACGGAGAGTTAACGACGACTCTCGCTGTACCGCGTGTCACTTCCGCCAGCCTGCAGAATCCAGCCGCCTCCGCGGGGACTATCTCGGCCCATGCCGCCGCTGTATTGCTGAAAGCCTCATGCTGAAGCCCGACGCGCCCGGCTATGTATTCGCTGACTATTTCACCAAGCAGCCGTGGCTTTCCCGCCTGAGGGCTTGAGTATGGCCGTTGCGCCGCTCTCCTTAGACGCCCTTCTTCATCCATGTATCAACCCAGGTTTATCGGCATGACAACGTAGACGAAACTCGCTCCACTCTTGATCAGGCCCGGTCTGTCGGGCTGCCCCAGCTCCATATCGAACTCAGGCGTTTTCAGAACACGCAGTACATCGACCAGGAACTGTGGATTAAACCCTATCTCTACAGGCTCTCCTTTGTATTCCACAGAAACGTCCACCTGTGCATCGCCCATCTCGGGAGCCCTGCATGAGAATACCACACTGTCAGCAGTTATGGCGACCTTCACTCCCTTGGAATCTTCATTCGTCAGTAGAGCCGCCCTCCTGACGGCACTCAGCGCTATCTCTGTCTGGAATTTCACCTTCTTGTCATAACCTGACGGTATTATGTCCTCATACTTCGGGAAGTTGCCTTCAACGAGATTGGAGCTGACGACCACATTGGCACAGCCGATCAGTATCTGATTGTCCACAAGACGTACAGAGACCTTGTCCTTTTCGTCGCCGCCGATACGGTCTAGCAGTGACATGGTCTTGGCCGGCACTATGATACGATAGCCGCTTTCCCCGGGGCCGGACAGAAGATTCAGCTTTCGCCTTGCCAGGCGCCTGCCATCCGTGGCGACCAGAATGAGCTTCTTGGCGGATACCTCCCACAGAATGCCGTTCAGAGCATATCGCGTGCTCTCCTTCGCAGCAGCGAACACCGTCTGTTCAATACCTTCCTGCAGCTCGCCCAGCTCAATCACAAGGTCTGCCTTGCCATCAAAAGAGGGTATCTTGGGATACTGCGATGCTTCATGCGAGTAAATGGTGAAATGGCTGTCGGCAGTCCGTATGTGGCAGGTGCCCTCCACCGATTCCACTGATATTACCTCATCCACAGACTCCCTTACAATCCCGGCTACGCGGTCAGCGGGGATTACAACCTCGCCTTTCGCGTGCACTTCAACCTGCGATACCCCGCACTCGATTCCTATCTCCAGATCTGTTCCGTAGAGCCTGACTGCATCTTTGTCTGCGGCGATCTTAATGCACTGCAGTATTGGCTTCGGTGTTCGGCTAGGTACTACTGATGTCACAAGTGCCAGTGCTTCCTGCAGTGCAATCCTGTTAAAGTCCACCTTCATGGCTGCCCCTTCACATCCAAAAACAACACCTGACGGAACATGAGTATAATCCATTGGATTCTACATTCGTTGTGCTCTCTTGACAACCGAATTCTCAGGGCTTGGGCCCCCCTGCTGTCCTTCGATCACGGTATAGCTTCCGGTTTTCTCCTATGATAATAGGATAGACATTTATCAGTCTTAAGTCATATGCTCTGTTTATCTGTTACTGCTGCCATGGTGTGATTTGTAAGCACTTCCCCTGGCGGCGTTTATGTCGCTCTCGAGGGTCGCACCATTGTTCGTATCCTGTTAGTTTCGACCTTAGGTGCTGGGAAGTACCCGCAAGATACCTCCGAAAATGGCCCGCTTCTGTTGGATTGTGTCGGCTCCCATGTGTTTCTCCCACAGGTTTTCCACCCATAACTGGCCTATAACGACGTATATTATCGGACAATCCTTTGCTAATCTGGAGCATCAGCAGGTTTGAGAATGACTTCCCCCTTGACAGAGCCGATAAGGTGTGTATAGTCTACTAGTGAAGTATGGGCCGGCTTATTGTTTTCGGCTGGAAAAAGCCGCCGAGGCAGAGTAGTCTGACTGAACGTTATAGCGGAGAGAATCACCATGGAAGCTGAGATAGTACGACAGAAACTGGAGAAAGTGCACCACTCAGTGGGGGACTTCGAGAGCCTTCACCGGAGTCGTGGGCCAGTTAGCATAGGAATTGACATAGGCTCGACCAGCAGCGATGTTGTGGTCATCGACGGTGCGAGGAAAGTGCTGTTTGCCGACTACGCTCGGACGAAGGGCCGGCCTGTCGATACCGCTCACAGGCAGCTGGCCAGCGTGTTCCAGTGGCTGCCGAGCTCGCGCATCGAAAGGATCGTTGCGACCGGGTCGGCGGGAAGGCTCTTGGCGCGCATACTTGAAATACCCTTCGTAAACGAGGTTCCCGCTCAGGCAGCAGCCATACGGCACTTGTACCCGGAACTGAGAACCGCAAGTATCATTGAGATGGGCGGCCAGGACAGCAAGCTCATATTCATCAGGGAGGAGCACGGGCGCAGCTGCATTCACGATTTCGCGCTGAACACGGTGTGTGCGGCTGGTACGGGCTCTTTCCTGGACCAGCAGGCACAGCGGCTCGGTGTGAGTATCGAGGGTGAGTTTGGGGCGCTCGCACTTGAGAGCACACATCCTCCGCGCATCGCGGGCAGGTGCTCGGTGTTTGCCAAGAGTGATATGATACACCTGCAGCAGCTGGCAACGCCCGTCTCGGAGATCATTGCTGGGTTGTGCCTGGGCCTGGCCAGGAATCTCAAGAGCAATCTCGGTGCAGGTCGTGACATCACAAAGCCTGTTGTATTCACGGGCGGTGTCGCAGCGAATGCGGGCGTTGTACGCGCGCTGGAACAGGTCCTCGGCCTTGAGCCGGGCGAGATGGTCGTGCCGGAGTTGCACTTCTTCACCGGTGCCGTAGGTGCCCTGCTGGGTGAAGATTCGCAGGAGAAACGGTCTTTCGATACCGATGCCGTGTTGCGCAGGCTTGTGACGGCACCGACTGCGCTTGAGCACGCTGCGCGCCTGGATAAACTGCCGACGCCCACGCTTCCACCACCAGCCAGCCAGGTCTATAAGCTGCATACGCACAACGGTGACAAGGTAAAGGCGTACCTCGGCGTTGATGTGGGCTCGATAAGCACAAATGTTGTTGTAATCGATGAAGACTGGCGGATGCTTGCGAAGGCCTATCTTATGACCGCCGGCCGCCCCATTGAAGCTGTGCGACAGGGGCTGCAGATGGTCGCTCTGGAGGTTGGTGACAGGGTTGATATCCTCGGTGCCGCGACGACGGGTTCGGGCAGATACCTCACCGGCGATTTTATCGGCGCGGATATCGTCATCAACGAAATAACGGCGCAGGCCCAGGGCGCGGCCATCGTGAATCCCGAGGTGGATACAATCTTTGAGATTGGCGGGCAGGACAGCAAGTATATATACCTTGAGAACGGCGTAGTTGTTGATTTTGAGATGAATCATGCCTGTGCTGCGGGCACGGGGTCGTTTCTCGAGGAGCAGGCTGAAAGGCTGGGCATCAGGATAAACCGTGAATTCGCCGAGCGTGCATTCGCAAGCGATGCGCCTATCAAGCTGGGCGAGAGATGCACTGTCTTCATGGAGTCGGACCTGCTCAACTTCCAGCAGCAGGGAGCGACGACGGAGGATCTTGTCGCAGGCCTGAGCTATTCGATAGTGACAAATTATCTGAACCGTGTAGTAGGCCGCCGCCGGATGGGAGAGAATATCTGCTTCCAGGGCGGCACCGCTTTCAATAAGGCAGTGTGGGCGGCGTTCGAGAAAGTGACAGGCAAGCCTATCATGGTACCGGATCACCACGAAGTGACGGGGGCCCTGGGAGCTGCAGCTATCGCATGTCAGCACATGCGGAAGCTCTCCGAGGAGTCCGGCCGCCCTGCCGTCACGACATTCAGAGGTTTCCGTGACCTGACAACTGTCAGCTACTCCGTGGAGACATTCACCTGCGAGCACTGCTCTAATCACTGCGAGATAAGACAGGTGCAGCTGGCCGGATCTGAGCCCCTGTATTACGGCTCCAGATGTGACCGGTACAATCTGGCTAAGAGCCGGCAATCGCACAGGGACACATTTGATGCTTTCAAGTTCCGCGAGAAGCTCCTTCTTGAGTGTGCAGACAGTGGCCCGGAGAAGACCGTCGCGGGGCCGGCTGTCACGGTTGGACTGCCTCTTGCGCTCGGGAATATGCAGATGCTGCCGCTATTCGCGAGCTTCTTCAGGGAGCTTGGTATCAGGTGTGTCATTTCGGGCAGGACCAGCAAGGCAATGGTGCGCAGGGGCCTGGAGCTTGTGGCTGCTCCGACGTGCTTCCCTGTGAAAGTTGCATACGGGCATGTAGCCGAGCTTGTTGAAAAGAAATGCGATTATGTCTTCCTGCCGAGCATAGTGTCGATGCAGGACACTTACGGGGTGAATTCGAGCAATCATCTCTGCCCATACGTTCAGACGCTCCCCTACCAGATAGCGGCCGCTTTCGAGGGCAAGCTGGGCAATGCGAAGATACTCACTGCTCCGATACGGCTGGGCGAGGGACGGAGATGGCTGCTTAAAGGTTTTCGGCAGATAGCCATCCAGCTGGGCGTCGATGAGGCGCGAGTTCCGAAGGCTGTTGACGTTGGCCTTGCAGCACAGGCGGAATTCGAGCGAAGGCTCCGCGAGAAAGGCACTGAGGTCCTTGCTTCGCTGCAGGACGGCGAGAAGCTATTCGTGCTTGTCTCGCGCCCGTATAACGGCTGCGATGCGCATACGAACCTGGAACTGCCCAAGAAGCTGCATGAGCTTGGCCACAGGCTTATGCCTATGGATATGCTGCCGCTGGGTGAGGCGAAACTGACCGACGAAGAGCTGCACAGCCGCGTCTACTGGAAGTATGGGCAACATATATTGCGGGCAGCCGAGCTGATATCGCGCGACGACCGCCTGCACGCAATATATCTTTCAAATTTCAGCTGCGGGCCTGATTCGTTCCTTACCACTTTCTTCCGCGACATGATGGGTCACAAGCCGTGTCTGCTGCTTGAGCTCGATGAGCACTCCGCCGATGCGGGTGTTGTGACACGTCTGGAGGCATTCCTGGAGAGCCTCAAGAATTACACGCCGCACCCCCCTGCTCCGGCTGCCGCGTCCGCTTGCACTATCGGCACAAGCGATCCGGACCTCCGCGGTAAGACGCTCTATATTCCGTGGATGGGCGACAGCGCGTATGGCGTGGCAGCCGCGTTCCGCGCGTATGGTCAGAAGGCGCAGGTGATACCGCAGTGCGACGAGACAGCCCTGCGGCTTGGCCGGCGTTTCACCAGCGGCAAGGAATGCCTGCCGTGCGCCATAACAGCCGGAGACATGCTCAAGCTGATAGAAACAAAAGGCTCATCCGCACGTGACATGGCGTTCTTCATGCCGACAGCGGCGGGCCCCTGCCGCTTCGGCATGTATAACTGCCTGCATCGGCTTATCCTTCGCCAGGCAGGCGCGCAGGATGTTCCCGTGGTGGCTCCCAGCCAGGACGGCGGCATATATGACATGCTGAAATCGAATCTCAACGGTGTGAGCCGTACGACGTTCATGAAGCATATATGGGCTGCTGCCGTGGGGAACGATCTGATGACAAAGGTTCTCCTGCAGGCGCGGCCTTACTCGCGAAATCGTGATGATGTTGATGCGCTGTATCTGCGCCATCGCAGCAGTTGGTGCGACGCGATCGAGTCACGCGCAAACCTCAGAGAGCTGCTCGGCGTGCTTGACCGATTTGGTGCTGTAGTGAGTGACATCGCGCCTGACCGCTCGCAGAGCAAGCCGCGCATCGGTATCGTTGGAGAGATATATGTTCGCAGCCACGACTACTCCAATAGCAACCTCATTCGCAGGCTGGAGGAGCTTGGCGCGGTATGCGAGCTCGCCCCGCTGGCCGAGTGGATTTACTACGTCGACTGCATGGAAAAGAACGAGGCGTGGCGCGCGGGCAGGTTTGGGAAATACGTGCAAACCGCCTTCATTTCGTGGTACCAGCATGGTATTGAGCGAAAGCTTGCCGCCCCCCTTGAGAGGCGATTCGGCGCGCTCGCCGAAGGTCCGGTGGAACACACGCTCGATCTGGCTACACCGTTCATTGATCGCTCATTCGAAGGCGAGGCGGTGCTGTCGGTCGGGAAGATTCTCGAATATCATCACCGCGGTATGGGCGGGGTCATCAATGTCATGCCGTTCACATGTATGCCGTCGACGATAGTGAGCACACAATCTGCGCGGCTGAGCCGCGCATGCGGGAATATGCCGATACTCAACCTGAGCTTTGACGGCCAGGAAGACCCGACGTTGACGACGCGTCTCGAGGCTTTTGTGGCACAGGTTCGGCAGCGGCAAGTCACTGGCGCGGGCAAGGCACTCGTAAGGCACTAGAAGCCGCTCTGCTGTGGCGGATTATATAACTATCTAACACCCTAACCCCCTACCGCTCTGGTAGATAAGCTCCAGCAGAGCCAGTCTGCGCCAGCGCAAGCCGGCGTGACATGACAGGCGCTGTGCTGGAGTCATGCGCATGTTCGGGCAGACCTGTCAGATGTCACGCGAGGCTGGGTGGGTGGCAGGGAGGTCGTGACATGGGCAGCGCGGGGTGGGCAAATACGTGCGGGAGAGTGACATTCGGGGGCGCTGAGGTGGGTTGTGAGGGCCTGGGCTGGGGGGTTTTGCGCCGTTTTTGGGGGCAGAATGGGTGTCGAGCGGGGTGGCGAGGAGGTGGATGTTTCACGTGGAACATGGGTCTGGAAGGGAGCAAATGGGGGTCTATGCATCAAAAAACGGGGCTGGAATGCGAGACAGGTGGTAGATTGGATGTAGATACGTGATAGAAAGCAGGTAGATGGAGGGTGATGGCGGGTAGACCGGAAGCTGGTAGGAAGGGGTCGGCGGAGGGCGGTCGGAAGGTGGCATGAGTCAGTCCGGGCGCAGGGCCAGGAACCAAGGGATGGAGGAGAAAGAGGTGGGTCAGGCAATGACAGGCTCCCGGCAGAGGGGCTTGCAGCTCACCGAGCGGGATTGATCTGGGCGGGTATGGGCGGCGGCGAGGGGCTCGAGATCCGGGAGGGGGACATGCCGCGGCGTCTCGGTACGCTTCGGGATTGGCTGGGTGGGCGATGGAGGCAGGCGCTGCACGAGAGATGGGCAAGCAGCGGGAGATGGGTGTTTCACGTGGAACAGCGAGATTCTCTTTTTTTGTGCTGGCAAAGTTAATGGCATTCTGGTAAGAAACCCGAATCATCGTGTATAGGAGTAATGGAATTACTGGTCACTCTGGATAGGGATATCTGTGTATGGAAGCTGCTAAAAAAGAGAAGCTGCGTCATTTAGGTAGAGGTTTGCAGTCACTTTTGAGTCCGATAACTGTCAGTACGGTGTCGGTTCCGCCTGCCGCGGAAGGGCATGCAACGGTCGGTAAGTACCCGCTGGATAAGGAGTTAGCGGCGGGACTGATGGAGCTGCCGCTGTCGGCGATAATGCCGAACCCGTATCAGCCGCGGACGCAGTGGGATGATGCGGAGCTGCGTAGCCTGGCGGAGTCAATCAAGGTAAACGGGGTAATCCAGCCAATCATCGTGAGGGCGGTGGATGGGAAGTACCAGGTGATAGCGGGGGAGCGGCGGGTGAGGGCGTGCAAGCTGGCGGGGCTGGAGGCGGTGCCGGCGATAGTGAAGACGGTGACCGACTCGGAGATGTTGGAGCTGGCGCTGATCGAGAATATACAAAGGACCGATCTCAATCCTGTTGAGAGGGCACAGGCATATCAGAATTATCTGAAAGAGTTTTCACTGACACAGGCGGAGGCGGCGGCACGGCTGGGCGAGGACAGGTCGGTGGTGGCCAATTACATACGGCTCTTGGAGCTACCGGGTGACATCAAGAGAATGCTTGTTGAGAAGCAGCTATCTATGGGTCACGCGCGGGCGATACTTGCGCTGCCGACGGATGAGCTGCGGCGGAAGCTTGCGAATCGCGCTATGGCAGGGCGGCTGAGCGTGCGCGACGTTGAGCGGCTTGTGCGGAGCTATACGGAGGCACCGAGTGACAAGACCAAAACACAGCGAGTGAAAGATTCGCATGTCACGGACCTGGAGAACAGGCTGGGGCGGTCGCTTGGCACGAAGGTCAATATCGAGACGCGAAAGGGCGGGAAGCGCGGGAAGATAATCATTGAGTTCTATTCCGTCGATGACTTCGAGCGGATCTGCCAGGTGATGGGGATGAGCAGTGTGGAGGAAATGTGACGAAGAAGTAGCTAGTAGATAGTAGGTAGTAGATAGTAGGAAGAGAGGGGCCAGGGACCAGGGGTCAGGGGATAGGAAGAAGTGGCTGGTGGTCAGTGGTCAGGTAAGAGAGGGATGAGGGAAGAGGGAGGCGGAGGCAAGAGGTGAAAAGTGAAAAACGAAAAGTGAAAAGTTGAAGAGGAAGAAAAGCACGAAGTACACGGAGGAGCGTGTAAGCCATAAGCTGTAGGCTGTAAGCGTTAGGCCGACGCGAAGAGGGTAAGAAACTGGTAACGCTGATGTCGCTGATTTCAGGAGAAGGGGGCATGTCACGAGGTGGTGACGGCAGAAATGATTGTACGTGGCCTCTTTATGTCTCTACGATAAGAGTATGCGCAGAATGAGGGACCCGTTAGCGGCTGGAGCAAGAGGACGTGATGCAGGCCTCGGCACAACTATATTGAGCGTCGTGGCCGCTCTCTATTTTGCACTCGAATCTATCTTCTGGGTCGCAGGCATGCAGCTAGTCTTGGAAGGCTACAGAACGGCAACAGGACCCAGGCCTGGCGATGCGTTACTCGGTTCGATTGCAGTTGCCTAGTTTGCCGTTGGCGCAGGGGTCGTGAGCGGCGTCATTGCGATAGCACTTGCGGCAAAAGCTCTACGGTTGCACAAGTGGATCAGATATGCCATGGTAGTACCGCCATCGGTGGGCGCTCTGAGTGGGATAGTGCTGTTCCTCCTGACTCTTGTGAGGTGTGTCTTGGGCTGAGGCTGTGCGGTCAATCGGAGTGTTGTGACAGAGAGGTTCTTTCGCCCCGGTGGGAGGAGGTGTTTCATGGTTTCAATGAGGCAGTGTTTCAGTGGAAGAAGGGGGTGCAGGTGGTGGCCGGCATTATTCGACCCCTTCAGGGTCGAGACAAAAAGAGGGGGAGATGCGGGCCTCGCATACCCCGGGTTTCACCCGGAGCTATTCACATTGGACCGCGTCGTGGTCCCGAAGCCGAATTGCTGCGCGATGAGGAGAAGAGTATCGGGCAGGGCTGCCCGACCTACTCTGAAGAGAAGAGACAAAGGCGGGGCGGGTAGTGCTATGGCTGAGGAATCGGGCAGCTTGCGCTGCCGTGCTGTTATCAAGGACACGGGAGAAGAGTCGGACGGCCTCCCCTTCAGCGAGCTCAGGACCGTGGCCGGCGTCACGCTTCTGTTCGTGGAAGCATCCGTGGCACGAAACTGGCAATGATGTCACCTGGTCAGTGACATCGGCTAGTCGGGCACGTCCATATCTTCGGGCTCTTCAAGGTCAACGGGCTTGTAGCCTGGCTGCTTGGATTTTTCGACCTCGGCTTCGAATGCCTCGGCGATCCTGTCCTGGATCTTCTTGCGGCATTCGGCGTTGATGGGGTGAGCGATGTCGGCGTGCAGTTTCATGCGGCCCTTAACGTCGTGCTTTGCGCGTTCTTCGGGGAGCTGGGCGCCGCAGTTATTGCAGTATTTGGCCCGGAGGTGATTTTTCCCGCCGCACCTCTCGCAATGGTCGCTCATTTTTCGCGACGGCATGGCCACGAAGAGGCCGCTCGTCCCTTCGATGATCTTGATGTCGCGGATGACGAACTCGTTATCGAGCGTCATCGAGCAGAAGGCTTTGAGGCGCTCATCCTTGTTCTCGACAAGTTTGACACGAACTTCGGTGATCTCCATAGTGTTGCCTCATGCAAAAAACTACCATCTGTTGTTGTATACCAGAACGGTTTTGCAGCCGGTCCGTTCTTGTATGACCTGTAGATTATGATTGCATTTGGCCTGGTCCACATCGGTGGTGAGGATGTAGAAGGCCGAACCGCTGCCGCTGAGACACACAGGACCAATCCCCAGATTCGTTAGAGCCTTCTTGAGATCCCGCAGCTCTTCGTTGAGAGCGAAACAGGCATCTTCAAGCATGTTCTGGCACATATCGGCGACCTTGTCGAGCCTGCCGGCGCCCAGAAACTCCCCGATGCGGCGCGAGAGCATCGCATGCCGCTGGGGGTCATGCTTATAGTTCTCGTAGACCTTTTTAGTAGATACACTTACGTTTGGCAAGACTAAAATGGCCGAAAATGAGTAGTTGGTGGAGATATCGGTTATAATTTCACCTCTTCCCGTGCAGCGCGCGATGGGACCTCCCAGGAAGAAGGGGACGTCGGAACCAATCCGTGCAGCCATCGCGGTGAGTGTGCTGTGAGGCTGGTTGAGGTGCGCGAATTGGTTAAGTCCGATAAGAGCGGCCGCAGCATCGCTGCTTGCTGAGCCGAGCCCAGTTCCGGCTGGGATGTGCTTATTCAAGGTTACCCTCATGCCGCCTTTGTGGCCGGTGTGGTCGGCGAGCATACGGCAGGCGGTGAAAACGTGGTTATCAGTGCCTTCAGGAGCCCAGTTGGGGCCGGCGCAGACGAGCTCCAAGCCGGGCGCGCGGCGCTTCTCGAAGAGGAGCTCATCGTACCAGTCGATTCTGGCCATGATGGTATCTATCTCGTGGTAGCCGTCGGGGCGTTTGCCGGCAATGAGGAGTGAGAGGTTGATCTTGGCTGGAGCCCGCACGAGGAGGGCATCGCCTTGCCAAGTCAGTTGTTCCTGTTGCACATCAAGCTCCCAATAGAGAAACATACGCCTTCAGGGACCTCGGCGACAAACGGGCGGACCTTGCCACGAAAACGTCAGGCGGCTTCCGCCGCCGCGCTTCTGTTTAGTATCGGCGCCCTTCCCCTTCGACAGGCTCAGGACCGGGGCGGGCGCACGCTCCTGTTCGTCAGGGCGGTTGCTTTTCTTGACATTATACATGTGGGCGGATAATGTGAAACCATCTAATTGTTAGAGGATGCCGCCAGTGGAAGAGCATCAACGCCAGACCCTGCTGAAGACCGCCAAGGCCGCGATCGTTGCAGCGATAAGCGGGGTGAGGCCGCCCAGGCCCACCTCGGAGGATGCGGCACTCAATGAGAAGTGCGGGTGTTTCGTTACGATAAAGAAGGGGGAGCGGCTGCGCGGGTGCCTGGGGCAGTTCGAGTCGCGCGTGCCCTTGATCTCCCTTGTTTCGGAGATGGCTGCTTCCAGCGCGACCAGAGACCCGCGGTTCCTGCATATTCCTATCACGCCTGATGAGCTGGATGCGCTGGATATCGAGATATCGGTGCTGTCGCCGCTGCAGAAGACCGAGGACCCGCTGAGTCTGCGTCTGGGGGTCGACGGCATATATATAAAGCAGGGATATGCGTCGGGGTGTCTGCTGCCGCAGGTAGCGACGGAAATGGGCTGGAGCAAGGAGGAGTTCCTGTCGTATTGCTGCCAGTACAAGGCTGGTCTGCGGCCGGATGCCTGGAAGCGGTCTGACACGGAGGTGCTGCTGTTCTCGGCGGAGGTGTTCAGGGCAGAGATGAAAGATATTCCATCCTCGTGAGGCACGAAATGGACGCGGCGGAGTGGATGACGACAACGCAGGTTCTTGAGGACCTCAAGGGGCGGGGGGACAGCGCAGCGTGGGAGAGATTCAACGGGCATTTTCATGCGATGGTTGTGCGATTTGCGCGGCATGCGGGACTTTCTGCTGCCGACGCAGAGGATGCGGCGCAGGAGACGATGCTGACATTCGTCAAGGCCTTCAGGGAGGGCAAGTACGAGCGTGAGAAGGGGCGCCTGCGTGACTGGCTATTCGGGGTGGCGAAGCGCGTGACATTGAATATACGCAGCCGACTGCCGCGGGAGCAGCTTATAGGCGACAGGACAGGGACGTCGTTCTGGGAAATGGTTGAAGACGATGACAGCATCGAACGGTCATGGGATGATGAATGGCGGAAGGCGGTGCTGAGTATATGTCTTGAACAGGCGAGGCGCGAGATGGACAGGGGGGTGTTCAGGGCGTTTGAGCTATACGCTCTCGAGGAGAAGCAGGTGGGGGACGTGGCGAAGGAACTCAAGATGTCACGCAATGCGGTGTATATCGCCAAGAGCAGGGTGCTGGCGAGGCTGAGGCAACTTGAAGAACAATTCGAGCATTAGCATGCGAGGCTAGAGTGGGTTGTCCTGATATAGAGATGCTGGAGCGGTATGTAAGAGGGGAGTTGGATGGTGCGCAGCGGGGCGAGGTGGAAGAGCATCTTGCCGGCTGCGATGAGTGCAGGAAGTTGGCGGCAGAGCTGGGCGAGAATGAAAAGCTTCTGGGGGTGCTCAAGACGGCGGTGAGAGAAGTGGCGGGGGAATCCGGCGTAAGCACGGTTGAGCAGGCTCAGGCGCTCCTGGGGGAGCGGTATCGTGTGATACGCAGGGTGGGCGCGGGTGCGGCGGGGCAGGTATATCAGGCGAGCGATAATGTTCTCGACAGGCTTGTGGCGATCAAGTTCCTGCGGAAGCGGCGGGGCGAAGAAGAACAGGCGGAACCATGGAGGGAGGCGCGGCTGGCAAGCAGGATGAATCACCTGAACATCGCGCAGGTTTATGAGGTGGGGCAGGCAGGCGAAGAACGTTTCATGGTGATGGAGTGGGTCGATGGCATGCCTATCAC
>Ga0068714_10003417_pt1 | contig 18872 bp, 14 predicted proteins | sample MTBNYHSulfiMetaG_FD_62988 | JGI IMG/M metagenome (GOLD analysis project Ga0068714, IMG submission 62988) | Enrichment culture microbial communities from rom New York Harbor, USA that are MTBE-degrading - MTBE-NYH (New York Harbor Sulfidogenic)... | ecosystem: Environmental > Aquatic > Marine >... | reverse complement strand
CGGACGCTATCTGGCGTCTCGCCGAGGTCGGGCTCAGGGAATACGAGTCGGCCAGACTCCAGGAGCAGTACCTTGAGTCCAAGGGTTTCAGCATAGAGAGCGGCGTCGCGAAGATGCCCACCGCCTTTGTGGCCAGCTGGGGCTCAGGCAGACCGGTGATTGCCTTCCTCGGCGAGTACGACGCCCTGCCGCATCTTTCGCAGAAACCCGTGCCCGAGCCGAGCCCGCTCGTCGCCGGCGGCCCCGGACACGGGTGCGGGCACAACCTTCTGGGGGTCGCGGCGGTTGGCTCCGCCGTAGCGCTCAAGGAGGAGCTGCTGGCCAGGGGGCTCCCCGGCACCGTCCGCTACTACGGCTGCCCGGCGGAGGAGAGCGCCAGCGGCAAGGTCTACATGGTCCACCACGGGCTGTTTGACGACGTGGACGCGGCGATAACCTGGCACCCCGGAGCGTTCAACGCGGTCGGCATGAAGAGCTCGCTGGCGGTCATCAATGTGGTGTTCAGGTTCAGCGGGCGGACCGCGCACGCCGCGGCGGACCCCCACCACGGGAGGAGCGCTCTGGACGGCGTCGAGCTGATGAACATAGGCGCCAACTACCTCCGCGAGCACATCATCGAGAAGGCCCGGATGCACTACGTCATCACCGACGGCGGCGGCGAGCCGAACGTCGTCCCGGCGCACGCGGCGGCATGGTACTACGTCCGGGCCCCGGAGCGCGAGCAGGTCGAGGAGGTATTTGCCCGGCTGAGCGACGTCGCCAGGGGCGCAGCCCTGATGACCGGCACCGAAGTGGAAATCGATGTCCTGGGCGGTAGCCACAACCTCATGCCAAACCGGACGCTGGCCGAGCTCGCCCACCGCAAACTGACCGGGCTTGATCCGAGCACGTACACTGAGGAAGAGCTGGACTTTGGGCGCAAGATCCAGGCCGGGCTGCCTTCCGGGCAGCGCGAAGCAATGCTTCGAGCGATGCGCTCCCCGGCGGAGATGATGGACCAGGTTTTCCACGAGGGGATCACCCCGTTCTCGGGCGACGAGACCCCCTTCCCGGCCTCCACGGACGTGGGCAACGTCAGCTGGGTGACCCCGACCGTCTCGATGGGCGCCGCGACGGGCCCTCTCGGCCAGCCGGGGCACTCCTGGCAGGTGGTCGCCGCAAGCGGGTGTTCGGTTGGGCACAAAGGGATGTTCCTCGCGGCCAAGGCGATGGCCCTCACAGGCTTGGAGCTGGTCGAGAAGCCCGGCGTCCTGGCCAAGGCCAGAGAGGAGTGGACGGAGAGGCGCAAAGGCCGCCCCTACCGCTCACCGCTGCCCGAGGGCATGGACAGCCCCCGCGACCAGCCAATAAAGGCCTAGCCAGCGGCGGCTGAAAGGAGAGAGCGACGGTGAATAGCAGCGACCGCGGCTTGTACGCGGAAACTCCCGCCCGTGCGGCGGCCTACGCGGCAACGATACTCCCTCTAAGACAGCGGGCCGAGGTGCGCAACGGCTGGCTTCGCAGGCGGCTTGAGACGATACTGCCCGAGGTGATGGCGCGCGAGGGTTTCGACATGTGGGTCGTCGCCGCCCGGGAGTACAACGAGGACCCGGTAATCATGACGCTGCTGCCAGAGCCGGCAATGTATGCCCGGCGGCGGACGGTGCTGGTTTTCTCTAGGTGCGGCGACGGGACCGTCGAGCGGCTGACCCTCTCCCGCTACGGCCTCGGCGACTTCTATGAGGGCGCCTGGGATCCGGAGGCCGAGGATCAGTGGGCCTGCCTCCGGCGACTTGTCCGGGAGCGCAGCCCCAAGGCCATCGGGATCAACGTATCGGAGACCTTTGCGTTTGGTGATGGACTCTCGCACGGCGAGTACCTCCAGCTCATGGAGGCTTTGGGTCCGGAGTACGGGCCGAGGACCGCCGGGGCAGAGCGGTTGTGCGTGGGCTGGCTTGAGCGGCGGTTGCCGGAGGAGATCGAGACCTACCCGGGGATCCTCGAAATCGCGCACGCGGTGGTCGGCGAGGCCTTCTCCAGCAAGGTCGTGCTGCCAGGCGTGACCACGACGCAGGACGTGGTCTGGTGGATGCGCCAGAAGGTGTGCGACCTCGGCCTTGGCTCCTGGTTTCAGCCGAGCGTGACGATCCAGGCCCCCGGCATGCCGGCGCCGCAGCCGGGCGGGCGCGGTGGCGACAGGCGCACCTTGATCCGCCCCGGGGACCTGCTGCACTGCGACTTCGGCCTGGTCTATCTCGGGCTGTGCACCGACACGCAGCATAATGCGTACGTGCTCAAGCTGGGCGAAACCTCGCCGCCAGCGGGCCTCGAGGCGGCCCTGGAGACAGGCAAGCGCCTGCAGGACATCCACCTCGGGGCGATGGCAGCCGGCCGGACCGGGAACGAGATTCTGCGGACGGCGCTGGAGAAGGCCAGGGGTGAAGGCATCAAACCGAGCATCTACACGCACCCGCTCGGCTACCACGGGCACGCCGCCGGGCCGACCATCGGCCTGTGGGACCAGCAGGAAGGCGTCCCGGGGCGCGGCGACTACCCTCTGTTTGACGACACCTGTCACTCGATAGAGCTGAACGTCACGCAGGAGGTACCGGAATGGGACGGCCAGGAGGTCCGGATGGCGATGGAGGACGATATCGTCTTTACGGGCGGTCGCGGGTACTGGCTCGCGCCGAGGCAGGAGCGCCTGCACCTGATAGGTAGCGGATAGGCCGGGCGGGGGGGCGGGCACCGATGTCAATGTGCCGGACAGTATCGGAAAGTATCAATGTACCGGACGAGGATGGAAGTGGTATACTAATAGCAATAGAAGCAATCTAGCCACGCGGCCCTCCGGCCCAGGGAAGGTGGCTTCCGATGAGAGATTCCAGCACGAGGAAAGAACCGCGTCGCCCGCGAGTCCAGAAGATGCCGGACTCGGCCTTCTTTGAGGATGAGAGCATCCCTTCGGTCGGGGATACCCGGCGGCGACGGCCGCTCTGGATCGTCACATCCGCGCTGCTCGTGTTCCTGGTGGCGGGTTACTTCGCCTACTCCAATCTGTACATCGTCTTCCCGGGAGAGGTCCCGGACACCATCCTTTCCGCGGCACTCGAGGCCAACACTCTGATTGCGAACCCGACTCAGGTCGTCGGCTACAGGACGCCGGACGGGTACAAGGTTCTGATCCTCGAGGGCAGCGGCAGCTGGGCAGCGTGCGTGAGGGTGCTCCTGACGCGGTCGGGGGAAGTCCAGAGAGTGGTCAACTTGTTCGGCGATCCCCGACCGTCCCAGATGGTCACGTTTGCGGCCGGCGTGTTGGGAATGGTGGCAGGGCTGGCGGGTCTGTGGCTTAACCGGCAGGAGATCGTGACGCGCCTGCGCGGAGGGAGAATCCGGACCCGGCCATAGGAGAGCCGGGGGAGCCGGGGGAGCCGGGCACCTACCGCGCAGACCGCCACTGCCCAACTTCCTCCGCGGTTAGACCCTAATCTTCTTCCAGTGTCCCGTCCAGAATCGCCAGTAAGCCAGCACCGCCCGCACGCACATGTCAGCCGTCATTCCGATCCAGGCCCCGATCAGGCCCATGCCCATCCGAACGACAAGGACGTAGGCGAGCGACAGCCGCACGCACCATACGCCGATCGCGGTCGCCAGCAGTGTAAAGCGGGTGTCCCCCGCCCCGCGCAGCGCTCCACCGAGGGTGAAATTGGTGATCATGAACGGCTGCGCGACGGCGACGAGGCGCAGGCACATCGCGGAGGCGAGCGCCACCTCGGGGAGGTCCGTGTAAAGGGAGGCGATGGGCCGCCCGCAGGTAAAGAAGAGCACTCCCATCGCACTCGCAACCACCACGGCGTATTGCAGGGCCCCGCGGGCAAGGCGCTCCGCCCAGTCCGGGTGCTTGGCCCCCAGCCCCTGTCCGACCAGTGAGGTCGCCGCGGCGGCGAATCCCCAGCCCGGCATGAACGAGAGCGATTCGACGTTGAGCGCTATCTGGTGTGCCGCATAGACGGTGGTTCCCAGGCCGGCAACGATCTTCACGAAGAAAAGCTGTCCGCCCCGCATGATGAACTGCTCCACCGCGGCAGGCAATCCTACGTTGAGGATGCGCCTGACCGTGTTCATCTTGAGCCTGTAGTCGTCCCGCCAGTGAAGCGTGATGACGAACTTCCCGGTCATCAGGACGATGATCATCAGGACACAGGCGACGATCCTGGAGAGCACCGTGGCCCAGCCCGCGCCGGCGACCTCGAGCCTCGGGAGTCCGAAGTGCCCGTAGATCAAAGCGTAGTTAAAGACCACATTCACCACGTTGGACACCATGTGCACTTTCATCGGGGTCTTGGTGTCGCCGGCGCCCCGCATCACGGACGAAAGGTTCATGCTCACGGTGCTGAACGGGATGCCGAGGGTGATAATCCGCAGATAGGGGACCCCTCTGGCCATCGCGTCGGGCTCGGCGCCCATGAACGCCAGGACTTGAGGCGCAAACAGGATTCCGAGTATCCCGATCGCCGCGCCCAGCAAGGAGCACATCACAAGCGACTGCCGGGCCGACGAGTTGGCGCCCTCCAGGTCCCGCGCGCCGACCTGCCGTGCCACAAGAGCGGTCGCCCCGACGTTGAGGGCCATGAAGCTTGCCAGAGCGAAGAACATCGGCTGGTTGCTCAGGCCGACCGCCGCGATTGCGTCCGCGCCGAGCCTGCCGACCATTATCATGTCAGCCATCTGAACTAAGGTCACCAGCAGGTTGTCGACTATCGAGGGGCCCGCGAGCCCGAACACGAGCCGCCGCACGGTGGGCGCGTCCATGGTGAGTTCTTCGAACTTGGGCTGTACACCCGGCCGCCCTGCGGGCCGGACGGCGGTCGAGCCCTGCGGGACCGGCCGGGGGCGACCGGGCGAGGCAGGGGCCGGAGCTGGCTCCTCGGAAAGCGCGGGTTCCGCGATTGCACCTGCTAGTGATGCTTTTGGCTCGGCAGCACCCGGGCCGTCGGAATCGGTTTGACTCACGCCTTGTTGGTCCCCCTGATTGCGCCGATACGGCAGAGACGCTTTGCTTTTCGAGAATTTAGTTTGCCGAAAGAAATCTACTACACTAGTCCGGCGGTGTCAACGGATTCCGCCCACTACATGGGTTTCCCTTGTTGCACCGTAGAGGCGCGGCACGGTCCAGAGCCGCCGGCCAAGGGGGCATGGCGGGGACCCGGGACTCCTGACAAGGAAGGCGGGCGCGCTGCGGCTAATTGAGGGGGGAATCCTATTGCGTAACGTCTGCGCCGGGGGGCGGGATTTGAACGAAGTCGCGGTGATCCTGGATTTCGGGGGCCAGTATACGCAGCTCATCGCCAGGCGGGTTCGCGAGATGCGCGTCTTCTCGGAGATCCTGCCGTTTGATGCTTCGCTCGGCGAGATCCTGGACCGCGGGCCGAAAGGGATCATCCTTTCCGGAGGTCCGGCCAGCGTGTACGAAGAGGGGGCGCCGTCAGAACCCGCCGGCCTGTTCGATGCCCGGGTGCCCGTCCTCGGGATATGCTACGGCGCCCAGCTGATGGCCCTTAGGCTGGGTGGTAAGGTCGCAGGTGCCGCGATGCGGGAGTACGGGAGCCGGCCCGCGACCATCTGCGGGCCGGTGGACCCCCTTACCGCCAACCTGCCGGCGGAGACCACGTGCTGGACGAGCCACGGAGACAGGATCGAGGCGCCGCCCGAAGGGTTTCAGGTCCTGGTTTCTACACCTAGCTGCCCCGTCTCGGCGATGGGCGACCCGGCCCGTGGTCTGTACGGGGTGCAGTTTCACCCGGAGGTCGAGCACACCCCGTTCGGGCGGGAGCTTCTGCGCAACTTCCTCTACGGTATCTGCGGGTTTAGGGGTGACTGGACTATGGGACGGTTCATTGACGAACAGGTCGCGCTCATCCGCGAGAGGGTGGGCGCCGGGCGGGTGGTCGGCGGCCTATCCGGAGGGGTGGACTCCGCGGTGGCGGCGATGCTGGTTCACAGGGCCGTGGGCGACCAGCTGACGTGCATTTTCGTGGACCACGGCTTGCTCCGCAAGGGAGAGCCCGAGCAGGTCGTGCGGACTTTCCGCGACCACTTTGGCATGCGCCTGGTGGTCGTGGACGAGCGCGAGCGCTTCCTGGGGAAGCTCCGCGGCGTGACGGACCCGGAGGCCAAGCGGCAGAAAGTGGGGGAGGAGTTTATCCGCGTCTTCGAGCGCGAGGCGGAGAAGGCGGGCGGGGCGAAGTTCCTCATGCAGGGCACCGTCTACCCGGACGTGATCGAGAGCGGAACCCAGACGGCCGCCAGGATCAAGACCCATCACAACGTGGCCGGGCTTCCCGAGGTGATGAAGCTCGAGTTGATCGAGCCCCTCCGTACGCTGTTCAAGGACGAGGTCCGCCAGGTGGGGACGGAACTCGGCCTGCCCGACGAGATCGTCTGGCGTCACCCGTTCCCGGGTCCGGGGCTGTCCGTGCGCGTGCTCGGCGAGGTCACCGCCGAGAAGCTCGAGCTCGTGCGCGAGGCCGACGCCATCTTTCGCGAGGAACTGCGCACGGCCGGCCTCGACCGGCAGATCTTTCAGGCCTTTGCCGTGCTGCCCGACGTGCGGAGCGTTGGCGTGATGGGAGACGGGCGGACCCACGCCCACCTTATCGCGTTGAGGGCGGTGACGAGCAAGGATGCCATGACGGCCGACTGGACGAGGATCCCGCACGAAGTCCTCGCGCGCGCGGCCAGCCGGATCGTCAACGAGGTGCCCGGTGTGAACCGAGTGGTCTACGACGTCACCTCCAAGCCTCCGGCGACCATCGAATGGGAGTGAGTCATTTGCCAGGCCGGAGCACGATTCGCTCGCCGTCTTCCCGGGACGACGGGAGGCTCAAGATCGAGTGGGCCCGGGCTCACATGCCGGTGCTCGCTGCGGTTGCCGGACAGGCGGGACCGCCGGCCGGCAGGCCTCAGGCGGGCCAGTTCCCGCCCGGCAAGCCCCCGCCCGGCAAGCCCCTGGCCGGCCTGCGCCTGGCCGCCTGCCTGCACCTCGAGGCCAAGACCGCCTGCCTGCTGACGGCGTTGCGGGACCTCGGGGCCGAGGTCGCGGCATGCGGCTCGAACCCGCTTTCGACGCAGGATGACGTGGTTGCTGCCCTGGCGGCCGAGGACGGGATCACGGTCCACGCCTGGCGGGGGGCTACCGCGGAGGAGTATGCCCGGTTTCTGCGGATGGTCGCCGAGACCGGGCCGGACATCGTGGTGGACGACGGCGCGGACCTGATCGCGCTCCTACACGCCGGTCTGCCCGACGTTGCGGGGCGGGTCCGCGGGGGCGCCGAGGAGACCACCACGGGCGTGATCCGCCTGAAGGCGATGGCCGCGGACGGGGCGCTCGCGTTTCCGGTGCTCGCGGTCAACGATACGCCGATGAAGAGGATCTTTGACAACAAGTACGGCACAGGCCAATCCGTCTGGGACGGAATCATGAGGACGACGAACCTGACCGTGGCGGGCAAGACCGCAGTCGTCGTCGGATACGGTTTCTGCGGAAAGGGCGTGGCCATGCGCGCGGCGGGGCTTGGCGCGAGGGTAGTGGTCGTGGAGGTCGATCCGGTCGCGGCCAACGAGGCGCTGATGGACGGCCACGCGGTGATGCCCATGCTCGAGGCCGCGGCGTGCGGAGACGTCTTTGTCACGACAACGGGCTGCCGGGACGCCGTCCGGGCAGAGCACATGGCCGCGATGCGGGACGGCGCGCTGCTGGCCAACGCCGGTCATTTCAACGTTGAGGTCAACCTGCTCGACCTTGCCGGACTCTGCCCGGGGACGCCGCGCCGGATCCGCCCGGGGGTGGACGAATACCTGACTCGCGACGGGCGGCGGCTGTATCTTCTTGCGGAGGGAAGGCTCGTCAACCTCGCGGCCGGCGACGGGCACCCCGCGGAGGTCATGGATCTCTCGTTTGCCCTGCAAGCGCTCGGGGTCTTGTACATCGCCGGGGGGCGGCTCGACGGCGAAGGCGGGCGCGTCGTGGACTACCCGGCGGAGCTGGACAGGAGGGTCGCCGGGCTGCGCCTCCGGGCCATGGGCGTGAGGATCGAGACGCTGACCCCGGATCAGGCCCGCTACCTGCGGAGCTGGCGGGTATAGGCAATGGCTGGACTGGCGATCATCGGCGGTACGGGCGTCTACGAGGCGGGGATCCTGGACGGCGTCGAGGACCGGGTCCTGGTCACGCCCTACGGGACCGTCGGGGTCCAGGTAGGCACGATGCGAGGCCCCAGCGGCCGGGCCCTGGAGGTCGTGTTTGTGGCCCGGCACGGCCGGTCGCATACGGTTCCTCCGCACCGGGTCAACTACCGCGCCAACGTGTGGGGTCTGAAAATGCTCGGCGTTGAGCGTATCGTCGGCACCGGGGCGGTCGGCTCGCTGCGGGAGGACATGAAACCCGGGGACTGCGTGCTGGTGGACCAGTTCATCGATTTCACGCGCCGGCGTCCCTTGACGTTCTTTGACGGCGAGGGCGACTCTCCGGCCGCCGGGCACGCGGTGGTTCACACCGACATGACCGAGCCGTACTGCCCCGAACTGCGCCGGGCTCTGCGTGAAGCCAGCGCCGCCTCAGGGGTGCCCCTGCATGATGGCGGCTGCTACGTATGCACGGAAGGGCCCCGGTTCGAGACGGCCGCCGAGATCCGCATGTTCCGGACCCTGGGGGCGGACGTGGTCGGGATGACGAACGTCCCCGAGGTCACGCTCGCCCGGGAAATCGGCGTCTGCTATGCGCTGGTGGCGATGGTGACCAACTACGCGGCCGGCATCACCGGCATGCCGCTTACGCACGGCGAGGTCCTGGACACAATGCAGGAGAACGTGCGCAAGATACGCGCACTTGCCTGGCGGGCCTTGGACATGGTCCCGGCGCGCCGAGGCTGCGGCTGCGGGTGCGGGTGCGATAAGGCGGAAGGCTTTTGAAAGCAGGTGGTCACGTGGCTTTAGAACGGAGCCTCCTCATCAGAGGGGCTACGATTGTGACCGTAAACGACGAGCAGGAGGTCATCGAGGAAGGCGAACTGCTGATTGAGAAAGGCCTGATCACGTCCGTAGGCAGGGCCTGCGACCCGCCGGTGGGCTGGCGCGCGACCAAAGCCACCAGGATCATCGAGGCCAGGGGAAAGGTTGTGCTGCCCGGGCTGGTGAACGCACACAACCACGCGGCGATGAGCCTTTTCCGGGGGTACGCGGACGACCTTCCGCTGATGCAGTGGCTTCACGAGAAGATCTGGCCGGCCGAGTCCAAGATGGTCGAGGAGGACGTCTATTGGGGAACCGCGCTTTCGGTCCTGGAAATGGTCCGGGGCGGGACGACGACCTTTGCCGACATGTACCTCTTCATGGACCAGGTGGCCCGGGTGGTCAAGAAGGTCGGGACGCGCGCGGTCTTGGCGCGCGGCGTGACCGCCGGAGGCACGGACCCTAAGCTTGAGGAGACCCGCAGACTGGTTGAAACCTGGCACAAGGGCGCCGGCGGGCGGATAAGGGCCGCCGTCGGTCCTCACGCGCCGTACACCTGTACTCCTGAGTTTCTGCAGCAGGTTGCGGGATTGGCCAAGGAGCTTGGGGTCCCGGCTCACATCCACGTCGCGGAGACGCGCGAGGAAGTCCAGCAGATCAAGGAGCGGTACGGCGCCACGCCGGTGCAGTACCTGGAACGCAGCGGGCTGTTTGACGCGCCGCGGGTAACCGCCGTGCACTGCGTCCACCTGACCGGCGAGGACGTCAAGATCCTGGCAGACAGGCGGGTAGGCGTCGTGAGCTGCCCCGGCAGCAACCTCAAGCTGGCCGCGGGGATCGCCCCACTGGCCAAAATGGTCAAGGCGGCAATACCTATCGGGTTGGGAACCGACGGCCCGGCGAGCGCGGGCGCTCTGGACATGTGGGAACAGATGCGCCTGGCGGCCAACCTCCAGAAGGCCCTAACCGGCGAGGCGGACGCGATCAGCGCGGCGCAGGCCCTGGAGATGGCGACAAGGGGCGGGGCAAGGGCCCTGGGGCTGGATGGACAGATCGGCGCGATCATCCCCGGGCTCTCGGCCGACGTGATCATCGTGAACGCCGAGCGGGCCCACTTCTACCCGCCGCATGACGTCCTCTCGTCGCTGGTCTACGCGGGCCACCCGGCCGACGTGGAGACGGTAATCGTCGCCGGCCAGCCGGTCATGGAGGAACGAATGCTGCTTAACCTGGACGAGCGCGAGGTACTCGCCAGGTCGGCCGAGCGCGCCCGCGAGCTTATCAAGAGAGCCGAGGAGTCCCGGGGCGAGGACCAGGCCGGATCTGAGGTGGTTCCCCCGGTCGATTGAGGCGCGGCGGCGCGGGCGCGGGCGCGGGGGCCGGGGCCGCGAGCACCGGCGCCGGGGCCGCGAGCACCGATCTGAGGTCCCCGCCGCAGTAGGGGCACACGGAGGCTTCGTTGCTGGCTGAATAGGACACCTGCCCGCAGCGCGGGCATATTGCGTTGACCAAGGCTATCCCTCCCGGGCCCGCAAGGGGCCCGGGAGGAGTTTTATGCCCGGGCGAGGCCCGTTTATGCGGGGTGAGGGCCTGATGTGGCGGCGGGTGGCAGCGGTGACCGCGGCGAGGGCCACGGCGAGGGCCCGATGTGGCGGCAGGCTATCAGATGGCCTGGGAAACTGATAAGCAGCCGCCAGGTTTCCACCGAATGTGTCGGCTGGCAGACATGAGGGCCCCTAGTGGCGGCCAGCTATCAGGTTGCTAAGACATCTGTAAGCCTGCCGGCAGGTTTGCCCCAAACCTGGCGGCCAGCGATCAATAGCCCGGCGCGTGTCATCGCCGGCTACTCAAGGACATGTCACAATCCAACGCGACAGCCCCGGGGGCGATTCCGGACCGGCGCGGGACAACTCGCGCCAGGAAACTCCAGGAAGTTCCCGAAATCGAGTCTTGGAGCCTGGGGCACTGGGGGCGTGCCCTGGCCTAAGCCCAACACGGCCGGCCTAAGCCCCCACGGGCGGCCGGCCTAAGCCTAAGACGGCCGGCCTAAGCCGCGGCTCAAGCCCCAAGCCGCGCCCCAGCGGCCCGGGCGGCGGCAGGGGCAGACGCGGAGGCGCAAGCAGACAAGAGGAAGCGAGGGAGCAGGCAGTGACCGAATTGTTCGTGACAGACAGTGAATACCCGACGTACTTTGCGACCTTGAACGGCCTGCGGGGCATGGTCGTCGACGACCTATTGCCCCTGGTCGGCAGCGAGCCGTCGGTGCTCGACGTGCCCACGGGCTACGGCTTTTTTGCCGTCGAACTGGCCCGCCGCCTGGAGGCGGCGCGTGTCGTGGGGGTCGATATCTCGGCGGACGACGTCGCGTCCGCCCTTGAGAATGTTCGCCGGGCCGGGCTTGGGGAGCGCGTGAAGGTGATGCAGATGGACGCCTGTGATCTCGCCTTTCCGCCGGCCACGTTTGAGGCGGCCACCAGTTTCCTCGGCCTTGAGGACATTCACATGACCCGGGGCCGGGAAGGGGTCAGGCGCAGCTTCTCGGAGATCGCAAGGGTGCTCAGACCCGGAGGGATCTGGTGCTTCGCGGCCATGCCGCCCGAGGAGATGGAGACCCCTTCACAGCGGCTTGAGGTCGCCGTGTTCTCCGAGCTCTGCGGGTCCACCTGGCTAAGCGCCGCGGAGTACGAGGCCATGTGGACCGAGGCGGCGTTTGACCTCGTGGCCAGGCACAGCTACCGCACGTGGAAGAAGCTGAACCCCGAACAGGCCCGCGAGGAGATCGAGTTTGCGTGTCAGAACGTCCCGGCGATCTACGGCGTGCCCGTGCCTCCCGCGGAGGAGGTCCTGGCGCGTTACGGAGCCGACATCGAGAAGCACGGGATGGGTCACTACTCGAAGGTCGTGTGTTTCCACCTGAAGCGTCGCCGGCCATGACGCCGGCCGTCACGCCAGCCGTGATCGGACGGCAGGGCAAACGGCCGTTCGGGTGGAAACCTGGAATGGAGGTTTGAGCCATGCCGCGGCCCTTCGCCCACCTGCACGTCCACACTGAGTACAGCCTGCTGGATGGCATTTGCCGTCTGGAGCAGCTTCCTCAGGTGGTTGCCTCCCTGGGCATGCAGGCCGTGGCGATGACCGATCACGGGGCGATGTACGGGGCGGTCGACTTCTACAAGGCCTGCCGGGCCGCCGGCGTCAAGCCGGTCATCGGCTGTGAGCTGTACGTGGCCCAGCGCAGCAGGTTCGACCGGGTGCCCAAGGTGGATGACGACCCCTACCACCTGACGGTTCTGGCAGAAAACGAACGAGGCTACAGAAACCTTATCAAGCTGGTTTCCGCGGGCTTCACGGACGGGCTCTACTATAAGCCGCGGGTGGACGAGGAGCTCCTGCGCAGGCATCGCGAGGGGCTGATCGTTCTCTCCGGATGCATTGCCGGGCAGATTCCAAGACTGATAGCGTCCGGGGCGGAGGCCGAGGCCGGGAGGCTGGCCGCTCACTACCGGGAGCTCTTCGGGCGGGAAGGCTTCTTTCTCGAGCTGCAGGACCAGCGGCTCGAGGGCCAGCGCGGGATAAACCGGAGCCTGGTGGGCATGGCCAGGGAGCTGGGGCTGGGCCTCGTGGCCACAAACGACGTCCACTACCTCAGGCGCGAGGACGCAAGGGTGCACGACATCGCGCTCTGCATTCAGACGTTGAAGAGCGTGGACGACCCCGACCGGCTGCGCTTCCCGAACGACGAGTTTTACCTGAAGAGCCCGGCGGAGATGGAGGAGCTCTGGGGGGAGATTCCGTCCGCGCTCGACAATACCGTGGAGATAGCCGGGCGCTGCAACGTCTCCTTTGACCTCGGGCTGGTGTTTCTGCCGCACTACGAGATACCTGAAGGCCACGACGCCGATTCGTATCTTGAGCAGATCTGCCGTCAGCGCCTCCACCTGCGCTACCCCGCGCCAGACGAGACCGTGATGGAGAGGCTGGAGTACGAGCTTGGGATGATCAAGCGGACCGGCTACGCGGGGTACTTCCTGATCGTCTCGGATTTCGTGGACTATGCTCACGAGCACGGCATAGCCGTAGGGCCGGGGAGGGGCAGCGGCGCTTCGAGCCTGGTGGCGTACGTCCTCGGGATAACCAACATTTGCCCGCTAAAGTACAACCTGCAGTTTGACCGGTTCCTCAATCCGGAGCGCGTGGACCCCCCCGACTTTGACATAGACTTCTGCTTTGAGCGGCGGGACGAGGTCATCAGGTACGTCTTTGAAAAGTATGGACACGAGTGCGTGGCCCAGATAATCACGTTCGGAACGATGGCCGCCCGGGCGGCGGTGCGGGACGTCGGGCGGGCCCTCAATATGCCGTACAGCGAGGTCGACCGGATAGCCAAGAAGATGCCGTTTGGAGCTCAAACGGTCGAGCGCGCCCTGGAGCTGGTGCCGGACCTCAAGGCGACGGCCGACTCTGATCCGGCCGTTCGGGAATTGCTCAAGCTGGCTGCCGCGGTGGAGGGTATGCCGAGGCACGCCTCCGTTCACGCCGCAGGGGTGGTCATCTCCCCGGATCCGCTGACAGAGCACGTGCCGCTCCACAAGACCGGTGACGGCGTGATAATGACCCAGTACGGGATGGACACCCTGAAGGAAATCGGCCTTCTGAAGATGGACTTTCTGGGGCTGCGCACGCTCACGGTGATCGACAAGGCGGTCAAGCTGATCGAAGAGGTCACGGGCCGCCGGCTGGACGTCAACGCGATCCCCCTGGATGACGCGGACGTCTATGCGATGCTCCAGCGGGGGGACACCCTTGGGGTGTTCCAACTGGAAAGCGGCGGGATGCGGGACCTGGTGATGCAGGTCAGGGCCAACTGCTTTGAGGACGTTATCGCCTGCGTGGCCCTGTTTCGCCCCGGGCCGATGCGCAACATCCCCGAGTACGTGAAGGCCAAGCACTCCAACCGGCGCTGCTATCCCCACCCTCTGCTCGAGCCCGTGCTCAGGGATACCTACGGGGTGATTATCTACCAGGAGCAGGTCATGGCCATTGCGGCCATCATGGCCGGTTTCACCCCGGGTCAGGGCGACATGCTCCGCAGGGCCATGGGCAAGAAGAAACGCGAGATCATGGATGAGTACAGGACCAGGTTCGTCTCCGGGTGCCTGGCCAACGGGCATCCCGAGGACCTTGCCGTGGGCCTCTACGACCTGATCGAGGAGTTCGCGGGCTACGGTTTCAACAAGTCGCATACCGCCCCGTACGGGCTCCTCGCGTATCAGACCGCTTACCTCAAGGCGCACTATCCGGTTGAGTACATGGCCGCCTTCCTGACCAGCATAATGGGCGATACCGATAAGCTTGCCCGCTACGTGGAGGAGTGTCGCAGGCTCGGCGTCGAGGTCCTGCCGCCGGACGTGAACGAAAGCCATGCCGGTTTCACGGTGGAGGCGGGCAAGATCCGCGTGGGCCTCGCGGCGATCAAGAACGTCGGCGTCGGCGCCATCGACAGCCTCGTGCTGACGAGAAAGGATAGCGGGAAGTTCTCCTCGCTTGGGGATTTTTGCCGGAGGGTCGACGCGCGCCTGCTAAACAAGCGGGCGGTGGAAAGCCTGATCAAGGCCGGGGCTTTTGACTCGCTGGGGGCTGCCAGGAGCCAGCTGCTGGCGATCCTCGACGTCACGATAGACAGGGCCCAGCAGGGCGCGCGCAGGCGGGTCAACGGGCAGGTTTCGCTGTTCGAGGTCGCCCCCCAGGCGCTGCCGGCCGGGGACGAGGACGTGTCGTTGCCGCCGGTGAGGGAGTTCCCCAAGAACATGCTCCTGGCGATGGAGAAGGAGCTTTTGGGGATGTACGTCAGCGGCCACCCGCTGGGGGAGTACGAGCAGGCGATCCGCGCAAGGGTCACGGCGCAGGCCGCGGAGCTTGCCGAGCGAACTGACGGGGAGCGGGTGACGTTGGGCGGCCTGATCGTCAGGCGGCGAAGGATCACGACGAAGAGCGGGCAGCCGATGGCCTTTCTGACGCTCGAGGACCTCACCGGCCAGGTGGAGGTTGTCGTCTTTCCGCGGGCGTTTGCCAGGGCGGCGGAGGCGATCGAGACGGACGGGACGGTGATTCTCGTCACGGGCAAGCTGGAGTTGAAAGACGAGGCGCCGAAGGTCCTGGCGGACGACGTGACGCCTATCGCGGCCCGGGGGCCGACCAGGGTTCACATCCGCGTCCAGGGCAACGATCCGAGGCTCCTGGAACGGTTGCGGGCGGCCCTGCAGCTGTGCCACGGCGCCTGCCCGGTCTACCTGCATTTTACCAAGGACAAGAAGACGCTCCGGACGCACCGGGAGTTCTGGGTCGAGCCGGGACCGGAGATGGTCGGCATCATCGAGGACGTACTCGGGAAGGGCGCGGTGAGCATTGTCTGACGGAACCGGCGTTGAGGCGGGAGGACGGGACAAGGGGTGGGAAGTCGTGTTCCGGGCCGGCAACTACGCCCTGGCAGGGATGCTTAAGGAGATCCTGGAGGGCGAGGGCCTGCTGGTGATGGTTCGTTCCCAATCGGGCCTCCCGCAGAGCGCCTTTGGAGGGCCGGTCGAGGTGCTGGTCCCGGCGGACCGGGCGGAGGAGGCGCAACGCCTGGTCGCGGCGTTCGCGGGCGCGGGGCCGGCCGAGAGTGAGGCCGAGATCGGGACAGACTAAGCGCATGAGCGACGTGGACACGTTCCAGGACGACGACCTCTACCTTGCCCCCGACGTGGACAGAAACCTGCGCAGGCTGCTCGTCGCTTGCGGGCTTATGGAGATCGGCCTTTTCGGGCTGCCGCTGATCGCTGCGGGGCGCTGGATCGGCCGCTTTGTCCGTTGTTACGATCCGCATATCTTCAAGGAGTACGGCGTAGCCAGGGTGGCCATAGGGGTGCTGTTCCTGCTGGGCGCCAGGAAACGTGAGGCGCGGGCGGCGGTCGCGGTGATCGGGACGGTCTTCTACTCGCTCAACCTGTTCACTTCGGTGGTCGACCTGGTATTGGGAAACGTAGCCCGCCTCGAGTACCTGATCGGCGTGCTAAGCGCGATTCTTGCGGCGCTCCTGAGCAGGCCGGGCACCAGCAAGGCGGCTCAGGCAGGCAAGGCCCACGCCGAAACCGGGCCCTAAGGCCGACCGCCGGTCTCCCCTATGGCGCGCTTGGTCTCGCCCGACTCAGCCGCAGAGGGTTCGGCCACCGCGCTGAAACCGCAGGCCAGTTCCATCACCCGCGCGCACGCCGCCCGGACATCCTCCGTGCAGCCGATCAGGCGGAGCTGGCCCGGCCTCAGGCGGCGCGCGAACGCCGCGATCTGACAGTAGACCACCGGACCGCCAACCGAATCGTAGCTGACGAAATGCGGGCAACGGCGTACTCTTTCGATCAAATCAGCGTTCACGCTCACTCGCCTCCCACAGCCGATTGCGGCGCAGTCCTGACGGGTACTCGCACGGCGGCAAGTTTCGGCGCCTCGCGAGGCCTGCCGTAGGCAAACCAGTAGGCAGAGGCCACCAGGACCACGCCGCCGATCACGTTCCCGATTGTCACCGGGACGAGGTTGGCGCTAAGAAACCGGGACCAGGTCAGATTGCCGATCATCGCCGCTGCCTGCTCCGATCCAACGGCCTGGGCCAGGGCTCCTGCTATCGCGGGGCTCTGCTTGGCCAGGATCCCCGCAGGTACGAAGTACATGTTGGCGATCGAGTGCTCGAAGCCGCTCGCGACGAACGCCGTAACTGGCAGCACGCAGGCCATCAGCTTGGAGATCCCGTCGCGGGCCGCAAGGGCCAACCAGACCGCCAGGCAGACCAACCAGTTGCAGAGGATCCCGCGAACAAGGGCCTCCCCCCATCCCAGGCCGACCTTGCCTGCTGCCAGGCTTACGGCACGCACGCCGCTCGCCGCCGACCCTGATGCCCACAGCCCGCTCGCAGCCATCAGCGCCGCAACTAGTATCGCCCCGGCGAAGTTGGCAGCATACACCAGTCCCCAGTGCCAGAGCAATCTCTTGAGGCCGAATTTTCGGCCAAGGACACCGGACGCCATGAGGCTGTTTCCGGTGAAGAGTTCGCCTCCGGCGACGACCACGAGGACCAGGCCGACCGAGAAGACCAGGCCGCCCATGAGGCGGGAGAAGCCGTCCCCGAGGAACTTCCCGAGATCCGACGTCACGACAGTCGCTAGCTGGGCCCCGAACGCTATGTAGGCCCCGGCGAGCACCCCCAGGACAACCAGCGGCGCCCACGTTGACTGCGCCTTCTTCTCCGCTACCTGTACCACCGTGGCGGCCACCTCCGGCGGCGCGGCCACGGCCTGCGTCGGCGTCAGCGCGGGAGCAGCAGGAGACAGGGCCGGCCGGGAGTCCCCAACCATGGCGACCTGCCCCGCGGCTTCCGGCGCCAGGCGCGGTCCGGCCGGCAAGCCCACCGCGGCGAGGTCGTTCTCAGCCAGCCCGGTCGTAAGCTGCATGATCTTCATGCATTCGCGCCTGCGAGCCGGAGTGCACCCGGCCGCCTCAAGCTGCCTGGCCGAAAGCCGCAGCCCGTGCGCCGCCACCTCGCAGTAGGAGACCTCGCCCGCGATCGAGTCGTAGGTGACCCAGTACTTGCACCCGTTGGGCGGCATCTCGCTCCCCTCCCTCAGTCTTTCGACCTTATTGGACCGCATAAAGCGTGCCAAGACTTTGGAAGGCGGCTTTCGAGCCGGCTGAGGGCGGGAATCCGGCGGCGGGCGCACCGTAGAGGCCGGCGTGGCTGAAACCGGGTGGTGGGATTGCTGCCGAGGTATCGGCACCTTATGCCGGCATGGTGGCATCACGGGACGTACACGCGGCCGCCTGCGGCAAGGGCCGGGAAAAAGGGCCCGCCGCCCGGCAGGGGCGTCAGGAGAGGGGAATTTGCTTCTTCACAAGCTCTGCGAGTGACTCCAGCCTGTGCCTGTCGGCAACTCCCGGCGCCTCTTGCCGGCCGGCGGCATCGACAAGCGAGCACAGACCGGCCAGGGCGGTTGCCATTGCCCGGTGCTCCAGGGGTACGTAGCTATCGGCGAGCGCGGCCCGGTCCGCCGGGGGCAGCTCCCTGGAGAGCCGGTGCAGACCCTGCGCGGGGCGGCTCGGACCGGGTCGCAGAAGGCGCAGCAGGGTCGCGGCCCGGTTTCTGGCCTGCGCCAGTTCCTCCGCGGCAGGCCACGGATCGCCCCGGGAGATGTAGTGCGCGGCGTTCAGCGCAGCCCTCCAGAACCAGTCCAGCGTCGATAGAAGGTACGCCTCCCGGGTTTCCTCAACAAGAGGCCAGCCCGGGAAGACGTAGCCATCGAGGATCCCGTCGCGGTCAAAGAGGGTCCGGTACGCGCCGAAGTGAAGGTCCGGCAGCTGACCGGCCTCGCCGACCCCGATTTCCCCTCTGGTACCGTCCGAGCAGATAAAGATATACATTGGGAACCCGTGATCCACGTGCCGCAGGAAGAGCACTTTGTCCAAACCGGTCAGCAGTCCGGGAACAAGAGCGCAGACCGCTTGGAGCTTTCCGTCTTCGGCGATGACGTAGAGATCGACATCGGAGTGTTCGTCGGCCGTCCCGGTGGCGAGGGAGCCGCCGAGGAAGACCGCCCTCACAACGTCCGCCGAGGAAGCCGCGCGCGCAAACCTCCCGGCAAAAGATTCAAGCTCTCTTACGCCCATCTCCTATCCTCCCATCCGTCCAGGCCAGGTCAGTCTTGGTGGGATGCCTGGCGGCAGACCTGCCGCGGGGCCGTCATCAGCCGCCCGGGGAGCAGAAGCGAAGGAAGGTCAGCAGCGCATACAACGTCAGGCCCGTGACGCTCGCCGCCAGCCATGGGTTGGCGCGGCCCGTCCGGGACGCCAGCAGGAAAGCC
>Ga0068714_10003416_pt1 | contig 18877 bp, 23 predicted proteins | sample MTBNYHSulfiMetaG_FD_62988 | JGI IMG/M metagenome (GOLD analysis project Ga0068714, IMG submission 62988) | Enrichment culture microbial communities from rom New York Harbor, USA that are MTBE-degrading - MTBE-NYH (New York Harbor Sulfidogenic)... | ecosystem: Environmental > Aquatic > Marine >... | reverse complement strand
TAGAAGCCGACGGACGCACCGTCTATGCGCTTAGAGCAACAGGACCTGGCGGAACAGTTGGAAAACCAGGTTTTGCAGTAAAGAGATTGGTTGAAGATATAGGCAGTAAGAATGTGAGTAGAATCATCACCGTGGATGCAGCTCTAAAATTCGAGGGTGAAGAGCTTGGTAGAGTGTCCGAAGGAACAGGAGCAGCAATTGGAGACCCGGGGCCTGAGAAGCATGCAATAGAGGAGACTGCTACCGAGTATGGAATTGGTATTGAAGCAATTGTAGTCAAAGAGGATGAAGCTGCTGCAATTGGGATCTTGGATAAAAAAATCCTAGATGCAGTACCGGAAGTAATAGACCGGATAAAAACTTCCATTCTCAAACGAACCAAACCAGGTGATAGTATCATCCTAGCTGGGATAGGAAACACCATTGGTATAGGACTATGAGGTGAGAAAAATGGGAATACTATCAAAAATAATTGGAATTGTTCTTACCGGTGTAGGAGTCATTATTCTATTCTATGGGATGAGTGATACAACACTTCTTTCCTATGTCTGGTCATTTCTAGGACTTCTGGTGATGTCAATGGGTTTTGCCCTTCTTACAGCAGGAAAACCAAAAGAAGAGAAACCACCACCACCAACCGTGACTGAGATCAAGTGTAATGCCTGTGATTTCAAAGAGATTAGGGATTTCAAGAAAGGAGATTATATCCTGAAACCTGTTGAAGAAGCATGCCCAAAGTGTCAGAGCGCAATGACCATTGAAGGCGTCTATATTATCAGAGAGGAACCAGAAGACAAGATTGAAGTCTAGTCTCTCTGTGTAAGAATAATTGGGCCACCTTCTGAAATGAATATTGTATGCTCGGCCTGACTGACAGGTCGAGCCTTCTTTTCTATTTGCATAGGATAACCTCGAATGGCCTTTTCACGAAGGAGCTCTTTTAGTTCGGTAACAATATCAATGTCTTTAGCGACTGTACCAATCCATCTTGAAGCAAAGGGAAAAGGACCATAGATTCTCCTCAGGTATTTACGGAGTTTTTCTGTTGTTCCTTCAAGAGCTGTGTCGATACCGGTATTTGCAAAGATGAAAACATAGTCACTGTCGATTACTTTACCAATCCCACTTGTCGCAAAGGGTTCTATTGCGTAATATTCACCAACCTCAACAAGTGGTGTCCTTCGTGATTTTATATTAGGCACCTGTTTTCCAGCATGGAGTCGGTTTCTCTTCAGATCATGGCCGGTCAAATTGGAGATGGGTCTTAGCCCATACTCATTGATTACTCCCTCTATAATTGCTCCAATTTCTCCAAGAGCAATACCTGGAAGAATAGAGACAATTGCTTCTGCAAGAGCATCTTCTGTCGCTGCTACAAATCCCTCAAGTGTTCCATCAATATCTACTGTGAGAGCAGTGTCAGCGATATATCCATCAACATGTACACCTACATCAAGTTTAACAAGACCAAACTCTGGAATTTCACTCTTATCTCCGCGAGGAGATGTACTATGTGCTGCTATATGATTGATTGAAACATTGCAGGGAAAGGCTGGTAATCCCCCATATTCTCTAATCTTCTTTTCTGCAGTAGTACATATCTCGATGATACGCGTCTTTGGTTTCACCATACTACTGATTTCTTTTAGTACTCGAGCGGCTATTTTTCCAGCCTTAATGGATTCAGGAGTCGGACTAGAGACCACACTAACACCTTGATTCAGGGATAATAACAGAGACTCTTAAGCGGTTCCATGACCGCTAGGAAAGCTCAGTATCACGTCTAGTGGAAACTATAGCTCCTTCAGGCCCTACAAAGATGCTATGTTCAAACTGTGAAACCATTCCATTTCTCGCCTCTATGAGTACAGGATACCCATGAATTACACCCGCACGCTGGAGGGTCTTTATGGCAACGTCAACATCCACACCAACCAACTTTCCATGTAACCATCTTGTCGCCCAAGGAAGGGTCTTGAACAATTGTCTCGCAGCATTCCGCACTCGCAAGGTTGTTCTATCGAGTTTCTTCTTGTTCTTTAGATCATTAGAGAAAATATAGGCATCGGGTCCATTTCGTATTGACCCATTCCCATCTGTAGCAAAGGGTTCTATAGCATACATCTCACCAATTCTCATTGATGGAGATACTTTCATGGAAACATTTGGAACATTTGTTCCTGCATGAAGGATCCATTGTTTAAGTTGATGACCGGACAATTGATGAACTGGTCGAAGACCATATTGTTTTATCGTATGCTCTATGGATTTTCCCACTTCACCGACATGAACATCAGGTCGAATTGTTTCAATAGCAGCCTCTAAAGCATTCTTCGCTGCTGAGATGAATTTTTCATGACTTCCATCAATATCAACAGTGATTGCAGTGTCAGAGATGAATCCATTCACATGGGCACCGATATCGATCTTCACTAGTCCGCTATCAGGAATCTTTTTTGGGTCATTGGCGGGACTAGTATAGTGTGCTGCCTCTTCATTGAGTGAAACATTACATGGAAAGGCAAGACCACTTGCGCCTAAATCTAAGATTTTTTCTTCAGCAAATTGACAGATTTTTAGTATTGGTACTCCTGGACGAACCTCTTTTTCAACTAAGCCGAGTGCCTTTCCAGCAATTTTTCCTGCCTTCATGAAGTCAGGATGTGGTTTTGTTTCCATACGCAGTCAATCTAGTTCTCAGGCTCTATCTGTATTTAAGTTTCAGATAAGCACTATTTGGTCATCTTTCGAAACATACAAGTGTCACCACAGTGAAGAAGTATCTATTGGAGAGAATTGGATGAAGGTTACATACCTGGGACACGCATCATTTAGGATTGAGTCTGATGGAAAAGTTGTCTTTATCGACCCGTGGTTAGATGGACCTACTTCTCCACTGAAAGTAAAAGATATTGAGAGGGCTGACTTAATATTGGTCACCCATGATCACGGGGATCATGGATACAAAGAGGCTATTGAGATCTGTAGAAAGACTGGAGCATATTTTATTGCAATTAATGAATTAGGTATTCAAGCCAAATCAGAGGGACTCAAGAATGTTCATACGCTAAATATTGGAGGTAGCGTAACAGTAGATAATGTGATGGTCACTCTTGTACAAGCATTCCATTCATGCTCCAAAGGATATCCAACTGGATTCATCGTACGATTTCCAAGTAAATCAGTCTATCACGCAGGGGATACTGGTATATTTTCCAGTATGGAGTTATTCAGAGAGCTGTATAAACCCGACATAGCATTACTACCCATAGGATCGTATTATACAATGTGCCCACGACAAGCAGCATTAGCAACTAATCTTCTAAAACCAAAAGTTGTCATACCGATGCATTATGATACATTTCCAGTTATCAAGGCAGATCCGGAGCAATTTCGTATGCTAGTATCTGAGAGAGCTCCTGAAACCGAAGTAAGGATTCTTGCACCTGGAGATTCATCAGAAATAGAATGATTCGAAAAGAGGAGCCGGTACCTGTATCCGTACACACTAACTCCCAGCTTCATGGCATCAGAAGTATATCTGGCTCTGCTGAGCTGTCTCGGGTCAGGACTTACGGTACCGACCAGCCTGACAATGTACGAAACCTGGGTGACCCACAAATCATCTGCAGGATTAACATCCCCATCACGTGAGTCCGTTGAGGCTCGTCCGATTGGTCTTTGTCAGGTACATGTTCAAGAGCAAATCTTGAACATATCTCTAATGTAACGATATGTTATTAGTATTTACACATGGCGCTAAATGAATTGTTACGGATTTATTACAAAAAGGAGCTTTCAAAGTAGTTTTATGTTAATAGCGACATCTTCAAATACGCTTGGCGAGCAGCCGAGCATGTCTAGCACTCCTGAATAGAGTCAGTAGTGCTATGCAAATTATCATAATATAATCATATCACGTGCGCCATGGGCTCACCGACTTCGAACCGTATTAAAGTCAATGAGCCAGCTCGCGCTAGTCTTAGGACTATTATCATTCATAGGATTCCTTCATTACGGTTATCATATCATAAGGTCGAGGCTCGGAATATATCAGAGAGCCACGGTAGATGGATTAAACAAGTTATGAGGCATAGGCCCTAGGGCAGTAAGACGCAGGCAGGTTCCGATTAGGTCGAATTAAGAGAGTTCGTGGTAGTATGGCACAGGAGACGTGCATAAAAATAGGAACAGATTTCGACCAAAGTACAGCTAAGTACGTAATTCGAGCTAGAATTGAGATAGATGGCGTGGTCGACAAACCCGATGTAGTCGGAGCTGTCTTTGGACAGACCGAAGGATTACTTGGAGAAGATTTAGACTTACGAGAACTTCAGCGCACTGGACGTATCGGTAGAATACAGATAGCCATTAGGACTCAAGGCGGTAATAGTACCGGAGAGATTGTTATCCCGGTTTCATTGAACAAGACAGTCACTGCAATACTTGCGGCAGCATTGGAGACCGTTGATAGAGTAGGCCCATGCACTGCGAAGGTAATTCTTGAAAAGGTTGAAGACATTCGCGGAGCAAAGAGAAGAAAAGTTGTAAGTAGAGCAATCAGTATCTTGAAGGGATGGGAAGAGGACATTGCCCCGGGAACTGATGAAATAACAACAGCTGTTACAAAGGGACGTAAGGTCGCAATTACAAAATATGGCCCTGATGGATTGCCAGCAGGTCCAGAGTTAATAAATGCTCCAGAGATCATTATTGTTGAGGGTCGTGCTGATGTCATCAATCTAATGAAGTGTGGAATACTTAATACCATAGCAGTTGAAGGAACTCACATTCCAAAGACAATTGTCGACTTAACAAAGCAGAGAGGAAAGAAGGTCATAGCTTTCCTTGATGGAGACCGTGGTGGCGATTTAATTCTACGAGAACTCATGCAGGTTGCTAATGTAAATTATATTGCAAGAGCACCTGAAGGAAAAGAGGTTGAAGAATTGACAGGACATGAGGTCACCAAGGCACTGCAGACACAGATTCCTGCTGAGCAGGCGTTGGAATTGGTGCAACCAAAGAAATCTTCAATCAAGAAACGAAGAAGTTCACAGAGAGACACATCAATCAAGGGTTCCAGTAGAACTTCATCAAGAAGTAAGCGAGAAACCAAGAGAAAAGATGAGTTTCCATCTCGGCGTGAAACAGCTCCAACAGACACTCTTAGAAAACCTATCAAAAAAGATGTAGTTTCAGTAGATGAAGAGTATATCAAAAAAGTAGGGGAGATAAAAGAGGCATTCAAAGCAATTCTGTTCAATTCAGAAAAGGAAGTCATTGTTGAATGCGGTGTTGCAGAGCTTGCCAAGAAACTGGATGACATAGATACCGTTTCAACAATTGTATTCGATGGTGTCATCACTCAACGACTAGTGGATAGCGCTGTTAAGAAGAATGCAGGACTGATTATTGGTGCAGCAGTTGCAGACATTGAACATAAATCAAATGATTTGCAGATTGTGACCTTTGACGATCTTGGTTTATAGATGAGATATCTCAGGTTTGACCACTAGCCAATATCAAATCCAATGTAATGGTATCTATATGTAACACGGAGAGGGAGTGATCAAGATTTGGTCATTTCCGTCTTCTTTTTCATGTTTTATTTGAGTAATACTCACAATTATGACATTGCAACATAATTACATAGATTGCAGCATACACGAGGCCATTCGATTTGACATCGCTTCTAGATATATTGGAAACGACTGCACAAGTAGATACTCCTACAGATCAATTTCAGAGAATAATAGGTCAAGCAAATGCTGTGAAAATAGTGAGATCTGCAGTACAACAACATAGGCATGTCCTCCTCTGTGGTGTCCCAGGTATTGGAAAGTCCATGTTGGCAAAGGCGGCATATTCACTTCTTGATCCTCCAACACAAGAGATACGGCTCGAGAGAAATCTGTCAATGCCGGATAGGCCAATGGTCATAGTCACAATCCATGACCCCAATATGGTGACAGATGACCTGCAAAACGAAAAGAAACAGGAATTCTATGTAAAACCAGATAGGTTGCCAATCGATATTGCAGTGAAAATGGGTTATAGATGCCAGGTCTGTAATAGCTTGTCGATGCCAAATGAGGCTACATGTTCTGATTGTGAATCACCAAAGAGGTATGATTGGTCGAGTAGCGATTTCTATCATGGCCTGTTCAGATCATTAGATGTTGTAAGTGAACCAGCACTAAAAGTAGTGACAACTGTCGAAAAAATCGGAGATGCATCATTCCATGTCACATATGAGAGGATAAGATTTGATGAGGTATCGATAGTACGGAGTAAGACCCGAGACGAAAATAAGGTACAGTCCCCTCAAAAGATGGAGGATCAGATTCTAGTCGCAAGGGATGCAAAGAGGTTCATTAGAGTAAGCGGTGCAAGTCACGTTGAACTTTTAGGTGATGTGAAACACGATCCTTATGGTAGTGCCGAATCCCTTGGAAAAGCTGCGCATCAGCGAGTGATACCTGGAGCAATTCATGAGGCCCATGAGGGAATTCTGTACATTGATGAAATATCAGCTCTTGGACCATACCAGAGCCATTTACTCACTGCTATGCAAGATAGAGTATATCCAATATCAGGTCACAATCCACTTAGCTCAGGAGCTGCAGTGAGGGTGGATAATGTTCCCTGCGATTTTATTCTCTTTGCCTCATGTAACACCGAGAACATCAAAGATATCCTTCCAGCTCTCCGATCAAGAATTAGAGGATATGGCTATGAGATTATGTTGTCGTCCTGGATGGAAAGTAATGAAGAGAATATCAATAGCCTTGTCCGATTCATATCTCAGACTGTTGAAGAAGATGGAAGAATTCCTCATCTCACTATGGATGCAGCACGTGAGATTATTCGAATTGCTGAGAGTTATGCCTTACACTTTGATGGTAAAAGAAACGCTCTCACCCTCCGCCTCAGGGAGCTTGGAGGAGTGATTCGTATTGCAGGAGACTTGGCTGTGCAGGATGATATTGATCTTGTAGATATCAGACATGTAAAAAATGCCGAAGTATTGAGTAGAGGAATTGAAGTGGACAGCCCGTATCATACATCTCGGGCAGTATCAGAATCAATAAGTAGAGACTATTTCTTCTAGATTTGGACACGAATCGGTGATGCCAACTTGAAAATATTGAAACGCGACCTCAAAGATGGTCTTATTGTGCTCAAGATCGAAACCCTAGACGATCTGTGGCACTTATACAACACCGTGGGTCCTGAAGATATTGTAATATCAAGAACAACACGACGAGTAAGAGTTGGAGACGAGGACAGTAGGAAACAAGAGAGCGTAAGAAAACCAATGACACTCAAACTCAAGGTTGATGATGTAGCCTTTCACTCCTTTTCAAATCGTGTCAGAATCAAGGGGCAGATCTTGGAGGGGCCTAGTGATTTTGTAAGCATTGGGTCCTATCACACAATAAACATTGAGCCTGGTGATACTCTATCGATAATGAAAGAGCACTGGCCAAAATATATTCTTGACAGGCTCAACAACGCTGTGAAGGCTCAAATTCGACCCGTATGTCTCTTGGTTACTATTGAAGATGGATCGTCGGAGTTATTCCTTGCTGCAGATTATGGCCTTAAAGAGTTGGTTAGTATTCGTACTAGTATCTCAAGAAAACGAGGCGACCAGAAGTCATATGATAATACCATGAAGGAGTTTTTTGGCGATGTCGCCCTGGCTGTCAAAGCACAACTTGAACAGGGAGCTATCGGTCTCATCGTTATTACTGGACCTGGTTTCACAAAAGATCACTTTAGAGAGTATTTATCCAATGCCAGTATCAAAGACCTGCCTCCTGTGATTTCAGAAAACGCGAACTCTATCGGGCTGCCCGGTGCAAAAGAGATATTGTTCAGGGGAATCATAGGCCAAATCATTACTGAACTAAAGTTAGAGACAGAAACTCAACTCATAGAAACATTAGTTGAACATATTGCCAAGGATGATGGCCTTGCTGCATATGGTTTTGATGAGGTATCAAAAGCCGTTCGATTTGGGGCGGTAGAAGAGCTACTTATTACTGACAAGCGACTCCGAGAAGGCACTAACGAGGAGCGTAGAAAGATGGATGAGCTAATACGAAATACTGAGTCGACTCGAGGAGCGTTTCACATTGTATCAACAGAACATCCCACTGGAGAACAGCTTCATAGACTTGGAGGGATTGCTGCTATCCTTCGTTTTCGAATTGAGTACTAATTATATTGGCTCAAACAATGTCTGAAGGCGGTCCCAAGATGGATATTCATAGGATATACCAATCTCAAGGGGACCAATTTCCCTTAGATTGATCTTGATGTCTTCATGTATCTCTTCAAGTACCCATGGAGCCAATTCCACTCGCATTCGTTCTGTATCTAAATTCATATCATTTTTACTTATACCCAATCGATTTTGAAGGATATTATGAATTCTCTGTAATTGTCGTATATCTAAAATTGAGCCATAGGGAGCTCGAATGATACCTAGAATTAGGATGGGATCCGTATCATCGCGTTCTTCAAACTCTCGTATAGTCCCATCAAGCCGCCTCTCAAGCCTTTTTCGTAGTTGCACACCATCTTTGTATCCTGCGGAACAGAGATGGACGGAGATTCGTTTCAGGTTTGAACTGGCCCAGTCAAGAACCTTACGAGCAACCTGTTCACTGCCTGCAATACTTGAACTTCCCAAGTCCGTTAAGCGCATTCCAAGAGCTGTCAGATGTTCAAAATTTGTTTCACTAGCTTCAAGTTCGTTCATATTCAGAAAAGACACGCCCATGTCTTCAGCCCGTCGTGCTATATGTTTGAGTTTCTCCACGTTACCTGGGATAGCAGGTACTTCAATACCAACTTGAAGACCTATTGATATTGCCGCTTCGATGCCACTCCAATCATCATCCTGAGGGTGAAATCTAATTTCATCTAGTCCTGCATCCCGCAATTGCATGATCCTGTCAATATTGATGGTAGTCTGACTTGTATACAAGTGAATATGAAAATCAGTTCCATAGGTTTCTTTCAGGAGTTTGATATAGTGTATTGTTCTCTCAAATGCACAAAGCGGGTCACCACCACTGATCCCAGCACCCTCTCCTTGTATAGCATCAACCTCGAAGAGAATGTCATCATCAGTAGAAACTGGCAATTCATCAGCAAATGTCACATCTGTCTTAGCTTTTTCTTCCGAGATTGGACAATAATAGCAAGAACTATTGCATAATCCCGTGACAAAAAGGACCATTTTTGACCCTCGAGCGCATAGCTTACATCCCTTTGGAAGTGAACCAATGAGTAATGATCCTCCCTCAAGGTGCTTTATCTTCCGACCCAAGGCTATCGCCTCTTACCTTCACGTTTTTCGATTGTTCGTCTCAAAGCAGGGTCTTCATCTTGCAAGCGCTTTGCAACCTCTTCAAAACTCTCGAACTCTTTTAATTCGTAGTTTAGATATACACCTGTTCTACCAACAGTATCACGTCGTGTGAGTACCCTGACCCTCTCGTGAGCGATATCAATGTTGACATCTAATTTCTTTGCCACGATGTGCTCATTATCGATGACTCCGGACTCAATATGACCAGTTGGAGTGGGTTCAATCAAAATCAAGCGTTTATCTACGCCTGGTACTCTGACAGCCTTTTCAATGGCCTCGGAATCGATGATACCACCCCAACGATAGAACTCCTCCTCTCGTGTAAAGGTCTTAAAAATAGGAAAACTCACGACAATATCTCCCTCAAGATGAATATGCCCTTTCATGACTGTAGAAGGAGTAGCCTGTACCAGTTCACGAAGATGATACTCACCGAGTGTAAGCTCAACCTTGTAACTTGAAACCTGTTGGAGAAGGACAATATCAATATCCGAAGATAAGGAGACATCACCTCGTGCCACAGAACCATGAACCAGTGGTCTAATACCTACTTCCTCAATCTTCTTCATTACACTCAATGCCTTCGCACGTAATCGATGTAGGTTATTCCAATGAGTTTCGTCATAGGTTACGACTCGAGTGTCATGAAGAATCTCTGGTCTTTTTGCCACTAGAATCATCTCCTGATGGTTTCAAGCATCTCACAAGCCTTACAGATGCGTGATGGTGATGGTGTCTTGCATCTCTCACAGGTCGTGAATGACCATTTTTGGAGGGATTGTTTGAAGGCTTCTGTTATCGCTTCTGATGACCTGATCGTAGCCAATAATGTTCCAGGTCGTCTATATTCCATTTCATTCAGAAAATCTCGTACATCATTCCGGTAGGCAGCTTCGGCATATGGGCAAGGAACATTATGATATGGAAGATGAAGATAATACGCATAGGCAACGATATCGCGTTCTGAAAGTTCAGTAATGGGTTTTACACGTGGTACCAATCCAGGAATAGAGTCTTCTCTAGAAACATTTGTTCTTACAATTCTTGAACTATCACCACGTAAGATATTCATAAGAACTGTTTGCGCCTCATCATCAAGATTATGGCCGATTGCTAGAACGTCAGCACCAAGTTCCTTCGCAGCAATATTTAGAGCACGCCGCCGCAGCACGCCACAATAGGAACAGGCTCCAACAGACTTTGATGGTTTTAATCGAACAATCTCATCGAGCGTATAATCAAATAGATTCTGGAATGAGAAGATCTGAAGACTCAGTCCAAGACTACGCGTAAGAGATTCTGCGGATTCCAAAGCCTTGTTCCTGTAACCTTGTATCCCTTCATCAATAGTCACAGGAATAATCGTAGAATCGGGGAATGCATACTCAATGTGATGAAGAATGTGTAGAAGAACCGCACTGTCCTTGCCTCCGGAGATGGCGACAACAATTCGATCATCTTCTCGAAACATCTTTTGTTTATTGATTGTTCTTCGTACTCTATCAATTGTAGTATCAACTAAGCATGTTCCACAGAGGTATTCGGATGTGTATCTACGAAGATAGATAGCGGGTTTGCCACACTTTGAACATCCAGATTGCATTAAGACGACTACTCCGAATCGTCCCGTTATGCCCTATCAAGTTAAAGCTATTCAAAGAGCAGGAAATATAGGTCATTCATTATTTTGTCTTTGAATCAGCGCTCTCTTTGGTCTTCAAATCATCTATGATTTTTGTTCGTCTGAGCTGAAGAGCTGCTTTTGAAGCTCTGAAATTTGCAGCCTGAATTATGTCTTCTATGGTCCTATGCCACTCTGCAGGGGATAGCGATGTGTAGATTTCCCGAAATGCATCACTGAGTCGTTCTATACGTGCGAGACATTCTACACGGTCTTCAGGAAGACGTCGTTCATCAAAATATGTGAGCATATGACCCTTCAGGGCTTCCCAGTCAATGTCATTATTTGATTGGAGGAGTATACGTATTTTTTCCATCGGATCTTTCCATGAATCAGGAATAAACATTATGAGATAGTCAGCAAGGCACTTCCTAGCTTTTTCTCGAATATCGTGAGCAGAACTTATCTGATGTGTTATCATCTTGCATCAGAAAATAGTCATTATTACTCCTTTTTAGCTCCCACATTATAGGAAGCTTACCTTCAGAAGAGACCCTTACCCATGATAAGACTGAGAACAATGCTTAAGATTACAATGAGAAACGCTGCTATACGGATTGGATACATTATCATCCTCACTCTCCTCTCATCTTTGATATAAAGACTCAAGCCATTGGAGAGCAGCTTATCACCATCAAGCATTGGAATTGGTAATAGATTGAATAGTGCAAGAGAAATCAAAATCAAGTAACACCAGAATACAATCTGTTGAGCATGAAAAATGAACATGGGTGTGAGAAGGAGATCCCAGCCTGCCTTCGGTTCCCAGTAATCAGTACCATATACTCCGATGTAACCTTTTGTTTCATTTGTCTCCATTCGTGCTAATATGATAGTGACATCGCCATCAAGAGTATGGATAGTCACTTGAGAGCCTGCAGTCGCATTTGTCATAAACAGACTAACTTCATTCCAAGATTCGATTTCTGTATCGTTCAGTCCGATAATGACATCACCCACAGAGAGAGCTTCAGCACCCGGACTTTCCGGGCTCAGTTGATAGATATATGCACCACTTGGAGGATTATAGGCAATAGAAGCAATGGTACCAAAATTGGCCAAAATAACAAGAAAGACAAAACTCCAAATAAGGTTGGAGTAGGATCCAGCAGCCAATAGACGCATTCGTGCCTTAGGCGTTGCCTCCTTTTCAAACTCTTCCTCGTCAGGTTCAACAAAGGCACCAAATAAGATGAAGAATGCAAGCAGTCCAGAACTCTTGATTGTGATATTGTCCCTTGAAGAGGCCAATCCATGAGCAAACTCATGGGTCAAGATGGCAACAGCAAGCGCTATCAACATGTAAACGAGAGGAAGTCCTGTGATTGTGACTCCAGGAATAATCGGAACAACACCACCAGCTGCAGCGGGTTGAACAAAGAACTTGATGAGATTATCACCAAACATCCAGAATGCAAAAATCATCCCGCCAAAGCCAGCTACAATACCGATATTGAAGAAGATGACTGGGAATTTCTTTCCAATTCTTGTAAGGATTGCGTTAAGTCGTTCCGTCTTCCACATGAAGAAGAGTGGTGTTCCGGCCTCAATTCCTTTCTCCTGCAATCTTTCGACCCCAATATATTGCGCAATAGCGTAGATGATAAGCCAAAAGACACCAATGATAGCGAGTGTGGTCAACGCGTCCATGAACATATTCTTCCTATGCAGAGATACCAGAGCAGATAGAGAGCAAGTTATAATGATTCCGTACTGGGAATTTTCAAGTTACTGATGTAAAACATCGACCGACCGCAATCCTCATAAAGTGACTTCTTTAGCCTTCGCTAGTGTGTCGAACAGAGCACATGCTATAGATTTAGGTAGGCGAATAGATAATTGCCATTCAAACTTGTGATATCAGATCCAGAAACCGGAAAAGCTATTCAGTACGAGCTAGATGATGCTAAGACCAATGCATTGCTTGGTAAGCAAGTCGGAGAGATTGTTGAAGGAGATGTTTTAGGCCTACCAGGATATAAACTCAAGATTACTGGCGGGAGTGACTCTGCAGGATTTCCTATTCGTCCCGATGTGCATGGTAGTGGAAAGAAACGTGTATTGATTCATGGACCACCTGGATTTCAATCAGATAGGAAGGGAATTGCCAAGAGAAAGACTGTCCGTGGTAGAGAGTTGAGTTCAGAGATATCTCAGGTAAACATGAGAGTGCAAGAAAAAGGTAGTACTCCTCTCGAAGAACTCGTCATTAAAGCTGTATAAGAGCTATTTTCACTTCCGCAGTATTTAGCATTAGTGTAAACCATATACTTCTTATGTGCATCAGGAAACGTGTGAATAAGCTCAAACGAGTCACATTTGGAAGTGAAGATTAGGTGACCAGGAAAGATAAGTATGAAGGACAGTCAGAAATCAGCATTGGTACCTTAGGTCATGTAGACCATGGTAAAACGACACTAGTCTCCTATCTCACTGGAGAATGGACCGATAGACATTCAGATGAGATAAGACGAGGCATCTCAATACGACTCGGTTATGCTTCAACAATATTGTTGAAATGTAAAAGCTGCCCAGAACCCCAGGCCTATACAACGAAGCACCTAGCAAAGGAGGAAAAATGTAAGCACTGTGGTGGAGAACTTGAGGTTCTTCGTGAAATCTCATTTGTAGATAGTCCAGGGCACGAGTCACTCATGGCCACATGTCTCAGTGGTGCTAGTCTCATGGATGGAGCAATCCTTGTCATCTCTGCGGATGAACCTTGTCCAATGCCACAGACATCTGAACACCTGCATGCTCTTGAAATTGTTGGGGTAAACAAAATCATCATCATTCAGAATAAGATTGAACTCGTCAGTAAAGAGGAGGCTAAGAAACACTACAAGCAGATTTTAAATTTTGTAAAGGGCACAATTGCAGAAAATGCTCCAATAATTCCTGTGTCTGCTGTCTTTGGGGCAAATATCGACCTTCTCATAAAGACCATCGAAGAGGTGATTCCAACACCCAATCGTGACGATACAGCCCCTCCAAAGATGTTTGTTGCTCGCTCATTTGATATTAATCGTCCAGGAACACCACCTGAAAAAATGGCAGGAGGTGTTGTAGGTGGGTCTATTGTTCAAGGAAAGCTCAAGATTGGTGATGAGATAGAGATAGCCCCTGGAGCAAAGACCGATAAAGGATTCAAACCAATCCGAGCCACTGTTACCAGCCTCCTATCGGGAAGTGGAAATAAGCTTGAGGAGGCATATCCTGGAGGACTCATAGGCGTCGGAACAGGTCTAGATCCAGCAACTACACGAGCTGACCGTCTGCTTGGTAATGTCGTTGGTAGAGTTGGAAAGATGCCCAAGATCTATGATAAATTAATGATTAGGCCTGAGCTCATGAAGAGAGTCATTGGTATTGAAACCGAGAAAGAAGTGGAAAATCTGAAACTAAATGAACCAATGATGATTGTTGTGGGAACAGCTCCCACGGTCGGGGTAATAACAAGGCTACATGGTGACGAGATAGAACTCACACTAAAACGTCCCGTTGCTGCTGAGAAAGGTCAACGTATCGCAATTGGTCGTCGAGTAGAGAATAAATGGCGACTCATTGGATATGCAGAAGTATAGATATTATGAATAGTATCAGAGGAAACAATAATGCCTCTCGTTGTAGTACTTGATACTAATATTTTGACAGTACCTGCACAATTCGGAATTGATATCTTTCAAGAGGCACAAAATGTGCTAGAGAAAAAAGTGCAATTTGTGGTCATTGAGTCAGTCATAAAAGAACTGGAGAGAAAAGCTGAAACGACATCTGGCACTGAGAGACAGAAATTCATGATTGCATTAGATCTTGTACAAAGGTGTTCGATTGAAAAGACCGAAAAATTCGAGAAGGGAACATCTGTTGACAGGCAAATTCTTGAATTCGCAAAGTCTAGGGGAGGAGTTATAGCAACAAACGATAGAAGCCTTATTAATCGGGCTATATCAGAGGGAATACCTGTTCTATTCTTGAGAGGAAAGAAACGTCTTGAACTTCGAGGTACTATCAGTTGAGACTATGACCATCATCGTCTTATAGTAAGTTCGGACTATGTCACAACGTTTTTATGGTTTCCAAAGCGATGCTGCCGCTGGCCAGCAGGTGCAGACCCCGGAATATATCAACTAGTACTGATTATTCTGGAATTATTATCCCATCAGGCTAGGAGAATCTTGAATTGTATAGTATCGTCACAGTAAAGGATGTCGTACGCATTCCGCCCGATCAGTTTGGTGAGCAGATTGAAACGGCAGCCATGACTCACTTGAGAAAACAGCACGAGAACGTCTTGGACAGAGACATAGGTCTGATGATTGCTGTCATCGATATCGAAGATATAGGGTCTGGTCGTCTGATGCCTGGTGATGGTGCAACATATCATGCAGTGACTTATCGTGTACTGGTCTTCAAACCACTACGAGGTGAACTTGTGGAGGGTAATGTTGTGGAGCTGATGGACTTTGGTGCCTTCATTCGAATGGGACCGCTTGATGGGCTCTGCCATGTGAGTCAGATATGTGATGATTTCATTACCCAAGATTCAAAGGGAAGTTCTCTCTTAGGTAAGGAAACAGGACGCACTCTTGCTGAAGGAGATATGGTTCGAGCCAGAGTCACATCAATCAGCTTTGAGTCAGGTAACAAGTCAGGAAAACTTGGTCTTACTATGCGGCAACCATTCCTTGGGAAAATTGGACCGGATAACTCTTGGATTGAAGAGGATGTTAAAGCGGCTCGAGGCGAGTCAAAGAAAAAGAAATAGCTGGAGGAGATTGAAATAGCAAAACTAAAGGCCTGCAGAGCATGTCATTTTCTCACCAGTGAGAATATATGCCCCAATTGTAAGAGTACCAATCTCTCTACATCATACACAGGAATTGTCGTAATCCTTCCAGGAAAGAGTACTACTGAAGATCCTAGAAAGAGCTCATATATTGCATCAAGACTCAATATCGATAAACCGGGTAAATATGCACTCAAGGTGCGTTAATCCAGTGTATTCGTGTCACTGGTGAAAGCTTTATTAGACAACCAAAAGTCGGAACCCTGACCCACACTGTTGGGGTCTGATTCTCAGTATGTGATGACCATGAAACTCGAGATTCTTAGCGAAAAAGAGAACAAACCTCTTGCCAGAAAAGAAATCACCTTCAAGGTGGATCATGCTGGCGCAAAAACACCTAGTCGAGCCGATATTCGGAACAAGATTGTCGCACAATTCGATGCGGACCCAGCAGCAGTTGTGGTCAGAGCGTTGGATACAAAATATGGAATTGGTCTCACAGAGGGCTCTGCATGCATCTATTCCAATCCTGACGATATGAAACGGACTGAGCTCGAGTATATTGTGAAGAGAAACGAGTCTAAGAAGAAGAAAGAGGAGCGCGAAGAATAATGGTAAAAGCACATACTCATTACAAGGTAGATAAGTCAGGAAAGGTCACTACAGTCAAAAAGCCGTGTCCGCGATGCGAGAAGGGGACCTACATGGCTGAGCATTTTGATCGCTATGCATGCGGTCGATGCGGGTACACAGAGTTCAAACGCAAAGACAAGTAATAGAACCTGTTCTATAAAGTATAGTTGTACCTCATTCATTTTCAGTGGATTCTCTATTCACCAACAATGGCCATGACCCATCGGACAAAGAGTAACACACCCACTATTACAGTCAAGAGAATATCTGCTAGGAATGCACCAGGAACTGTGACTTCAAGAATTGCTGAGAGAATCAGGGCTATGGGAAATGTCACAATAAACGGTAGCGTCGCGATTGTGAGAGATACCTCCTCACTTGAGACCATGACATTCACTAATATCACAATCCAGATTGCGTAGATGGCAACAAGAAGGGATACCTCTACCAGCATTTTCTTTTCTCCACAGTACTAAGTTCCTCTGTGATAGAACAATGTATGTATCACAGAGTAATCTCGTATAATCATCGTATCTATAGAACTCGTCCCTTTTTATCTCATATCAGGAGCTGATGGATCATTAGATACTTGCACCGCAGTTCTCACACCTACGGGCATCTTCTAGGTTGCGATGTCCACAATATGGGCAATGCAGAAGAACGGTCTTCTTCTCTTCATCAGTGAGGGAGATACTCTTGATCCCGAGACGTTGCATGGTCTCAACAAGCTCATCTTCATCCATCTCTGATATGGATTTCCCAGCATCATCCTCGATAGTGGATGCATCATCATGTCTGAGCTTCACAGCCTGGTCGGTACCTGCAATTCTGTAGAGAAGGAATGAACCAATACTGAGCCGAAGTAGTCGTCGTGCAATACGTCGCTTCTGTGTACGGCGGAATGACAATGATGGACGTCGGACGACTCGGGGCCGTCGACCTGGACCTCTACCTCTCATGGATTTCACTTCTTGAGATTCACTCTGAATTTGTGGTTATAATCCTTCATGAATGATTCGTATATAGGATTGAAGTATATCATTCCTGGTCGAAGATGTATGACGCCTCAACAGGTAAGTGATTCTTGAGAAGTGGTACAATATTTGTCCACGAATCGCTATCAAAATGAATTGTTCGTGCTCTACGAATGTATTTCTGATACCAAACAATTCCAAAAAAAAGTATACCAAGAGCCATATAGAGAAGGATAATCTCTATCCAAAGATTAAGATACATTGGAAAGAAATAAGGACCAAGTAGATAGCCAGGAACACCAAGCACAAGAAGAATGCAGTACAAGACACCCAGAGCATTCTCACCAGGATCTCCCCTTCGAGGGTCATTTAGCTGCTGTGAGATGAGGATTGTCTGCCTTTCTGGAAGTATAAGAAGAAGCGGGAAGGTGGTAGTCTCTCGTAGAGGATTCTTTCTTCCCACAACAATAACAGGGTCACCTACATTCAGAAGTGATGTTTTAATGTTGGATTTACTTGTTCCTGATGCCTCAAAGTACACACGACGAATTCCTTCCTTTCTATCAACAAGCATCCCCTTTTCCAAGCGTTCCTTGGGAACAAAGCCAACTGTGTCAAATTCAAAGATTGTTCCACTATAGATATGCTCTGAATCGCATTGTGTAAGTATTTGCTCAAGCAGCCTCTTTATCTTTGTTAACTGGTTTGATTCTCCCAATTTGTATCATATTCTACCTCCGTATTTTCTCCGATAAAACTTACCAGTATTAACACGTTAAACTGGTTATTAGACTGATTCTGGGAGTATTATATCGAAGGTCGATGTTATTTCAGTAAGAAGAGCCTGCCAGGTCTGCTCATCACAGGTATAGAGTCGGGACTGTCGATACCGGTCTGAGAGAGCAAGTTCTGAAAAACTTGTCACAAAATAGAGAAGCCAACCAAGAATTATAAGCCAGAGGTACACCAAGTCCCGATAGACCTGAAGAAGCAACAATGATAGAGCGACGAGACCCAGACCTGCAGCCGCTGGGATATTCCAGAGTAATTTGCTTCTTGTAAATCCAGTCCTAATATCTCTGGACAATAATGCATAGTGTCCCTTTGGAATGAGTATGATTACAGGCAACACCTCAATCTCATTGGGTCTACTATCCCGCCCTACCACGATGACAGGATCCCCAACCTCAACCGGAGGTTTTCTCTTCGAGTCAAGTGATACCAATCTCGTGCCCTTCTCACTGGTGATATAGAGACCCCGAGTGAGCCGTTCAGGATCGATAATATCTATAGTATCAAGATTCTCAACAGTACCCTCAAAGGCATACTTCGCCTGGTATGCCTCGTTGAATGCACGGTACTTCTTGAGCAGTCTCTGGTCTCCCATCTCCTTTCACATGCTCTTAGCATCC
>Ga0068714_10003413_pt1 | contig 18888 bp, 19 predicted proteins | sample MTBNYHSulfiMetaG_FD_62988 | JGI IMG/M metagenome (GOLD analysis project Ga0068714, IMG submission 62988) | Enrichment culture microbial communities from rom New York Harbor, USA that are MTBE-degrading - MTBE-NYH (New York Harbor Sulfidogenic)... | ecosystem: Environmental > Aquatic > Marine >... | reverse complement strand
AGCCCGGAATATATCCACAATCTGGATAATTTCACTTCGGGTGGCAGAATCAGCTTTTACTTTAATCAGTGCCAGTTCCCGGGATACTATATCTTCCGCAGTTATATCGGATACCTTGACAACCTCTACCACTTTGGCCAACTGCTTTCTGACCTGCTCTACCATAGCCGTTGTCCCGGTGACTACAATAGTCATGCGCGATAATTGTGGCACTTCACTATGCCCCACCGCAATACTATCAATGTTGAAGCCACGACGGCGGAACAGACTCGCCACCCTATTAAGCACTCCAGGCTTATCTTCAACCAGAACGACTAAGGTATGCTCGATAGATACCATACATTATACCTCTCAGATATTACTCACCGGCAACTTTGCCGAATCCGATATAGCCTTCACTTTTTTCGCTGGGGCTTCAAGTACCTCAGATAAAGCCGCACCCGGTGGTACCATAGGATAAACATTTTCTTCCGGTTCCACCATAAAATCTATCAAGAATGGCCCATTGTGCTCCATAGCTTGTTCGATAGCCGCCACTACTTCCTCTTTATATTTAACCTTTAATGCCGGTATACCATAAGCCTCGGCAAGTTTTACGTAATCCGGTCCCGGCACTGAAGATGATACATACCGCTTGGCATAAAACATCTCCTGCCATTGCCTGACCATACCCAGATATCCATTGTTAATGATAGCTATTTTTACCGCTATGTCATCCTGAGCTATAGTAGCCAGTTCCTGTAAAGTCATCTGAAAACCGCCATCACCGGCGATACACCACACAGTATCATCAGGACAACCCACCTTAGCCCCCATAGCCGCCGGTAATTCAAAACCCATAGTGCCCAATCCGCCTGAAGACACAAACTTATTGGGGATATCATACCAGTAATGTTGCGCTGCCCACATCTGATTCTGCCCCACTCCGGTAACGATAATCGCTTCCCCGTTAGTGGCTTCATATATCTTACGGATAACATACTGAGGCAACAGACAGTCACTATCTCTTATGCTGACTGCAGGATGTTCCCGCCGCCAATTATCCAGCTGTTTAAGCCAGCCAACATGGTCAACCGGCACAATCAGCTTCTCCAGCGCTTTAAGAACGTTTTTAACATCACCAACCACCGGCACCTCGACCGGCACATTCTTACCTATTTCCGCCGGGTCGATATCAATATGGATAATACGAGCGTTCGGGGCAAAAGCACTGACCTTAGCTGTCGCCCGGTCATCAAACCTCATCCCGATGGCAATCAGCACATCACAATCGCTAACCGCCATATTGGCATAAGCCATACCATGCATACCCAGCATACCATAGCTCAAAACATGAGACTCCGGGAAACAACCGATACCAAGCAGAGTAGTAATCACCGGTATTTGCGCTGTTTCGGCCATCTGCTTAAGTTCGGCACAAGCCCCCGATATCGCTACCCCACGACCAGCTATAATAACGGGTTTTTTAGCTCCATTAATAAGCCTGGCAGCTTTCTTTATCTGCGCCGGGTGCCCCTTAAATGTCGGTTTATAACTGGGTAAATCCACCTTACCCGGGTAATTGAACTCCGCTTTTTCCAAGAACACATCTCGGGGTATATCGATAAGTACCGGACCCGGACGGCCAGTGCTGGCAATATAAAAAGCTTCTTTAACTACCTGAGCTATCTCGTCGGCATTATTTACCAGATAATTGTGCTTGGTAATAGGCAGCGTTATACCGGTAATATCCACTTCCTGAAAAGCGTCTTTACCGATAAAAGGTCGGGCTACCTGTCCCGTTATGGCAACCATAGGCACGGAATCAAGGTGGGCATTGGCGATACCTGTTACCAGGTTAGTTGCCCCAGGCCCGGAAGTAGCCATACATACTCCTACCTTGCCAGCGACCCTGGCATAGCTATCAGCGGCATGAGCTGCTCCCTGCTCGTGACGCACTAATATATGGCGTATTTGAGGATATTGATATAACGCATCATACAACGGTAATACTGAACCACCAGGGAAACCAAATACAACGTCTACACCTTCTTTTATCAAGCTCTCACATAGAATCTGCGCTCCGGTTAACTTCATACTTACCTTCTCACTCACTAAACACCGCCCCGGTACTGGCTGAAGTCACCTTCTCGGCATAACGCTTGAGATAACCCGTCTTGACCCTCGGCTCAAATTCGCCTAACTGTGCCAGGCGGTCAGTCATTTCTTTATCACTTAGCTCAACTTCGAGCTTATAATTAGGAATATCAATCTTGATTATATCCCCGTCCTTTAGGGCTGCGATTGGACCCCGGCTGGCTGCTTCCGGCGAAACATGGCCGATAGCCGCCCCACGTGAGCCCCCGGAAAAACGACCATCCGTAATAAGGGCCACATCTTTACCCAAACCCATACCACTAAGGATTGACGTTGGTGTGAGCATTTCCCTCATCCCCGGGCCACCTTTAGGCCCTTCATAACGTATTACCAGAACGTCCCCCGGTTTTATTTCTTTATTAAGCAATGCTTTAGTAGCATCTTCTTCCGAGTCAAATACTTTAGCCGGGCCCTGGTGAGCTAACATTTCGGGGTCTACCCCGGCACGCTTTACCACCGCTCCATCCGGAGCCAGGTTACCAAACAGCAAGGCCAGACCACCGGTCGCCGAATAAGCATTGTCCCTAGTACGGATAACATCCCTATCCGTTATGTTAGCTTCAGCTACAATCTCTCCAACCGTCTTGCCGGATACCGTCTTCAACCCCAGATTCAATGAGCCCTGCAGCTCTTTCATGACCCCGGGGATACCACCGGCCAGGTCCAAATCCTCGATGCGGTGATAACCGGCCGGACTCAACTTGCATAGATGCGGTGTCCGCTCACTTATCTCGTTTATGTCGGCCAGGGTGAATTTAAGCCCCGCCTCGTTGGCCAGCGCCATCAGGTGCAGTACCGAGTTGGTACTACCGCCCAGCGCCATGTCAACCGTAAAGGCATTACGGATTGAAGCCTCAGTTATTATATCCCGCGGGCGGACATTATCCATAACCAGATTTACAGCTTGCTGCCCTACTTCTCTAGCCAGTACCTGACGCCTTGTTTCCACCGCAGGAATAGTACCGTGACCGGGTAATCCCATACCCATCGCTTCGGTCATACAATTCATGGTATTGGCCGTAAACATACCAGCACAACTGCCACAACCGGGGCAGGCTATCTGTACCAAATCTTCTAATTCACCCTCACTCATCTGCCCGGTGGTCACCTTCCCCACCCCTTCGAAGACAGATATGAGGTCAACTTTCTTAAAGCCTTCAGTTGTTTTCATAAGCCCAGCCATCATCGGGCCACCACTAATAAATATCGCCGGGCGATTCATTCTCACCGCCGCCATAAGCATTCCGGGAGTTATCTTGTCACAGCTAGTAATAAAGACTATACCATCAAACCCATGAGCCTCAACAGCAGACTCCACCGAGTCAGCAATAAGCTCACGGCTGGGCAAGCTATACTTCATACCAGCATGCCCCATAGCAATGCCATCACAAATAGCGATGGTATTTACCTCAAAAGGGACACCTCCCCCAGCTCTTACCCCTGCTTTAACCGCTTCCGCCAGTTCCCTGAGATGCATATGCCCGGGGACAACTTCGGTAAAACTGTTAACAATACCGATGAACGGCTTGTCCATGTCAGATCGAGAGCAGCCCAAAGCATACAGCAATGACCTGTGCGGAGCCCTCTCCACACCCCTTTTTACATCGTCGCTTCTCATTTTGATACTCCCTCCTGAAATTAAAATGAAAAATTGACAGAAATCATCCCCCGTATAAACAGGAAACAATTAAAATCCCGCCAACAGCACTAATACGCAAACATAACATAATAGCCACTAATTGTCAACCTGATTTACGATGGAAACACTCGCTAATCCCCACCTGTTATTATAGTATCACGGGCAATGCCAGCCTATTATTAGCAGCACTCAATATTCATTAACTTATCGACGCGGCGCTGATGCCTGCCCCCCTCAAAATCAGTCTTCAAAAAAGCCGTCACTATTTCAGCCGCCTTATCCGGCCCCCGCCCGGCCGCCAGACAGAGGACATTGGCATCGTTATGCTGCCGGGCACGCTGGGCATCAAAGGCATCACGACATAGTGCCGCCCTGATACCCCTGACCTTATTGGCCGCAATGCTCATACCAATACCGGTATCGCATATCAGGATACCAGGCCCATAATCACCGCCACTCACCGCTTCACCCACTTCTCTGGCTATATCCGGATAATCAACCGAATCAGCCGTATAGCTGCCAAAGTCCTTATAATCATGCCCTAACTGCCCGATAATACCTATAACGGTTTTTTTAAGTTCAACCCCCCGGTGGTCACTGCCGATAGCTATTTTCACCACTCTTCTCCTCAATTACAATAAAAGCTATATCAAAATTTTGCCGATAGCTTAATCAATCTCACATACCCGCGCCAGCTCGGCCCGGGATATGGCGCCTTCCCGCAAGACTACCGGTTTATCGCCGGTAACATCGACTATGGTCGATTCCATACCCCCCTGACACACCCCGTCTATTATCAAATCCACTTTATCACCCAGCTGCGCATAGACATCAGCCGCGGTTAAAGCACTCGGGCTGCCGCTCAAGTTAGCGCTGGTACCCACAATAGGCTCACCCAGACCCTCAATCAAGGACAGCGGCACCGGATGCGCCGGTATACGTACCGCCACGGTAGCCTCACCGGCAGTCACCAAATCAGGCACTGCTCCGGCTTTACGCAAAACCAGCGTTAAAGCACCGGGCATAAAACTACGTACCAAACACAGGGCAACCGGCGACAATCCCGAACCAACCTCTCTTATCTGCAAGACGCTGGCTAAAAGCAAGGGGAGAGCCTGATGCCTTGGGCGCTGCTTGACCGCATAAATCCGCTCCACCGCACTCCGATTACTGGCACACGCCCCCAGACCATATACTGTATCAGTGGGAAAGGCTACTATTCCCCCCTGCTGAAGAATAGCAACGCCCCGCGCAACCTGTTTGCTAACATTTAAAGAAGGCTTATCCGGCATAGCCACGGCATCTAGTAACGCAATCTTTTCTGCTCAACGTCCAGTATATCACAATACACGCCAACAGCCCAATATGAGAATATAGTAAACTCTAGCCTTGTCACCCCCATTCAAATTGGTATATACTCAAATTGATGACCCTATTATGAAAGCCGCTGAACAAGCGATTAAACAGGCAATAGGAGGTAAATATGCTGGGAACCAAGATAGATACCAAAAAAACGGCCGTCCTGATTATTGACATGCAGAATGACCTGCTCAAAGCTAAAGCAGAACCTTTTAACATGCTGGGTAAGATGGCTCAAACCAAAGGGATAATAAATAATACTGCCAGGGTTATTGCCAAAGCAAGGCAGGCCGGGATGCCGGCTATTTTTATCAGAAACGTTCACAAGAAAGGCAATACCGACGTTGTTCCCTCGGTTACCGACCTGATGTTATCCGGCCTCATGGGGCCGCCGGCAGAACTGATGATAGAGGGAACGCCCGGTGCCGATATTGTCGACGAGCTAAAACCCAACCCCGGAGACCATGTGATAAACAAACGCCGGTCCAGCGCCTTCCACGCTACCGACCTGGAGCTAATACTCAGAAGCTGGGGCATCGATACCCTGATTATGACGGGGATAGTAACTGACGGCTGCGTCGCCAATACCGTACGGGGAGCCCGCGAACGGGACTTTCATGTTATCGTCCTGAGTGATTGCTGCGCGACCATGATGCCGGAAGACGATGACTACTTTATGAAGAAGGTCTTCCCCAAATCGGGACGGGTAAGAACCGCCGACGAGATAATAAGCTCTATTGGCAGCCATTAGGTTTATTCAGCGGTCATAAAATTAAACGGAATATGCTTATAATACCATGTGCGAGTACAGAGGACACTTATCAGCTCTGTTCGACCTCGTTATTATCGGTTGCTGGCTCGTCGTCACTTATACTTGCTGCTTCCTTCGCTGACCGGGCACTAAACTCCCGGAGCCAGCGCTTAATCTCATCCAGTGCCGGCGGCGAAACATAGAATACTTGAATATCAGACGGGAACTGAAGTTGATGCCCCTCACTCATGAATAAGAGCCCTATACCATCCGACCCCAATGTCCCGTTTATCCGTTCTATTATAAACTCGTTCCGCTTCTTACCCGCTGCCGTATAGGATTCATAAACCTTGGTAAAAGCCTTCTGGCTCTGTAAACGTATCGCAAGGCAGCGGCCCCAATCCATAAACTCGGCTACCAAATCCCCGTCTTCAGTCGCCTCCAGCGTTGCCCCCCCATCTACTCTGCTTTTCACCGCCCGATAACCCCGGTCGTTCAACTGCTCAATCATGGCACAACCTTCCTCACCCCCCAACGAGATTAACTCATGATATATCGTTTTAACCTGCCCCAGCTTCGTTTCCAGATTACGCACCTGTTCTTCAACCTGTTGCCAATACTTTTCCAGCTTTTCCACATACTCCGCCGGCGGTTCGGCTCCGGAGTAAAGCAGCGGCACTAAATACAGCTTCCTGCCCTGACTAAACTCCTCTACCGAAGGTTTCTCTACTTTACCCAACTCTTCTGACATATCAACACTCCAATAACTCTATAATAATCTGCCCTGCCCACAATCTATAAGCCCGATTCATATAACAAAGTTTATTATAGCCAGTCGTTACTTATCAGGCAAGAAATTAGCCTTAAAACCCATCCCCAACTATAATCATAAATACGAGCAAAAATTACTAATATATGCTAGAATCCTGTTTATAACTTTTAGCTGGTATATAAAGACATGAACCAAATTAAGTGGCCACGTTTAATATTTACTTTTGTTATTCTTATCGCGCTTAGTTTTGGCTTATCGTACCTGATACAGGCTATCTGCGCACACCTGCAAATACCCCTGGACGAGTTTGCCTGGCTAACTTATTTGATCGTATTTCTAACCACGCTCGTCTGCAATATTACCATCATAATCCCTATTCCCATAGCTGTAGCCATAATGATTGCCGCCGCCACCGTATGGAACCCGTTACTGGTAGCTTTAGCCGCCAGCATCGGCGGGGCTATCGGCGAACTCAGCGGTTATTATGCCGGCTACCTGGGTAAGAAGCTGGCCATAGCCGACGGGATGATATGGTATGACACTACCGTCAGGTGGATGAACAAATATGGGCTCTGGGCCGTATTTTTCCTCGCCCTGCAACCCATACTCCCCTTTGATATAGCTGGTTTGGTGGCCGGAGCTTCCAGGCTATCGCTAAGAAAATTCCTGGCTGTATTATGGGCAGCCAAGTTCATCAAATACTCCTTGCTGGCTTATTCGGCAGCCGGTATCATTAACTGGCTACCAATACCGTCATAAGCAAAATTTAAAATAGACAGCTTTTTCACGATTATGCTAATATTGTAGCAGAGTAACCAGTTGAAAGCGGAACTTACACAACGAAGGAAGTGATTATTAACATGGCAGTCTTACCGATACTGCCCGCACAAGACAACCCGGTACTGCGGCAGAAAGCCAAAAAAGTACCCACTATCGATAGCTCAATCCAACGACTCATCGATGATATGATAGAAACCATGCAACAGGCCAACGGCGCAGGGCTGGCAGCACCGCAAGTGGGCAAATCCCTGCAGGTCATCGTGATTCAGATGCCGGAGGATGAGCCAATCGCTATCATAAACCCCAAAGTAGTCAAACGCAGCGGGGAACGGGAAGTAGCCGAAGGCTGCCTCAGCGTACCGGGATACTCCGGCGAAATCAAAAGGTCGGCTTCCGTAATAGTCAAAGGCTTAAACCGCGACGGCAAAGAAATAAGGATTAAAGCCAGCGAACTCATGGCACAGGCCCTGGAACACGAGATTGACCACCTTAACGGCACGCTATATATAGACCACCTAGCAAGCCAGGACAAGTTATACAAAATCAAGCCGGAATCAACGCAAAGATAAACTCGCCGCAGATAGATACAAAAACACAACCAATTGAGAGGACGAATGAAGACCTTAATTCAATGTGACTTTGATGGCACCCTTACTGTAGAGGACATAAGTTTTCTGATACTGGATGAATTTGCCAACGGGGATTGGCGGCAGCTACTACAAGCCTATAAAGACAGGGAAATACCGGTCGGCGTTTTTGGCATAGAAGCTTTCGCCATGGTGACCGCCGACCGCCCCACCATAGACAGGTTTGTGAGAGCCAAAGCCAGAGTACGCCCCGGCCTGCCGGAACTCATCGCCTACTGCCGGCAAAAAGACTACAAGCTGGTGGTAGTAAGTAACGGCGTGGACTTTTACATCGATACAATATTAGGTGACCTCGGCATGAACCATATCGAGGTACATGCCTCGCAAGCCCAATTTAACCCCGATGGCATGATAATCAAATACATAGGGCCCGACGGCACCGAGCTGACAGATCGTTTTAAAGACGCCTACATTAAGCAATTCTTGAGCCAGGGTTACCGGGTGGTATACGTGGGCAACGGGGTCTCTGATATGTCCGCCGCCCGTTATGCCCACCACATTTTCGCCATTGATGACCTGTTAGACTGCTGTCGCCAGGAAAACAAGGACTGCACCCCTTTTGCCGACCTGAATGATGTAGTCAGAGGGCTGGAATCATTATCATCGGCCGCTGATTGATGGTAATACTAACAGGTTAACTCTCCGCCTCATGAGACCGGATGAGCTTCTCCCCATACTCCAGCAGTTCTTTAGTTCTCTCCGCCGATACTTGCTTTGACTCCAGATAGGCCCTCAAAGCTTCCAGCGGCGGCATCTCTTCGACATACCGGCCACCCAGCCGGGTGCGTGTCTCCCGCTTTATGTCCCGGGTAATGGTAAAATAATAAGCCCCCTTCAAAGCCGCCCTGATATCATTATCCCGCAACTGGCCTTCCAGCTCTGCCGGCAAACTAATTTGCAAACGTACTATAGAATCCTCGACCATAGCCTGCTGAGCAGCAATAACCTCAAGTGCCGTGGCAGTAGGGTCAGTATCGTCACTCCCGATATTAACACTAATAGTTACGAACCGGCGCCCCGGCAGCTTATGAAAATCAAAAGAGGTAACCCGACTGCCTCGCTGCCGGCAGGGGTCAATCTCCACCACACAGAATCCCTTATCATCGGCCTCTTCGCCGAAATCCACCCGCTCCAGACTGCCGGAATATACCACCAGCGGCTCCCGGGCAAGCACCTGATAGCGATGAATATGCCCCAGGGCCACGTAATCAAAAGCCGGATTAGCCACATTACTCAGCAATAATACATGCTCCTGCCCTATAGTCATGGCCCGCTCCGAACCCAAACTTGCCTCGGAAACCCAGACATGAGCCGCCAGTATCGCCGGCAATTCCGGGTCAAGCTTGGCGGCGTTGGTAGCAATAATACTGGTCAATACCTCCTGCAGCCGCTGATTTATCTGCGCAAAGGTCAGATTCCTGGTATCTTCTTTGCTCAGCAAAGCGCTGCGTCTCAACCAGGGCAGAGACACTACCTGAACAACGCCATCTTTAGTGGGGATACGGTAAATTTCGGGGCGGCTGGCCACGTATACCTTCTCTACCGCCAGCGTATCAAAGATTTCCGTAGTGGTAGCCCGGCCCAGGGCATTAGGCATATCATGATTACCCACCAGCAGGAAAATAGGTATGCCGCTGGCAGACAAGCGCCGTATGCGCCGGGCAAATTCCCGCTGCTGGGTCTGCCCCGGCTCACGGCTCTTATACGCATCCCCGCAGAAGAGCACCAGGTCAACTTTATTTTCGATGGCATAATCTACCACACGGTCAAAGGCAGTTAAAAAATCCTGCAGGCGCGATGACAAGCCGGTAGCCGGGTCTACACGCCCGTATGTCTCAACACCAATATGAAGGTCAGCAAAGTGGAGAATCTTCATCAGGGAATCCTACTTACTATTATCTTATGTCTATTTCCAGACCTGACCGCCGGGCGGCAGGACTAATATATCCTCACCAGCCAGCTTGGCGGCCAGCGTTTTCTGGAGCTCGGAGATGGGGATTCTAATCTGTTTCATACTATCCCGCTCCCGGACGGTTACCTGTTTATCTTCCAGAGATTGGAAATCAACCGTTACACACAAAGGCGTGCCAATTTCGTCCTGACGTCGGTAACGCCGGCCGATACTCTGGGCGTCATCATATTGCACCATCCAGTGCCGGCGCAGATCAGCGTATATCTCTTTAGCAAACGCCGCCAGATGCTCCTTGCGGCTCAAGGGCAACACCGCTACCTTGATGGGAGCGATACCGGGATGAAAACGCATCACCACCCTCTTTTCCCCTTCGGCAACGTCTTCATCATAGGCATCGACCAGAAATGCCAGCACCGAACGGTCTACCCCTGCTGAAGGCTCGATGACGTAAGGATTAATATGTTCCTTAGCCTCCTCGTCAAAGTAATCCAGAGACTTACCGCTGTATTTGGCATGCTGACCTAAATCAAAATCGCCACGGTTAGCGATACCTTCCAGCTCGGCCCAACCCATCGGGAACAGGTAATTGACATCATAACAATCAAGGGCATAATGAGCCAGTTCCGTCTTATCGTGCTGGCGCAGCTTGAGGTGCTCTTTTTTGATGCCCATTTTGATATACCAGTTAAAGCGTTCCTGAACCCAGTAATCAAACCATTCCTTATCAGTACCCGGCTTCACGAAATACTCGACTTCCATCTGCTCAAATTCCCGGCTGCGGAAGATAAAATTACCCACGGTAATCTCGTTGCGGAAAGATTTGCCAATCTGGGCGATACCAAAAGGCAGCCGCTTGCGGGTGGTATTGAGCACATTCTGGAAATTCACAAAGATACCCTGCGCCGTCTCGGGGCGCAGGTAAACCACGCTGGCTTGCTCCTCGACCGGCCCCATAAAGGTCTTGAACATCAGATTAAACATGCGCGGCTCGGTAAGCTCGCCGCCACACGCAGGACATTTATTTTCTGCCAAATCATCACTGCGCCACCTCATGCGGCAGTTCTTGCAATCCACCAGCGGGTCGGCAAAACCATCGACATGCCCGCTGGCTACCCACGTCTGGGGATGCATCAGGATGCTGGCATCAATCCCCACCATATCATCCCGCTCCCGAACCATAGCCTGCCACCAGGCATCCTTAACATTGCGCTTGAGTTCCACCCCCAGCGGCCCGTAATCCCAGCAACTGGATAAGCCACCGTATATCTCGCTGCTGGGAAAAATAAAACCGCGGCGGCGGCAAAGCGAAACAATCTTGTCCATATCCACTGTTTCCGGCACCGATTCTGACACTGCTGTAACTCCTTAAAAACTATAATAAATATATGCTAATCTATACTGGTAGCCCAATCACTCTCCGGGATAAAAATCCGCCAACCTGACCTCTAAATCCTGCTGCCTGATGCTTAAGGTCAGGTCACTGCGGGTTCTCTCCAGCACCCCACGAACCAGGTCAGTAGTACGGCGCAGACCACCAGTCACCGCATCCGGGAAGTCCATAGTCACCAGCACCCCGTAAATATCATCCATGACCGATAATATCTCCTCCCCCCGCGACAAATCCCCCCGCCGCATATTATCCAGCAGATAACGCCGCAATTCGCCTACCGCCTCCCCCAAACCATTCAGGTAAGCAGGCGGGTCAACGCCCAGTTGCTCCGGGGTGGGCAGACTTTTGCCACTAATTATGGCAAAAGTAATACTGGCTTCGGTAAATTCCTTCTGCGCATCCCGGACAATACCCGCATAGCTAAGTTCCTTATTCTCCGCGATGACCTGTGCCATCTGTTTGAGCAAGCTGCGGGCTGAACCAAGAATTTCTTCGGCCTGGGTATATTCCTGCCTATGCACGGCACGTATGGACTTGCCGGAATGACGGATTATTTCGCGGCACAGCGGTAACACCCTCTCCCGGGCCGAGTCCCGTTCATTCAGAATAACCCTTGCCTCTTGGGCGATAAATTCCAGCCGCTCAGTCAACTCGCTCATCTTTACCCCGCGTTAACTTGGCTACTATATCATGAGCCGCTTCTTCCGGAGACACCGCCTGTATTACGGCACTTATTACGGCTACCGCGTCAGCACCGGCCGCCATAACCTCAGCGGCATTATCCGGACTGATGCCACCGATAGCCACCAGCGGCACCGATACCACCTTACTAACTTCACGCAACATCTCCAACCCGACCACCTTGACTACTTCTTTGGACGAGGTCCGATAGATAGAACCCACCGCCACATAATCAGCCCCGGCCGCTACGGCCGATACAGCCTGTTCTACAGTCTTGGTTGACACACCCAGCACTTTATCGATGGGTAACAGCTTCCGGGCAACCGCCACCGGCAAATCTTCCTGCCCCAGATGCAACCCGTCAGCATCTATCGCCAGGGCTATATCAAGAGAATCATTTATGATAAACAGTACCCCGTGTTCGGCACACAAGTCCTGTAACTGCCGGGCTACGGGCAATATTTCCTTTTTACTATGGATTTTGTCACGCAGTTGAATGGTACTGGCGCCACCGCGGATAACCTGCTCGGCCACATCTATATAGCTACGTCCCTGTAGCGCCTGCGCATCTATTATTACGTACAGCCCGCTTAAATTCTTAATTTTATCCTGTCGCTGGAGTTTAGACAGCAAATCACGCTCTATAGTGTAAAGGGCAAACCGGGCTTGCCGATACTCTGCATGGTCAAAAGGCAATTTCGCATCCGGTAGCTTGGCCATCTCTTCCAGCACCCGCAGCGATTCCTGAACCCTCCTGGCATTAGCCACCACCAACGCCGGCAAATCCCTCTCGTTTTGCTGAGCGAGCGCTTCGATATTTACTCCGACATCCCCGGTGGCATCTCGGGCCTGGATGAGCTGCCGGTTAAGCGGCCAGTCAGTAGTTAACACGTCATGGCGGATATTCTTCAACTGTCGGGTCAGCACCGCGTCATCAAGCAGTAAACGGGCTACATTTTCCAGCAGGCGCAAGCCTTCGCCGATGCGGTTAAGGCTGGCATCGATAATACGTAACGTCTGTTGTGACACCACCGCTGAGGAATCCATAATCAGGCTAATTCTAGCATAGCCAGATTAGTAGGGTAAAGCTGTAGCGGTATTATTCATCGCCCACCGCATTTTCTATGAGGGCCACCCGTGATATCTCTTTATTTTTATCCAGCTCCAGAGCGACCACGTCAATGCGCCATTGCGGAGGCAAATTCCGGTGAGTCTGCAGATACCGGGCACTAACATTCCTCAGCCGCCGCATTTTAGCCGGCGTAATCGACTCTTCGGGACTGCCGAACTGCAGGTTGGTTCTGGTTCTGACTTCGATGAAGACCAGATAATCACCGTGCTGGGCTACAATATCGATTTCGCCTTCGGCACAGCGATAATTAGTCTCCTGAATCTGGTAGCCCCGCTCTTCGAGATAAGCCCGGGCCAGCTTTTCGCCCAGCACGCCGGTTTTTCTACGTTTCATTTTTACCAGCAGACCATGTTTTTAGGGGCTCGAAAGAATGACGATGCACCGGAGACGGCCCCAACTCGGCTATACAGGCAAGGTGAGCTTTAGTGCCATAACCTTTGTGCTTCGCCAGACCATAATCGGGATAATCGCTATCCAGCGCCACCATCATACGGTCACGGCTCACCTTGGCTATGATAGAAGCGCAGGCAATAGACATACACAAACTGTCACCTCTGGTTATCCCCTTCTGGGGTATGGTAACTTCCGGTAAACGCAGATAATCTATCAGCAGACACTGGGCAGGGGGAGAAAGCTGGTCTATCGCCAGTTTCATCGCCAGGCGGGTTGCCTTAACAATACCCTTTTCATCGATAAAAGCGTGGGGAACCACTCCCAACCCCACCGCCACCGCTACTTCGGCGATATGGTAAAACAAATATTCTCGACGCTCCGGGGACAGCTGCTTGCTATCCCGCACCTCATCAAGCCAGGGAATATCTTTATCTTGGGGCAGGATAACCGCCGCCGCCACCACCGGGCCCGCCAGCGCCCCACGTCCGGCTTCATCAACACCGGCAATATGCCGATAACCCAGTGACTCAAAATTGCGCTCCTCAACAAATGATGGTATTGATAGGTTAGTCAATACTCCCGCCTTTCGGCATTGCGCCCTCTATTATGCCCCCACCCAGCACAACCTCACCACTATAAAACACCACCGACTGCCCCACGGCTACCGCCCGCTGCGGTGTTAAAAATTTTAGTTCCGCCAACCCCTCCCCGACATGAAGCAACGCATCTGCTTCCGGAGCCCGATAGCGTATCTTCGCTTTAACCTCGACCGGTTCCCGGGGCACGGTACCACATATCCAGTGCAAACTGCTCACATTGATAGCACTTTTATAAAGCTGGGATTCATCACCCACCAGCAGCCTGTTGCTATCATTGTCCAACCCGATAACATACAACCGCCGGGCAGCAGCAATCCCCAGTCCCTGCCGCTGGCCTATTGTGTAATAAGCCAAACCCCTATGTCTGCCTAAAACATTGCCAGCAGCATCAACAATGTCTCCCGGGGATACCGCCACACGACCATTAATGAATGAGCGATAATCGCCATCGGGAATAAAGCAGATATCATGGCTTTCCCGCCGGTCAGCCGAGGGCAAGCCACGCTCAGCAGCGATTTTTCTTACCTCGTCTTTGCTAAGATTACCCACCGGAAATAAAGCATGACGCAGCTCTTGCTGCCCCAGCGTATACAGAAAATACGACTGGTCTTTAGCCGGGTCTACCCCCTTAAGCAGCTTATAGCCATCTTGAGCCAGCTTTACTCTGGCATAGTGCCCGGTAGCCAGAAAATCAGCGCCTATACCCCTCACTGCTTCAAGCAGGGCACCAAACTTGATAAAACGATTACACCAAACGCAGGGATTAGGCGTTCTGCCCTGACCATACTCAAGGCAAAATTTATCCATTATCCGGCGGGCAAAAACAGCCCGTAAATCAATCACTTGATGGGCGATATCCAACTTAGCGGCTACCTGCCGGGCGGCTCTGACCACTTCAGGCTCAAGGTTTGTATCATCAGCTTCTTTACCCGAAGGCCAGATTAGCATCGTAACGCCGGTTAGCTGATAACCTTCATCCTTAAGCAGCACCGCCGCCACCGAAGAATCCACCCCACCGCTCATAGCCACAACCACCCGTTTCTGGGGCATTCTAAAACCTGACCTCCCCAATCATCCCGAAAGCAATTGTTCTACCCGCTGCCAGATAATTTTCTCTATCTTGGCTTTTGACTGGCGGGCATCTACCACCAGCCAGCGTTCCGATTCATTGGTCGCCAGTTTCAGATACCCATCGCGAACTCGCTGGTGAAAAGCCAAATCTTCCGCCTCAAAACGGTCCAGCTTGCGGCCATGCTTCCGCTGCAACCCTTCCTCCACCGGCATATCCAGCAGCACCGTCAAATCCGGCTTCCAGCCCTGGCTGGCAATGTAATTTACGGTCACCACTGTCTGTAAATCCAGTCCCCGCCCATAGCCCTGGTAAGCCACGGTAGAATCGGTATAACGGTCGCAGATAACAACCTTGCGGGCGGTTAAACCGGGGTCAACCACCTCGGTCATCATCTGACTGCGGGAGGCATTAAACAACAGCAACTCGGTCAACGGCGAGATATGGTTATCATTAGCCCATTTCAGCCAGCGGGCTATCTTCTCGCCAAAGGGCGTCCCGCCCGGTTCACGAGTCAACAACACGGGCACGCCCCTGCGGGATAATCTCCGGTACAATGCCCGGGCTTGAACACTCTTGCCACAGCCCTCGCCACCCTCAAAAGTAATGAACAACGACATAACCAATCCTGACATAATTCATTAAATAAGTAACAGCCTGTTACTAAACCAATATCAATCACGCCCCGTCGCAAACTGCATCAGACCCCCGCCGAAAGAAAAACCCCCATCCATAACCAGGGTCTGCCCGGTTACATAACTGGAGGCATCCGATGCCAGAAAGAGGGCGCCGGTGGCTATTTCTTCAGGTTCAGCGATGCGGCCCAGAGCAGTACTAGCCGTAATCATCTTATTGATTTCCGGGTTAGCCCACAGAGCCTGGGCAAACTTGGTACGTACTGTTCCCGGCGCAATGGCATTAACCCTGATTTTATACTGTCCCAGTTCTGCCGCCAGTACCTGCGTAAGCATGATTACCCCGGCTTTACTGATACTGTAAACACCCATACCGGCTCCGGGAGATATACCACCTCTGGAAGAAATATTAATGATGTTACCGCCACCGGCATCACGCATTATTTTGGCCACCGCCTGGCTGAGGAAAAAATAACCCTTGAGGTTCAACCCCATTACTATGTCCCATTCTTTTTCCTCGGTGTTAAATACCGGGCCAATCTGGAGGTTAGTACCGGCATTATTCACCAGAACATCTATCTTCCCGAACTCAGCTATTGACTGCTGAACCAGGTTGTTTATCTCCTCAAGGTGACGGACATTAGCCGGCACCACTAAAACCCGGCTGTCGGCAACATTCGATATTTCCTGGGCGACCGCCTCCAGGTCGGGCTGCTTGCGGCTGGCGATTATTACATCAGCCCCCGCCTGTGCCAAAGCCTTAGCAATCGCTTTACCGATGCCCCGGCTGGCACCGGTAACCAGGGCCACCTTACCCGAAAGCGTCTCATGATTATTGCTCATAAACTTACCTCCTCTTTGGTTTTTTACGGCAATACCATCTTATGCCTTATCCCTGAATATCCTCACCCGCCTGTCCGGCTCTTTGCCCAAACTCTGCGACGACAACCCGTATCGCCGGGCAATGAGATGCTGCAGCCGGCGGATATAGGCACTATACGGTCTGAGTTCTACCGCCTGATCGCCCTCCTGCACCTTGCCCGCGGCTTCCTCGGCTTCCGCCAGTGCCAGTTTCAGGGATTCCGCTGTTCCCGTGCTGGCAGCGTGAGACAAAGTATGCAACAACTGTCTGATTTGAGACGGCGTATTGCTCTTGATAACATATATGGGTAATCCGGCGGCTTCGGCCGCCTTTACCGCCTGAGGCTTCCGCCGGTAGTAATTCTTGGTGGTGATAAATAGACCCGCTGCCTTCAAATCCGCAGTGACCTCCAGCTTAATCTGCAACTCTTTGGCCACTTGCTCCAGCCGCCCCCGACTTACGCCGAAAAGATAAAGCTCGGGCAGCTTATTACCATAAGGCTGTTTGGCTTTTACCGCCCTGGCAATCACCGCCTCCGGCATTTTCTTCTCTATCTTGATAGCCCCCTTTTCATCCAACTGGCGAATCTCGGTAGCCATCGGCTGCCCCCGCAGGAGGGCATCCACTGCCTCGCCGGCATCCGGATGAATAGCCACCCGGTCCCGGTCATGTATCTCCACCACGATATTAAAAGTGGGCATTGACATACGCTCTAAGATGGACTTTTGCGTACCCCGCCGTTTGGCTTCTTCGTCACCCAGGGTAACTGTCTGTATGCCGCCGATAAGATCAGCTAGCGTCGGGTTCATCATCAGGTTTTCCAGTTTGTTACCGTGGGCGGTACCGACAAGCTGAACGCCGCGCTCGGCAATAGTCCGGGCGGCCTGAGCTTCCAGTTCGGTACCTATCTCGTCAATAATAATTACCTCGGGCATGTGGTTCTCTACCGCCTCAATCATTACCGCATGCTGCATATTGGGGGTAATTACCTGCATCCGCCGGGCACGACCAATCGCCGGGTGCGGGATATCGCCATCACCGGCAATCTCGTTCGAGGTATCCACGATGACAACTCTTTTACCTAAATCGTCAGCCAGCACCCGCGCCACTTCACGCAACATGGTGGTTTTCCCTATCCCAGGGCGACCCAGCAGCAATATACTCTGACCTGACTGAACCAAGTCATCAATGATGTGGATAGTGCCAAAGACCGCCCGCCCCACCCGGCAGGTAAGCCCGACGATGCGACCCTTGCGATTACGTACAGCCGATATGCGGTGCAAGGTACGCTCAATACCCGCCCGGTTATCGTCTCCAAAATCGCCGATGCGGGAAGAAACGTATTCGATATCCTGCTCACCGACCTCTTTGTCATCCAGGATGACTTCCCGCTTGGGGAAACGGGCTTGCGGCAAGCGCCCCAGATCCATGACTACTTCCAGCAGTTCGCTGATGTCCTCTTGCTCGCGCAAAGGCTGGCGAATGTGGGGGGGCAACACATCAAGAAAGGCATCCAGGTCATCTGTAACTGTTTTTCGCATGACACTCTCCTGAATGTGCTTTGATTAAGTCACGCCATTATATCCAGAAAATACCGGTGGAACCTCAAATCTTGGGTTAATTCCGGGTGAAAAGCCGCCGCCAGCAACCGGCCTTGCCGGGCAGCTACTATGATACCATCAGGCAACCTGGCTAATATTTCTACCTCATTACCCACCTTTTCGATTATGGGCGCCCGGATAAAAACGGCGTGGAAAGGGTTGTCGCCCAGCACCGGTATGGGGATATCGGTCTCAAAACTATCTTGCTGTCGGCCGAAAGCATTACGCTTAACAGCTATATCCATAACTCCCAGCGAAGTTATACCGGAATTGACAATGTCGTTGGCCAGTAGTACCAAGCCAGCACAAGTCCCAAATACAGCCAGCCCATTACCCGCCAGTTTTTTTACCTCACCCATCAGGTCATAGCTGAGCATCAATTTACTGATGGTGGTACTCTCACCCCCGGGAATAATAAGCCCGTCCAAACCATCCAGTTGTTGCGGCAAACGGACGGGTATCGCCTTTACTCCCAGCCTGTCTAACACAGCTATATGTTCGGCAAAGGCTCCCTGCATGGCAAGGACACC
>Ga0068714_10003412_pt1 | contig 18889 bp, 15 predicted proteins | sample MTBNYHSulfiMetaG_FD_62988 | JGI IMG/M metagenome (GOLD analysis project Ga0068714, IMG submission 62988) | Enrichment culture microbial communities from rom New York Harbor, USA that are MTBE-degrading - MTBE-NYH (New York Harbor Sulfidogenic)... | ecosystem: Environmental > Aquatic > Marine >... | reverse complement strand
CAAAAATATAGTTGATCATGCCGCCCAAGAAAGCGATGTCCGTGCCGGAGCGAAGCGGCACATGAAAATCACAGCGGGCAGATGTTCTTGTATAGCGGGGATCAACATGAATGATGGTGGCGCCTTTTTCTTTGGCTCTCAAAATCCACTTGAAAGCGATGGGGTGATGCTCGGCAGCATTGCTGCCCATAATCAGAATGACATCGGCATTCTTTAAATCACAATAGTGGTTCGTCATGGAACCACGTCCGAACGACTCTCCCAGAGCCGCTACAGAGGGGCTGTGTCAGACCCTTGCCTGATGGTCTATATAAGCCAATCCCAAGGCTCTTGACTTGGCGCTCATGATCCAGCACTCTTCGTTATCCACATTGGAACTGCCGTAGTGACCGATCGTCTCACAGCGGTTGACCAGTTGGCCCTTGGCATTTCTTTTGACAAAACCCTTATCACGGGTATCTTTGACCAGACGGGCAATCCGGGAAAGGGCAAAGTCCCAGTCTTTTTCTTCCCACTGGGTCCCATACGGTTTGCGGTAAAGCACCTTGGTGAGCCGGTGCTTGTTGGCCTCGGTCAAATCAAAGAGACCGGCACCCTTGGCGCAAAGCGAGCCTTCGTTAATGGGATGATCCGCGTCGCCTTCGATGTTGAAAATTTTACCCGTAGCTTTATCCACACTACAGACCAAGCCGCACCCAACGGAACAGTAACAACAGATCGTCGTGACCTGCCTGGCCATTTTGATGCGATTCATTTTGCCAAGTTCATCCGCGTAAGCCCGGGTCGGATTCAGATTAAGCCCCATGCTGGATAAGGCTAATCCGCCTCCAACTGCGCCGGTCATGGTCAAGAAACCTCTTCTAGTAATTTGCATAACAAGCCTCCCGATAACCTATGTCAGATTTGATCTATGTCAATGTTGGCATAATTATATTAATCGACGGAATTGTCAATATGTTATTAATAACATATTAAGTAATATTGCTGACACTTGAATATAATTCAATTGTCTCATTCCGAAAGAGAAAAGGAATTTCTATAATTAATTTTGGAGAATAGGAAATTTGCTAATAAAGAAAAAAGAGGTATTTCCTGAAATTATCATGAAGCTGCTCTTTTCCACCGATAATTTTGGAAAAGAGCAGCTTGGTTATCTGATTTCACCAGGGATCAATAAAATTATGTCCGATATCCGAGGGTGATCGACGAGGAGTCGCTTTCAATCCCCTCATAATCCAATTGCGGGTGTCGGCCGGATCAATGACTGCATCAATTTCCAGGTAGGCTGCCATATTAATGGCTGTTCCCCTTTCATAAAGATTAGCCAGCAGTTTATCATAAAGTTCTTTACGCTTAGAATGATCTTCAATGGCGGCGAGTTCCTTTTTAAAGCCCGCCTTGACATGCCCTTCCAGCCCCATGCCGCCGAATTCTCCCGAGGGCCAGGAAACCGTATAGATAGATTCATGGAATCCTCCTCTGGCCATCGCCATGGCGCCCAAACCGTATCCCCGACGCAGCACAATAGTGAAATAAGGCACCGTGATATGTGTACCAACAACAAGCATCCGGCAGACATGACGAACCTGCGCACGCTTTTCAATCTCCGGCCCGACCATGAAACCGGGCGTATCGCATAAGGACAAAATCGGCAGACCATGCGCATTGCAAATCTGCATCAGATGGGCAGCCTTATCTGCCCCTTCGGCTTCAATGGCACCGGCCATGTACATGGGATCATTGGCGATGAAACCAAAGGGCCGGCCTTCGATGCGGATCAGCCCGATTACCATGGAGAGGCCAAATTTGGGCTTGAGCTCCAAAAAAGAATCCGTGTCGGCAATGGCTTTGATAACCGTACGGATATTATAGACACGTTTACGCTGCTCCGGTATCAGGTTACGCAGACGAAGCTGATCACCTGCGTCCCACGAAGACAGAGGACCCTGAAAATAAGAAAGATATTTTTTCGCCATGGCCACTGCTTCCGCATCATCGGCCACCTCAATGTCCACCGTTCCGTTTTGCGTCTGCACCTCCATGGGCCCTACTTCTTCCGGTTTGAAAACACCGAGCCCGCCTCCTTCAATCATCACCGGTCCGCCGATGCCAATGTTGGAGTTTTTTGCGGCAATGATTACATCGCAGCAGCCCAGCAGGGCAGCATTGCCCGCGAAACAGTACCCTGATAATACGCCAACCAACGGGACATGGCCGCTCAATCGTCCGAACAAGGAAAAAGACGGCACATGCAATCCGGACGACCAAACAGCATCCCAATCCACGTCTCCCGGCCGGCCGCCGCCGCCTTCCGCAAACAAAACCACAGGCAGGCGCTGCTCGTAAGCCAGATTAAACATGCGGTCCTTTTTCTTGTGATTAAAATAGCCCTGGGTACCGGCCAAAACGGTGTAGTCATAGGCAACGGCCATGCAACGGGCTTGGTCCTCTGGGAATAGTGCACCATTGACAAATCCAATACCAGTGATCAAACCATCAGCAGGGGTTTTACGGATAAGATCGCTTTCCGATCGGCGCTGCCGCTGAGCAGCTATGGCCATGGCACCGTATTCAATAAAATTTCCCCCATCAAACAAATCTTGAACATTGGCGCGCGCTGTCCGCTGGTTTTTTTGCCGGCGTTTGGCGATCTCTTCCGGACGGTTTTCATCAAGGCCGAAGGAAAGACGATCAATCACCCTGGCCAAATCCGGGCGAATATCCGTACTGCCTGTTTTTTGTTTTCCGTCAGATAGTGATGTTGCCTTTGCCTCGTCTTTCTTTTCATCCAATGCCATGCATGGCACCTCCTTTCATTTAAGGCAATACACAAGAAATCATAATGTTTATGCTTTTATTCATTGTAAACGCTATTTTTCTTATCAAACGTTCCGATCTAAGTCTATAGCCTTGATTATCAAAATAACTTATGATAAAAAATATAGTAATAAACAATAACCGAGTATTTTTGGAGGGATTCTAGAGTATTTGTTTAACTATTACGATAAAAAATTGATTATCTCCAGCTCTAATAAGAAGCGAAATTCTTGACATCACAAAAATCAAATATGGGCAATTTTAAAGTAATAGCTTCGTTGTTTTAAACCGACAGAAAAGCCGATTTTTACGATAAATCTTTTAAGACAGACAGTACCGGAAGGATGGAAGAAACATTTACCAAGCATTATCAGAATGCTGCTCTTTTCAGACATATTTTTGAAAAGAGCAGCGTCTTTTATTTTTTACCATGGATCAACATATGGATACACAACTATATCGGATGGTGAGCGGACAGGAGCTGCTTTTAATCCCTGCATAATCCATTTGCGGGTGTCGGCCGGATCAATAACAGCATCTATTTCTAGTTTAGAGGCCATATTGATAGCTGAACCATTTTCATACATCTCATTTAGCAGTTTCTCGTATAGTTCGCCACGCTTTTGCGGATCTTTAATGGCAGCGAGTTCTTTCTTGAATCCCACCTTGACATACCCTTCCAAACCCATCGGGCCAAACTCTCCCGTAGGCCAAGCCACAGTAAAGAAAGATTCATGAAATCCTCCTTTCGTCATCGCAATAGAACCCAGACCGTAGCCCCTGCGCAAAACAATGGCAAAATAGGGTACAGAGATATGGGAACCGATAACAAACATCCGGTTAACATGGCGCACTTGAGCACGCTTTTCAATCTCTGGACCCACCATAAAGCCCGGCGTATCTACTAATGACAAAATCGGCAAACCGTGGACATTGCAGAGTTGCATCAAGCGGACAGCTTTATCAGCGCCTTCTGCTTCAATTGCGCCGGCCATGTGCATTGGGTCGTTGGCGATAAGACCAAAGGGCCTTCCTTCAATACGGATTAATCCTGTCACCATGCTGGGACCGAATTTCGGCCTAAGTTCTAAAAAAGAGTCCGTATCTGCAATTGCTTTGATTACTGTGCGTATATTGTAAGTACGTTTGCGCTTCTCTGGTATCAGATTGCGCAGAGCAATCTGATCTCCTGCTTTCCAATCAGATATTGGCCCCTGAAAGTAGGAAAGATATTTTTTCGCCATGGCTACTGCTTCCACATCATCGGCCACTTCAATATCAACAACTCCATTTTGTGTTTGTATATCCATCGGACCAACTTCTTCCGGTTCAAAAACACCAAGCCCGCCACCTTCAATCATCACCGGTCCACTCATACCGAGGTTGGAATTTTTTGTGGCAATGATTACATCGCAACAGCCCAGCAATGATGCATTTCCGGCAAAACAAAATCCCGATAAAACGCCGACAATTGGCACACGACCACTCAATCGACCAAAAGCGGCAAAAGCCAGGCAATCTAATCCTGCTACTGCAATTAAAGATCCATCAACATCACCCGGCCTTCCTCCCCCACCTTCTGCAAATAAAACCATGGGCAGGCGCTGTTCGTAGGCCAGACGCAGCATGCGATCCTTTTTTTTATGATTAAAATAACCCTGCGTTCCCGCCAGAACGGTATAGTCATAGGCCATCACCATGCAACGGGCTTTATCATCTGGAAAAAGTGAGCCGTTGACAAATCCAACACCGGCAATTAGACCATCAGCAGGAGTTTTACGGATGAGATCACTTTCGGAACGACGCTGGCGCTGAGCAGCAATAGCCAGCGCGCCATATTCAATGAAACTACCAGAATCAAAAAGATCATTGACATTGGCACGGGCCGTACGTTGATTTTTTTCCTGTCGTTTTGCTACGACATCAGAACGATTTTCGTCCAAGCCGAAAGAATGACGATGGATCACCTTGGCCAAATCAGGTCGGATACCGTTAATGTCTGTTTCTTGCTTTCCGGCGGACAATTCCATTGCTACCGCCCCATCCTTGTTTTTATCTGTTGTCATGTCCACTACCTCTTTTATTTTAGTCAAAATAAAATCTACACGTAAACAAATATGCTATTTGTATCTTGCATAGATAAACAAGGAGCCCCACTCCCGCTCAATAAACAAGAATGGGGCTTTCCCCTATTTCTAAGTTAATAAAACATGAAATATTATTTATCTACTTTCAACCAGTATTTGGCATCTCTTTGTTCATCTGTATATGGATCAGCTTCAATCCAACCGCTAACTGGAACCATCGTCCAATTTTTTAACTGCGCTATCCGCAAACTGGCACAACCCTGGTGATCATATTTGTTATAAGAGATCGGTCCGGAAAGTCCCAATGGATCATATTTATCAAAAGTTTCCAGAATTTCCCGCATCTTCGATCCGTCCAAATTTTTCGGGTCACCGAATTTTCTAATGCCGCGCCTCAAAGCTTCAGTCATTACTATTCCTGCTTGTGTACCCAACGTGTATATTGTCGGCAGTGATTTGACTTCCGGGTGCCATTTCTTGTTAATTTCGTGCATCCATTTGACGATTGGCACATCTTTGTCGAACCAGGTATTCATGTACTGATAAATGTAAAGCCCTTCATGAGCTTTACTTTTTGCCTCCATGTATGCAGTGGCGAAGGTGGTGTGACCACAAAACTTGGGCTGCCAATCAGCGGATTTCTGACGGGCTAATTCCAGCACAAAAACCATCCCTGCCTGATCGCTGTGCGGGCCGGTGATGATGTAATCAACCTTGGCATTTTTTAATGCAGTCACCTGGGCGCGAGCATCGGTAATGGCCGGTTGACAATAAGTAGCCACACCTAAAGAGGCACCGTGTTTTTTCGTATATACGCGGGCTCCTGTTGTAGATTCGTGTCCTAATGGATTGTCCAGATTAAATGACCCGAAAATTGGTGTACCGCTTTTCCCACTTTTCTTCCAATCTTCCATAAAAAACTTCACTTCAATTTCCGCTCTTGCTGATAGCACTGGACTCAACGAAAAGAAATAATTATCTTCCTTTTCCGCTGCCGCAATTGTCCTGTAGGCTTGCGATACGGTACCAGCCGAACATAACAGAGGCGTCTTCCGGCGACTGGATGTTTCAACGGCTGCGGGGACACCATGGGCTATAGCACTATAAATGATCGGCTTCCCTTCGTCTATGAAACGATTTAAGCCATTGATTATATTTTGAATGTCACTTTTCGTATCGAGGATATCAAGTTCAATCTTATAACCTTCCACACCGCCCAGATATTCATTCACATATCTGAACCAATCATTAAGACCATGATCGACCAACACACAACTTTTGGAGCTTGATCCGGTCATGTCACTTATATCGCCTATTTTTATCGTACCCTTGAAGGCAACCTTTTTGGGCTCGGTCCAAGGAGCGTTGATCCCTGGGTAAACATCTTTTGCTAAACTGACTTTCTGGACCTGTTTACTCTTCTTTGATTGCTGTGCCATTGCAGTGGCAGTAAAACTCCAGGCAAACAAAGGAACTAAAATAAATACCATGAGCAACTTGATGAGCAAACTGTATCTTTTCTTCATACAAACTTCCTCCTTATTTTGTTAGTTTTTTACTTTATTTATAAGCCAGCGGCCAGATACGGTAATAGGATTTAAACAATTCCCATCTATGATACATTCCTTTAGGATCGAAGATTAATATCAAAATGATAATAGCACCAAAAGCAACATCCGTCATCGGCAGTAGATATTTAGCCATTTCCATTGAGACCGGCAGGCGGATCAAAACTTCCTTAATGACAACAAAAAAAATAGCCCCAAAATAACAACCGGCGATGCTGCCGAGGCCGCCCACGATAATGTAACCTAGATACCAGAAACCATCCATCATCGGAAACTGGGTGGGGTGAATCATGCCGGTGTAGTGGGCGGCAAGTGAACCTCCAATGCCGGCAAAGAAGCAACCTACGGCAAAAGCTAAAATTTTCGTCCGATAAACGTCTATCCCCATAACTTCAGCCGCCAGATCGTTATCACGTACGGCAATGAATGCCCGTCCCCATCTCCCGCGGACTATATTTCTGGCCAGCCAGGTCATCAAAAGCAGAAATCCGAAATTCAGCCAGAAGAGACGATCCCCGGTATTAAAAACAAATGATCCGATGGAGGGATAATCTGCCTTATGGCCTATCTGACCACCGGTGAAATCAACATGGCTGACAAAATAAATAACGAGCATATGACCAGCAAGAGTGGCCATGACCAAATAAAAACCTCTAAGCCTTAGGCTGGGTATACCGAAAATGCAACCAACAAGAGCAGCCGACAGCCCGCTTAGAAATACACTTACAAAAAAAGGGACATGGTAGTCATTAACTAAAATAGCCGAAGTATAAGCCCCAATACCAAAAACGGCCGCCTGTCCAATAGATACTTGCCCGCAATACCCTGTGAGAATCTGAATTCCAAAAGTGGCAATAATTATGCAACAGGTCAGGGTCATGACATTAACGATTGCTTTGGGCAAATAAAAGGGTGCTAATGCCGTCAAAATGACAGCAACAATCAAGATGATCCATTGCGTCTTCGTCCGAACAACAGCCACATCTGATATGTAATTGGTTCGATAAATTCCTGCTGGATCTATAGTCATAGTCTTAAATCCTTTCTATTCTTTCTTCACCAAACAGTCCGTATGGCTTCACAATCAAGATGAGCAACATTATGATAAGGGGAACAACGGCTGTAATACCTGGAAAGCTCCCCTCCCAATAGACACCGACAATCATATTGACAACTCCAACGATGAATCCGGCCAAAAGAGCTCCTAGGAACGATTCAAGTCCACCAAAAACGAGTACTGGCATGATAGCCATCAAACCAATTTCACCCAACATGTAATTGACTGATCCCAGCATGCCGAAAAGAACTCCAGCCAATGTCGAACAGGCTGCGCCAATTGACCAAGTGAGTTTCAGGACTTTTGTCACTTTAATGCCCACGGAAGCCGCCAGTTCTTCATCTTCCGATGTGGCACGCATGGCTGTGCCTTCTTTGGACCGCCGATAATACTCACTCAGGACGAGGCAGGCAATTAAAGCAATTATGAACCCGTTTACATAAGAAGGTGACAGGTGCAGACCAAGAAATTTGAGATCCGCAATGGGAATAATTTCGCTTGGATAAATATAAGGATCGGTTCCCCAAATGACCATGACGAGCCCATACATAATGCTTAGCATCCCAATAGTGGCCATCAGCTGGGTAAAGGGCGGTTCTCCAGCGAGGGGGCGCATAATAAGGAAATTCAGAATCATGCCGATGACAGCCATAGCTCCCATGCTGACAATCGTGCCCAGCCACATAGGCATTCCCAAATTAAGTGTCAGATTGGCAGCAATAAACCCACCAAACATCATAAACATTCCTTGTGCTATATTGAACACACCGGAGGACTTTTGAATGACCACAAGTCCCATGGCACCCAGCCCATAGATCGCCCCAATGCAAATACCATCTAGAATTGCTTGAATAATTAAAGTCATCGGTAATCTCCTTTTTTCCTTGCTGCCTATTTATTATCTTATGCGAGCCATCTTTTACGTCTTTTATAAAATTTTGTGTCTTTAAAGCTCTTCTTTGTACCAACCTGGCTTAAGCCCAAATAGAATTCTTTAACATCTTCATTATCTCTTAGTTTTGCCGATGGTCCATCCATGACTGTTCGTCCATTTTCCATGACGAAGCCGTAATCGGTAATGGAGAGAGCGGCCTTAGTGTTTTGTTCCACCAGGAGGAACGCGACTTTCTCTTCTTTGTTTATTTTTTGGATGGCGGTGAATATTGATTTCGTCATCAGCGGCGCCAATCCCAGAGACGGTTCATCCAACAGCATAATCTTGGGTTTGGCCATCAGCGCTCTCCCGATAACAAGCATCTGCTGTTCTCCTCCGGAAAGATATCCGCTGATACGATGTGTCATATCGGCTAGCCGGGGAAAGTAATTATAAACCATGTCCAGTCGGCTTCTCATTGCCGCATTCGAAGACAAAAGGTAGCCGCCCATCCGCAGGTTTTCTTCTGTCGTCAAATGCTTAAACAAACGCCGACCTTCAAAACACTGAATTATCCCTGCTTGCGCTATATCTTGGGGACTTTTGTTATTGAGCCTCTCGCCTTCAAATTCTACAAATCCCCCAGTGATTGCCCCCCATTGCAAATTTAGAACACCGGAGATGGCCTTCAAAGTTGTGCTCTTGCCCGCTCCATTGGACCCCAAAAGGCAGATCATGCCACCCACAGGCACCTCCATGGATACACCTTTAAGCACCCAAATCACGTTATTGTAAACCACTTCCAAGTTTTGGATTGTTAGCATCTGCCTGCTCCTTGTTTGATATCAAATTCTTTTGACCTTAATTTCAGCTTTTATTGTTCCCTTCCGGCCATCTCTGTATTTTACATCAGTGGACACAGCAATTTGACTCACTCCAGAATAAATACCATCGATAATGTCGGCGTACTTCAAAAATAACGGCGCCCGTCGCAATTTCGCAGTGCGTGTCATTTCTGCTTCATCGGCATCGAATTCCTTGTGCATATTCACAAAAGCTTTAATTCTACTACGTTCAGGGATTCTGCTGTTGATTATCTGCAATTCATTAGTTATCAGATCATACACTTGTTCCTTCTGTCCTAAATCGACAAATGTGTTGTAGGCAATATGGTGTGCTTCCGCCCAGATACCCACATTTTTCAAATCGATTTGAATCAGGGCAGCGATGAAGTCCCTGTCTTTGCCCACAACCATCACGTCAGCAATATATTGGCTGCAGCGCATTTCACTTTCCATGTAAGTCGGGGAAAATTTAAATCCGTCCGTTAAGGCCATCATTTCGGATATTCTGTCCATGAAAAAGAAGTGACCATCTTCATCGACATAAGCGGCATCACCTGTGTGGTACCAACCATCCACGATAGCTTCTTTTGTCGCTTTCTCATTTTTGTAATACCCTTTGAAGGCAAAAGCGTTATCTACCTTAACCAATAATTCATTATCTTTCCCCGTAATCTTGAAATCCCGGCCATCCACTCCTTTGCCACTGGCACCTCTCTTCAGATCATTAGGATCCTGCATAAATATTGTGCCGACTTCGGTGGTGCCGTAATAAGCGTAAAGTGGTATTTTGATGCTCTGGAAAAATATGAACAATTCAGGACTCATCATCGCCCCCGCCACAAAACAGGCCCTGGCTTTAACAAACCCCAGCCTGTCCCGTAACTGCCGGAAGGCAATAAGATCAGCTATTGGATAGAGAATCTTCCATAAAAGAGTCAGCTTTTTGGCATTTTTGCGCTCTATATAATTGCGGCCAATGTAGATTGCCATTTTATAAGCTGTTCTCTTTAGCCAGTCAGCGGTGCTGATCTTGGTAATCAAGTTGCGGTATCTTTCCTCCCACATTCTTGCTCCCGCCAATTCTGTGGACGAAGAAATTTCACGCGCATCATTTTGAATTGTGTCCGGACTTTCGGGAAAATTGACGACAAGTGCAATTTGGATAGCAACCATAAATCCAAAGATCTGATCGACAGCCCATGCCGGACAAAGAAAAGAAAAGTAATCTTCTCCAAAATACAATCGGTTGTATATAAATGAGGTATAAGACATGGCAATCAGGTTTCTATAAGAAAGCATGGCCGCTTTCGGCAAGCCAGTCGTACCGGAGGTGTAAGTCAAGCATGCTATGTCATCGATCTGCCCCACGTTCACATTTTCTTCAAAAAAGTTGGGATGTGCTTTTTCGTATTCACGCCCCATTTCCAATAGTTTCTGGAAGTCTAAAAACCATGGATCATCGGTTTTCCACATCCCTTTGGGTTCCCAATAAATTACCTTTTTGACTTGGGGGATCTCAGCTCTGATCTCCAGAAATTTGTCACACTGTTCTTGATCCTTGGCCACGGCAATTACCGCATCCCCACTTTGGCAGAAATAGGACACTTCACTTGGTATACAAGAAATAAAAACTCCAAATCCAATTCCTCCAAGGCATTGAGCTCCCAATTGACTGAACCACCATTCCGGATCGTTATCGCCAATAATGAGTATTTTATCTCCTCGCTTAAAACCTAAACTAGCTAGCCCGAGACTCGTATATTTGACATTGTCGGCATACTCCTTCCATGTGTAGGTATTCCAGATACCATAGCGCTTCTTGCGCATGGCTGGCTTGTCGGGCCATTTGGTGGCATTTCTCAGTAGCAATTTTGGAGTAGTGGCAAGTTCCATTTTGTTACCACTTGGAAATTGAACAATGCCGCTTGTTCCGGTTATTAATGGTTCGAAATCATCTATTGTAACCTTTTTTTTGCTTGTTTCGTTTTGATCTACCATAAGTCGCTACTCCCCATATACGCTTCAGCCACTTTTTCGTTCGCTCCAATTTCAGCAGGTGTGCCTTCTGCCAAAACAGCTCCGTTGTCGATGACAATAATCCTGTCGGCGATATCCATCACGACTCCCATGTCATGCTCGATTAGCACAACCGGAAACCCTTCTCTTTCGGAAATATCCAATATAAATCTGGCCATATCCTCTTTTTCTTCCAGGTTCATCCCCGCCATCGGCTCGTCGAGTAACAATATTTTTGGTTCCAGGGCCAATGCTCTGCCTAATTCTACGCGCTTTCGCAATCCGTACGGCAACATTCCGACAACCTGATGCCTAATTGATTGGATTTCCAAAAAATCGATAATATATTCGACCTTTCTTCGATTTTCGACTTCCTCATTTCTGCCTTTACCAAACCAAACCGCATTGGCCAAAATGGACTGGGTCATCTTGGAATGCCTGGCGGCCATCAGGTTTTCCAAAGTTGTCAAACCGGTGTAGAGTTCAACATTTTGAAAAACCCTCGCCACTCCCAAAGAACAGATTTTACTTGGTTTCATCTTGGTAATATCTATACCATCAAAAAATATACTACCTTGCTGTGGATGATAAAATGCATTGATAGAATTGAGGATACAGGTTTTTCCAGCACCATTTGGACCGATAATTGCGAACAACTCACGCTTATTAACTTCCAAACTAATTCCATTTAGGGCGTTTACACCGCCGAAACGCAGGTGAATATTATCAACTTTTAAAATGCTGTGATTACCTGTTTTTTCTGCCGAGTGTTTCGCCATGTGTACTCTCCTCTCTAATCTTACGTTTTCTCACGATATTACATAAATTATGTTCCCAAACAATCGCATGCCTATGATTAGTTGCTGCTTCTTATTACGGAAATATTTATACTTCTACAATCATTAAATAAAACACTCTATTAATTTGTTTCAAAAATCATGCCTTTTTAATTTATTTAATAATTTTGAATAATTATCATACTAGGCAATTAATTTTACATTCAAGCTAATGCTTAGTATATCAACCATAATTTATATATGACGCATTTTGAATTGTATTAGCTTTAATTGATGGTGATTCTTCCATATAAATATCTAAAAAGTTATTAGATAGAATATTTTTATAACATTTAAGAATAACTTGGAGAAAAAGATTAAATTACATCGGAATATTTACGACACTATACTTATAGAAATTCCATTGAAGATAGATAGAATTAAAATCGCGATTCAGTACTTTCTGCAAATTGATTACAATTTAATAATCTTGCCACATATCAAAAATATCTTAACTGTGTTTTTTTGTATTTTACTGCGTTCCGCCATACGTTTTCTTTATTTTATCCCTGTCCGGAGATTTATCTGCATTCAGAGGCATATCACTGATAAGTTCAACGTATTGAGGCCTTTTAAATCTGGCAATCCGTCCTCCCACGAAGTCAATTAACTCCTGTGGTTTCAGCACACAACCCTTTTTCAATTTGCAAACAGCTTTGATCCCTTCCTTCCATTTGGGATCGGGTACGCCAAAAACAACAACCTGTTCGACAGCAGGATGTTCCAGAATTGCTTTTTCTACTTCCGCCGGATAGACGTTTTCTCCCCCTGGTTTGATCAATTCCTTATCCGCCTTGCGGCCTTCATACCAGAGAAAGCCGTCTTCATCGAACCTGCCCAGATCACCAGTGTGATGCCAACCGTTGCGAAAGGTTTGGGCATTATCAGCAGGAAGGTTCCAATAGCCCCTAAACATCATTGGTCCCCTCATCACAATTTCGCCCGTCTGACCAAGTGGTACTGGCTGGTCAGCATTATCGACAATCATCGCCTGGACAAAAGGCATAATTCTGCCGGCTGATCCGGGACGCTCGTTATAAAAGCCAAAGGAACCAGCACCGGAAGTCTCCGTCTGGGCATAGGCAATGCAAAAATTCCCCCCGGTTATTTTCTGGTATTTTGTTATGGTCTCCGGCATATCTAATCCCAGTGCATATTTTAGGGACGACATGTCGGCGCCGGATTTTTCTTGATTAATCAGTATTTGGGCAAGCATGGGCATAAACTCATATAGCAGCGTAACCTTTTTTTCGGCGATCAGCTCAGCTGCCCTAGCGGCATCAAATTTGCTCATGTTGACATTGAGGCCGCCTATCTGAAATACTGACATAGCAGCTAATAGTCCGGCAATGTGAAACAAGGGTAGCGCACTAAGACCAACATCATTCGGGGACAGCTTCAATAAATTAGCTGAATTTAGTCCTGCAAATAAAATATTATTGTGGCTCAATAATGCGCCCCGAGGACTGCCGGTAACTGCCGCAGTATGGATAATGACAAAACCATCATTGGAAGAGACATCATTCCGTGCAAAGTGACCCTGGTTTTTCATCAGGGAATCAAATCCGGCTAATTCCTCATTGTCCGAACCAAGCGCGAAATATTTTTCTGCAGAGGAAACTTTATCCTTTATCCCCAAGATTAATGGCTGGAATTCTCTATCTACGAAAACAGCTTTCGCCTTGCAATCATTCAGATTATAATAAACTTCTTCCGGAGACAATCTCCAATTTATCGGCAGCATGATCGCCCCCAGGGCAGCAGCTGCTCCGTAAAGGAGAAAGAACTCCAGACTGTTTTTCGCCACGACCCCAATCCGGTCATCTTTTTTTACACCGATTTGCTGCAAACCAGCGGCAAGATGATCGACTTTATTCTTGATTTGCTCGAATGTTAAAATGCGGCCGTCATCAACTTCAAACCAGGCGTTTTTCCCTGAGAACAAAGTCGCATTTTTTTCGATCATGTCATAAATGGTGAAATCATAAAGCCCCATGAAATTCCCTCCAAAAATACTGTTAGTTAGTGATAAACAACTTATAAAAACGGCATTAATTGTTCATTTGTTTTGAGTATATGCACGTAAATGCTTGTAAGGATGAAAAAAAGTGATTCTTTTTGAATATAAACTTTGTTAAAGATGTCATTTATTTTTATATTTTTTGTACTTTATTGTTATCTATCAATAATAAACAAATTAATAATAAAAAAATGTGACATAAATCAGAATGGTATATTCTAATATCAATTAAATATAACAAAGTCAATAAAAAGAATTGACAATTAGATTAATTTCGTTAATTTTTAGATGAACATTCCTGTAAGTTAAAAAAAGGAAGATAAGGGAAGATAATGGAAATCAAATGCAAAATTTGGATTGAAAAAAACGGTAAGGTGCTGTTTGGCAAAGGACGCGACAATATTCTCCATGCCATCGAGACCGAACATAGCCTGAACGCTGCCGCCAAAAAACTAGAGATGTCTTATCGGGCGGCATGGGGACGGCTGAAAGCATCGGAAGAACGGTTGGGAATTAAGCTCGTCGAAGTGAACAAAGGGGATAAATCCATGCATCTTACCGCTCAAGCGCTTGTTATTATTGCCCGTTTCGAAAAGCTCGAACAAGATGTGGCTGCTCTGTTAACGGAGGCCGAACGATATTTCCAAAACTTATTGAAGATCAGCAAAAAATGATTCTAATGAAAGATACTAAATATAAGTCCCGTCCAGTCAATGAAAATACTGCCTTCACTTTTTGCTCAAATTAAATTAACAAAAGCGGCTGCTGGCTTCTTAAGAGATTAAAGATAACTGTTTTCACGTTCACTTTTCAATCTTTTTCAGGCCATCAATAAATATATTTAAACCGTCTTTGACCGTCGCATGTATCTTTTCAGCGCGCTTGGTCTGCGTGCCGGTAAAGAGATAAAGGGCAATGACGCCGTTGAGTAAACCCCAAATAGCATTTTGTCCTTGTCGTACATCTATATTCTCTCGAAATTCTCCGGATTCCACACCTTTTTGAAGTATTTGAGCGACAATCTGAATATTATCGTTAGTCATAGCGATCAGTTGATTACGTTGTTCGTTTGTCAGATTCATTTGCTCGGCGCGCAGCATAAAATCCATAAGTATTCTGAACAGTTCTTGATCGCTGAGAAAATAATTGACATAAAGCTCGCCAAAATTGAGTAAAAGAGAGGATGCCGACTCTTGTTTGACGGAAAAATCACTAATGCTTTTATGAAATTCGATTGTATCGGCAATTAAAATCTGCGTATAGATTTCTTCTTTGCTGTCGAAATAGAGATAAATCGACCCTTTACTGAGACTGGCTTTGGCAGCAATGTTGTCGACGGTCACAGACTTGAAACCTTTGTCTAAAAAAAGTTTTCGTGCCGCCTTCAAAATAGTGTTCTTTCTATTTTCTTTTTCCTTCTGTCTTCTCTCTTCTGAACTCAATTGAACTTTCCTTAAACATTAGTTTTTTGCTGATTGATTAAATAATAATGTCATTGTCCATTAAGGTTTCATTCATAAAAGGCATAAATTGAATTAATTATTGGTGATTTTTTAAGTTCGGCCATATTTCTATACTACCTGGCGATAAAGAGGCCATGGGACACAATACATTCCTCTGACCCTCAGTCAGGTGAATGACTATATTATCGCTAACACAGTGTCAAGCAAAAACAGATGCCTACAGCAGTATAGCGGCAAAAACTAAATTGCCATTATTTGAGTTTTTTCAATTCAGAGATAAGTTTCTCTAAAGAAGGACGCTGGTTGATATCATGGACATCAATGTAGCGGATCACACCTTTTTTATCGATAATAAATAATGCTCTTTCCGCTGTTCCGTCCGAGCGCAGAATGCCGAATCTGGCGGCCACTGCTCCATGCGGCCAGAAATCGGAAAGCACTTCAAACCATAATTCACCCATTTGCCTAGTCCAGGAAAAAAGAGTGGGAATGTTATCCACCGTTATGCCGAGCAAAACAGCTTCATGCTCATCAAAGACATCCTGAAGAATATTGTACCCGGGCCATTGATCGGAACAGACAGACGTCCAGGCCGCCGGAACAAAGGAGAGGACAACATTCTTTTTCCCCCGATATTGCTGCAGCGAAATTGTTTTCCCGCTGACCGCTTTTAATTTAAAATCGGGTGCTTTTTGTCCAACTTTGACTTTTAAAACACTGTCCACTGCCTTTAATTTCCCTGTATCATAAATGTTGTTCTTAAAGGCATCAGACAGGGCCAAAACATTGGGAGTATAAAACAAAATAAGTATGGTTGTTAAAACTAGCTGTTTTTTCAATGAATACTCCTATGGCAATTTGATTTTACCGGCTAAATTTGACAAAAACAGATCGATTTTCTCAATCGCTCCCTGCTTGGAATAAATAACTTCGGCAGAATTATTTCCGCCTAATTTGACGGCAATGAAATAAGGGGTTCTTGTTTCGCCTAACATCTTATGTAAATTAAAAGCCTCGTCGGGTATCAAAGGAAAGGAAACCTTGTATTTCCTTTTAAATGTCGCCACCTCAAACTGCGTATTACCGGCACCGATGCCGATGATTTTAATTTGATCACGGAAAGAAGGATTATTTTCAATCAGCTTATAAAGCCTGTTAATGTTCGGTGCTTCAGTCTGGCAGTAGGGGCAATACATGCTGAATATTTCGATGATGAGTATTTTGGCTTTTATCTGGCTGATTTTAAAAAAGTTGCCCCCGGTTGATAAACCCAGGTATTTCAAGTCGGCCGGATCTTTCGATTTTACCAGCTCCAGGTCGGGCAAAATACCGCCGATTTTTGGCGGGCCGCTCTGGGCAGAAGCACCGGCGGTCAAAACGAGAACGACAGCTGCAATTATTGCCAACACACACCGTATTTTTTGAATCATGGTCGTATCCTTTCTTAATTGCGCGCCACCAAGTGGCGGACAGCTTTTTCCAACCCATCCAGTGTAAGATCAAACATGGGGAAAATTTTTCTGATCGCCTGGATTGTCCAAGTACCCGGCCACATATCCTGGGTAACAGGATTCAACCAGACAGCATGACGAAAAGTTTTGGCCAGACGCTTCAAATAATCGACGCTCGGCTCCAAAGGTGCAGAGTTATAATAAATTGCTCCATTGGCATTCATTAATTCATAGGGAGCCATGGAAGCATCTCCCACTATAACCAATCTTGTCTCCGGATCGTCGCGGACAAAATCATCCACCGCCCTGGGCTTTTTATGGCGCTCGGCATCCCGCCAGACATTTTTATAAATTGTATTATGAAAATAATAAATTTCCAGTTCCTTGAACTGAAAATTGGCATAATGGAAGAGAACCTGCACCAATTCAACATAGGGATCCATCGACCAGCCGCCGTTGTCAATGAACAGCTTCACTTTCAAGCGATCCGCCAGGCGCCGATCAAACACAATTTCAATATCGCCGGCATTACGCATAGTTTGATAAATTGTTTTATTTATGTTCAGGGCATCGCGGGGACCGGCCGGAGCCATGTATTTGAGCCTTTTGAGTGCTTCACCTATCTGTGAAGGCTTGATTGGCCCCTCCTGGGCATAATCACGGTAGCGCCGCTCCAACGCTACTTTAATCGCCGATTTATGGCGGGAACTGCCGCCTACTCTCATACCGCCCGGATGCCGGCCGCTATGGCCAACCGGAGAAGTGCCTTTAGTACCGATCCAGCGATTGCCGCCATGATGCGCTTCGGTCTGCTCTTTGAGCCTTTTGAGGAAATAATCCAATAATTCTTCCGGAGTCATCTGTTTAAATTCTTCATCGGTCATCCCTAAAGCTTCCGCCATTGACTCCGGACTTTTCAGCCATTCGTCAAGGAGGGCCTTAGCCATATCGGTGAGCTCATCATCAGTTGGATCAATTTCAACTTGCCCGCGAAATGCTACGGCAAAAGTCTGGTCATAAACATCAAAATAGCGTTCACTTTTAACAAGCAAAGAACGGGCGGCAATGTACAAATCTTCCACCGACCGGATAAGCCCCAGGCCCAATGCTTTCTGCAGGCGCAGAAAAGATGTGGGGGAAACGGGGACTCCCTTATCCCGCAGCATATAAAAGAAATTTACAAACATAATTCCTTATCTCATCTGCCCGCGCCTGACTGATGGGAAGCCAGATAGAGGTCATTACTCTTTTTGAACAACACTCCTAAATAGGGAATATTACCCGGCTGCATGTTTTTTACCTGGAGATCAGGATCGGCCTGCAGGGCGCGCATCCAGTTAATCAATTCGCGTGTCGCCGGTTTTTTCTCTATGCCGCGGTATTCACGCAACCTGTAAAATGCATCCAGACAGGCTGCGGCCAGATCATTATTCAAATTGGGGAAATGAACACTGATAATCTGCCGCATCATATCCCGATCGGGAAAGGCGATATGATGAAAATTGCAGCGACCCAGAAAAGGATCGGACAAATCTTTTTTGGCATTGGATGTGATGATGACTACAGGCCGAACCTTGGCGGATATTGTTTTATCAATTTCGATAATGTCAAATTGCATCTGATCAAGAATATCCAGCATATCGTCCTGAAAATCAGTATCCGCTTTGTCGATTTCATCAATCAGAAGCACTACCCTTTTTTCGGCAACAAAAGCCTGGCCGATTTTTCCCATCTTGATATATTCTTCAATATTACTGACGTCTCGGGAGGAATCACCAAATCGGCTGTCATTGAGGCGAGTTAATGTATCGTATTGATAAAGCGCATCAATCAACTTCATACTGGATTTAACATT
>Ga0068714_10003411_pt1 | contig 18892 bp, 18 predicted proteins | sample MTBNYHSulfiMetaG_FD_62988 | JGI IMG/M metagenome (GOLD analysis project Ga0068714, IMG submission 62988) | Enrichment culture microbial communities from rom New York Harbor, USA that are MTBE-degrading - MTBE-NYH (New York Harbor Sulfidogenic)... | ecosystem: Environmental > Aquatic > Marine >... | reverse complement strand
CCGCTCGCTGCCGCTGCCGCTGCCGCTGCCGCTGCCGCTGCCGCTGCCGCTGTCGCTGCCGCTGCCCCTGGGGTGAAATCAGCCGAGCCGGTTCCTTGCCAGCATCGCCTTCCCCGTCACCGTTGACCCCCTCGGGGGTGACTGCCCCCCACCACCCAGCGCAGACTCCGCTGCAGCAACGCCCTGGCGACAGCGCAACGGCCTCGGAAGCGGCCGCCACTTTCGCGAGGCGGGGGGTTTCCGCTAGACTGCGCCGGTGTTTCGACGGTTGATGGTGGCCAACCGGGGCGAGGTGGCGGCGCGGGTGATCCGCGCCTGCCGCGAGCTGGGGGTGCAGACCGTTGCGGTGCACTCGACGGCCGACGCCGAGTCCCCCCACCTCGCCCTCGCCGACCGGGCGGTGTGCATCGGGCCGGGGCCGGCCGCCTCGTCGTACCTGGACATGGACGCGATCCTGCAGGCGGCCGAGCAGACCGACTGCCAGGCGCTCCACCCCGGCTTCGGGTTCTTGGCCGAGAACGCGCTCTTCGCCAGGCGGGTGCTGTCGCAGCAGATCGCCTGGGTCGGGCCGCCGCCGCGGTCCATCGCCGTGATGGGCGACAAGGCCGCGGCGCGACGGGCCATGAAGGCCGCCGGGCTGCCCACGATCCCCGGCACCGAGGGGATCCTCACCTCGGTGGAGGAGGCGCGGGAGGCCGCGGCCGCGGTGGGCTACCCGGTGCTGCTCAAGGCCACGGCCGGCGGCGGCGGCAAGGGGATGCGGCGCTGCAACGGACCCTCCGAGCTCGCGTCCGCCTACGCCGAGGCCTCGCTCGAAGCCGAGAAGGCGTTCGGCAACCCGGGGCTCTACCTCGAGAAGATCATCCTGGGGGCGCGCCACATCGAGTTCCAGGTGCTGGCCGACCACTTCGGGCACGCGGTTCACCTCGGCGAGCGGGAGTGCTCGGTCCAGCGCCGGCACCAGAAGCTGCTCGAGGAGGCGCCGAGCCCCGCCCTCGACCCGGGGCTGCGGGAGGAGACCGGGGTCAAGGCGGCGGCGGCGGCGGCGGCCATCGGCTACACCTCGGCGGGAACCATGGAGTTCCTCCTCGACGGCGAGGGGCGTCTCTACTTCATGGAGATGAACACCCGGCTGCAGGTGGAGCACCCGGTGACCGAGATGGTCACCGGCGTCGACATCGTTTCGGAGCAGATCCGGGTCGCCGCCAACTGCCCCCTCTCCGTGCGCCAGGACGAGGTGCGATGGTCCGGCCACGCCCTCGAGATGCGGGTCAACGCCGAGGACCCTGAGCGGGACTTCCGGCCCGACCCCGGCGTGGTGAGCCTGTTCGAGCCTCCGGCGATGGAGGGGGTCCGGGTGGACACCCACGTCGCCTCGGGCTACCGGATCCCGCCGTTCTACGACTCCATGATCGCGAAGCTGATCGTCCACGGCGCGGACCGGGCGGAGGCGATCCGGCGGGCCGAGGCGGCCCTCGACCGGTTCACGATCGAGGGGGTCAAGACCACCGCGCCGCTCCACCGCCGGATCCTGGCGAACCCGGACTTTCGTGCCGGTCGCTACGACACTCAGTGGCTCGAGCGGTGGCTCCTGGACGGGGGCAGCTAGCCATGGCCAAGGTCATCCTCCACCCTCTCGGCGTCCCGCTCGACCGCGCCCTCGACCCGGCGGACGCGCGGCGCAACGTCGAGCACCTGGGGCGGCTCGAGGCCGAGCTCGACCGGGCTCGGGCCGAGGTCAGGGCCGGCTGGGGTGAGACCTACGTCCAGCGTGTCCACGGCAAGGGCAAGCTCACCACCTGGGAGCGGATCGAGCGGCTCAAGGACCCCGGCAGCGCGGTCTTCCCGGTGGGCACCCTGGTCAACTGGGGCCGGGTCTTCGGCCCGGAACGGCGAACCTCGCCCGGCGCCGGGGTGGTCACCGCCCTGGTGCGGGTGGCGGGGCGGATCACCATGGTGATCGCCAACGACAACACCGTGGCCTCCGGCTCATGGTGGCCGAGGACCCCGGAGAAGATCGAGCGCGCCCAGGAGATGGCGCTGCGGCTGCGACTTCCGGTGCTCTACCTCATCGACTGCTCGGGGCTGTACCTGCCGGAGCAGAGCCAGACCTTCCCCGGCCGCACCGGCGCCGGCGCCATCTTCAAGATGAACAGCTGGCTGTCCGCTCAAGGGGTGCCGCAGATCGCCGGCGTGTTCGGCGACTGCATCGCCGGCGGCGGCTACATGCCGATCATCTCCGACGTGGTCTACATGACCGAGCAGGCGTACATGGTCATCGCCGGGGCGGCCCTGGTCAAAGGGGGGAAGTCGCAGAAGATCACCAGCCTGGACATCGGCGGCCCCGACGTCCACGTCCACCTGTCCAACTGCGCCGACCACCGGGTCCCCGACGACCCCACCTGCCTCGAGCTGATCCGGCGCGAGGTGGAGCGGCTGCCGACCAGCGCCGCGCCGTACTACCGGCGCGGGGTCGACCCGGCGCCGCCCCGCTACCCGCCCGCGGAGCTCGAAAGCCTGCTGCCGGCGGACCACCGGCACTCCTACGACGTCCGCGAGGTGCTCGCCCGGCTGCTCGACGACGGGCTGTTTCGCGAGGTGGCGCCCGAGGTGGGGCAGGAGATGGTCTGTGGCGTCGGCCGCGTGGGCGGGCTGTGGGTGGGGGTGGTGGCCAACAATCCGGGCCTGACCGACCACCCGCAGCTCGTGTCCGAGAAACGGCCCGGCAGCATCCTCTACCGCGACGGCATCGCCAAGATCAGCCAGTTCTCCCGCTGCTGCAACGACGACGGGATCCCGCTGGTGTGGCTGCACGACATCGCCGGCTTCGACATCGGCCCCGAGGCCGAGAAGCAGGGCCTCCTCGGCTACGGCTCGAGCCTGATCTACACCAACTCGACGAACTCGGTGCCCATGTTCACGGTGCTGCTGCGCAAGGCCTCGGGGGCCGGCTACTACGCCATGGCCGGCCTGCCCTATGAGCCGGTGGCGCAGCTCGCCACCCCCATTTCCCGCCTGGCGGTGATGGAGGGGCGCACGCTCGCCATCGGCGCGTTCAACACCAAGCTCGACGACAACTTCGAGATCGTGGCGGGAAGTGACGAGGAGCGGGATCGGATCCGCCAGGGGATGGCCCAGGTGGAGGCCCGGATCGAGGCGGACATGAACCCCTATCAGGCCGCGAGCCAGATGGACACCGACGAGGTGATCCGTCTCGACGAGGTCCGCGACTACCTGGAGGTGCTGGTGGAGGCGGCCTACCAGACCCACGGCTACCGCCGGGTCAAGAACCCGCGGATCTGGTCGCTGCACGACCTCGCCGCCCTCGCCGAGGAGCCGCGGTGAGCCCCCGAGCCCCCGCCCGCTGTCAGCTTTCAGCCGCCCGCTGTCAGCTGGGGAGGGCGTGATGCGTCGACTGGAGGCCCTCGTCGAGGCGGACGGCGAAGGCGGTCTTCGTGTCCTGTCGCCCGGAGTCGGGCTGTACGGCGGGGCTCCCCGGAGGGGGGAGATCCTGGTTGGCGGGAGCCGGGCGGGCTGGCTCGTGACACTGGGGCGGACGGCGGAGCTGGTGCTGCCCGCTGGGGCGACCGGCCGGGTCGCGGAGCGGGCGCTCGCAGACCACCGCGACCCGGTGGCCTACGGCCAGCTCCTGCTCCGGTTGGGACCGGTGGCGGCCGGCGAGGGGCTGGACAGCGGCGAGCTCACGTCGGCGGCCTCGGCCCACGGGCTGCCCGAGGGCTGCCACGCGGTGGTCTCCCCCACCCACGGCATGTTCTACCGTCGCCCCAGGCCCGACGCGCCGGCCTACGTCGAGGTCGGCCAGGCGGTGGAGGTCGGCGCGACCCTCGCCCTGGTGGAGGTCATGAAGTGCTTCTCGGCCATCACCTACGGGGGGCCGGGGCTGCCGCCGCGGGCCGAGGTCGTGGAGGTGCGGGAGGCGGACGGCGCCGAGGTGCGGGCGGACCAGGTGCTGTTCGTGGTCCGCGGGGTCTGACGCTCCCACCCACCCGCAGAGAACGCAAAGGCGCAAAGGCAGCAAAGGCGCAAGAAGGCTCCTTCTCATGAGCCACTTGCGTCTTGGCGTCTCTTGGCGTCTTTGCGTTCTCCCTACCAGAAGCGCTCGACGTGGACCGTGCCCGGGTTCTTGCGGGTGTGCTCGGTGAAGCCGTTGCGGGCGAGCATCGCGACCATGTCGTCGATCATGGCCGGGTTGCCGCACAGGTAGACGTGGGTGTCGGACGGGGTGGGCTCAAACCCCCAATCCCGCTCGAGGGTGCCGTCGGTCCAGACCGACTGGACGAAGCCCACGTGGCCGGGCCAGGGGACCGGCTCGTCCTGGGGGTGGCTCAAGGTGGGCAGGTAGGACAACGTCGGGCACAGGCGGGACAGGGTCATGAGCTCGTCCCGGTACCCCAGGTCCCACGAGTGGTAGGCGCCGTGGATGACCGCGAACCGGCGCGAGCTGTGGAGCTCCAGGTAGGTGCGGACCATGCTCATGTAGGGGGCGATCCCGGTGCCGGTGGCCACGAGGACCAGGTGCTGCTCGTAGTGGACGTTCTCCAGGGTCAGGATGCCGGAGATGCGGGGGGAGACGAACACCCGGTCGCCGATCCCGAGGGCGAACAGGCGCGGCGTGAGGGCGCCGGTGGACACCAGGGCGACGTAGAACTCCAGGTAGGTCTTCGCCTTGGAGGAGGAGGCGACGGAGTAGGCGCGGCGGATCAGCTTGGCCGGGTCCCTGGGCGGGGAGTTTTCGGGCTCGGACAGCCGGTAGCGCGGCGCGGTCCCGGGCAACCCGAGGACGGCGAACTGGCCGGGCTGGAAGTCCGGCAGCTCCCAGCCGTCCGGCGCGACGCGGAGGACGAGGAGGCCGGGCGCGACCTCGGACCGCTGGATGATGACGGCAGGCAGATCGTTGACGGCCATGGGTGGCGAGGTCCCCTCCGGACGGCGGCCCGCCAAGGCGCGGGCGGCGGCGATTATAGCGGAGCCCGGGTATGATGGCGGAGGGTCGGTCCCATCGGGGCCGGCCGCAGGTCCTGGGAGGGGTTGGATGGGAAAGAGGTGGTGGCCGCTCGTTCTCACGCTGGCGCTGTGGGCGCCGTGCCTCGGTGCGGACTTCGACGCGGCGCAGGCGGACTTTGCCGCCGGCGACTACGCAGCGGCGGTGACGGAGCTCGAGGCGTTGCTCGCCGACGAGCCGGACCTCGCGCGGGCCCACTCCCTGCTCGGCGATGCTCGCTCGGCGCTCGGCAACCTGGTCGGGGCGTTCGAGGCGTACGCCGAAGCGGCGCGCCTCGACCCGGCCGACGCCGCCGCCAGCCGTGCCGCGGCCCGGGCGGCGATGGGCATCGCCAACACCCTCGCCGAGAGCTCCGACCGCGGCCTGTGGTACGGCTGGGCGGCCGAGTACGCCGAGCGGGCGGCCGCCTCCAGCGGCCTGGCCGAGGACGCGGTGGTCGCCGGGGACGCGCTTCTCGGCGCCGGCGAACGGGCGCGCGCCCGGGAGTGGCTCGAGCGTGCGGTGGCCGGAGGCGGCGGGCCGCTGGCAGACTACCTCCTGGGCCGTGTCCTCGCCGACGCCGACGAGCTGGAGCGCGCGGTCGAGGCCTTCTCCCGGGCGTTCGCCGTGGCCGAGGACGGTGCGCTGCGCCGGGCCGTCGGCTACTCCCTGGTGCAGGTCCACGAGCGGGCACGGAACTTCCCCGCCGCCGAGCAGGTGGCGGTCGGGCTCGGCGACGCTGACCGCGCGTCGCAGGTGCGCGCCCTGGCGGGCGCCCTCGAGGCCGCGAGCAGCGACCCGCGGGTCGAGCCCTGCTTCGAGCGCTGGGTGGTGCTTCAGCGGGAGCGGGAGGACGCCCGACGCCATGAGGGGACCCCGGCATGGGAGGCGCTCGAGGCCCGCCAGGCCGAGCTGCTCGCTGCGTGCGGCGAGCCCCTCGGACTTGCCGGGGGACCGTAGGCCAGAGCGCTGGCGGCGCCTTTCGGGCGCCGCGGGCGTCCTTCCCGTTCTCCGAAGGGGGTCGTTTCTCTCGGCACCTGGTCAACCTCGGCCTGCAGGAGCCGTGAGCTGGCGCATCCTGTGTGCCCGCTCGAGCGCCCGCTGTTCGGGTCGCCTTCGCACCTCGGGGCGCTCTCTCGTATGATTCAAGGGCCCCCGCAGGGGGGCAACCGGAAGGAACAGCATGGACGCGATGCCGGTACAACCTGAGGCGATGCTCGTCACCGTTGCGGTGGCAGTGGCGGCCGGCGCCATGCTCATGGTGATCGCCCGCAAGCTGGAGACCTCGGCCATCGGCCTGCTCCTGCTGGGAGGCATCGCCCTCGGCCCCCAGGCGCTCGGTGTGGTGCAGCCCGACAGCCTCGGTCGGGTGCTGCCGGTGCTGGTGTCCCTGGCCGTCGGGCTGATCCTCTTCGAGGGCGGGCTGACCCTCGACCTCAAGGGGTACCGCTCGGCCTCCGCCATCATCCGGCGACTCCTCACGGTCGGGGTCGTGGTCACGTGGTTGGCGACCTCGTTGGCGGTGTGGCTGCTGTTCCGCTTTCCTGCGCCCGTCGCGCTGCTGGCGGGGAGCCTGGTCATCGTCACCGGTCCGACCGTTATCGCGCCCCTGCTCAAGCGCGTCAACATCGCGCCCCGGATTCACCACATTCTCCACTGGGAAGGGGTGATGATCGACCCCATCGGGGTCTTCGTCGCGCTTCTGTGCTTCGAGTTCGTCAACGGCATGTCCGGGGAGCTGGCCGTTGCCAACTTCGCGTTGCGGGCGCTCACCGGCCTGGTTGTCGGCGTCGTCGGCGGCTGGGCCATGAGCCGCATCCTCAGCCTGGGATGGGTGCCGGAGGACATCACCAACGTCTTCGTCCTCGGCGGCGCCATCCTGGTGTTCGGCGGCACCGAGGCCATCGGCCATCTGATGGACATCGGCGAGGCCGGCCTGCTGGCGGTGGTGACCGCCGGCTTCGTGCTCGGCGCGCTCGACACGCCCGGCCTGGACGAGCTCAAGCGGTTCAAGGCGGACATCACCGAGCTGATGATCGGTTTCCTGTTCGTCATCCTGGCGGCCGGTCTCGACTTCGCCGAGTTCAGGGCGCTGGGCTGGCGGGGTGTCGTGCTCGTCGCCGCCGTGCTCGTGGTGGTGCGTCCCCTCAACGTGCTGGCCTCGTCCAGCGGTTTCGGCTTCGGGTGGCGGGAGAAGGTCTTCCTCGGCTGGGTCGCGCCGCGCGGCATTGTCGCCGCCTCCATGGCCTCGCTGTTCGCCTTCGCCCTGCGCGACCGGCCCGGGCTCGAGGAGGCCGGCGTCTTCGTCGAGACCTTCACCTACTCCGTGATCTTCGCCACCGTGCTCCTGCACGGCTTCACCGCCGGTCCGCTGGCCCGTTTGCTCGGCCTCGCGCGCGCCATTCCGACCGGGTGGGCGGTCGTCGGGGCCCACGAGCTCGGCCGGGAGATTGGGCGCTTCCTCGGCTCGCGGGCGAAACAGCCGGTCGTGCTCGTCGACACCAACCCCCGCCGCATTGCCCAGGCACGAGGGGAGGGCCTGCTCGCGCTCGAGGCCGACGCCCGCGACCGGACGCTGGAGGAGCGCCCGGAGCTGCTGGAGGTCGGCAATCTGCTCGCCCTCACCGACAACGAGGATCTGAACACGCTGCTGTGCGAGCGCTGGCGCGACCGGTTCGGCCGCGATCACCTGTTCCGCTGGGGCTCGGCCGGCTCGGGCGATCGCCGGACGGCCGGGGTGCAGGTGTGGGCGGCACTGCCCAAGCCCTCGGTGCTTTCGTCCGAGCTCTTCCACGGCGAAGCCAGGGTGATGCAGAGTCTGGGCGCAGCCCACCACACCGGCGCCCACGTCTGGCCTCTGGTTGCCATCGCGGACAACGGCGTCGTGGTCGACCCCGACTCTCCCGAGCAGCTCGGGGGCGTCGAGATGCTGTCGCTGTATCGCGAGGCGGACTATCTCCAGCGCGCCATGCGGCGGGAGCTCGTCGTGCGCCTGGACGTGGACTCGCGGCCGGAGCTCTACCGCGAGCTGGTCAAGCGAATTGCCTCGATGCACCCGGCGGTGTCGGTCGAAGCGACCGTCGACGAGCTCCTGTCCAGGGACGAGACCTTTCCGCCGGCCATGGGCCACGGGGTTGCGGTGCCGCACGCCTACTCGTCGGCGCTGGAGACGCGCCTGGTGGCCGTCGCGCAGACCCCCCGCGGTCTCGACTACCACGCGCACGACGGGGAGCCGGTGCGGCTGGTCGTGCTCGTGCTGGGTCCTCCCGGCGATCCCGAAGGTCACCTCGAGACCCTGGCCAGAATCGCGCGCCTGGTGGGCGACCCCGAAATGCGGCAGGCCCTGGCCGAGGCCGAGGTGCCTAACGGGGTGCTCGAGCTGGTGCGGGGATTCTGCTGCGAGTGATCTCGGAGCCGGCGAGGCACATGCAACGCACGCGCGTCGACCGCAAGCTGCCTTGGGGGGCGAGGTTCCTCGCAGAGGAGTCGAGATGCGAGGGAGCGAGAGCGGTCCCTGGACCTCGACCTGGACCTGGACGACGCTCGAGTCGCATCGTCGAAGTCCAGGACCACGTCCAGGTCCAGGACCAGGTTGACTTCGTGGTCTTTGGCGCGACATACACGCCTCGACGGGTTCAACCCGCGTCCGCCTCCTCCCGGGTGATCTCCTCGAGGGCTCGAGGGTAGCGGCGGGCGAGGTCGACGTAGACCTCCTTGGCCCAGACCATCATGTCGGCCTGGTCGGGACCGACCTCGCCGATCACGCGGGCGGGGATGCCGACCGCGATCGCTCCCGGCGGGACCTCCTGGCCCCGGCGGACCAGGGCCTGCTCCCCGATCAAGGCTCCTTCGCCGACCACCGCGAAGTCGCTGACCACCGCCCGCATGCCGATGGTGGCACCGTCGCCGATTCGCGCGTTGTGGATCATGGCACCGTGGCCCACCGTCACCTTCTCGCCGATGACGGTCTCGTCGCCGGGGCGGGCGTGGACGATGGCCCCCTCCTCGACCGCCGAGGCGTTGCCGATGACGATGCGGCCGTAGTCACCGCGCAGGATCGCCCCGTGGCCGACGTAGCAGCTCTCGCCGATGGTCACGTCGCCGACGATCACCGCGGTCGGCGCGATGTAGGCGGTCTCGCTGATGGCCGGTCGTCGGTCCTCGAACAGGTAGATGGGCACCTTCGCTCCTCCTTCACGGTTCCGGCCGTTCTCACCGCCGCTCCCCGCACCGTCCCGGGGCGTGGAGGTCGAGCGTGCGACCACGCCAGAGTACGGCAGCGAGGCGACGTCGCGCCACCCGCCGGGTCAGCCTCGCGACCTCCCTGCCGTCACGGGCTACTCGGCGCCGGCGTCGCCCTGTGACTCGTCAATGCCACCGAGGCGGATGCGGGCCTCGGCCAGCGTGAGAATGTTGACTGGACAGCTCCAGGCCAGACGGAGCAGGTGGTCTTCGCCGGTGACGATGCCGTGGGCTCGAGCGGCGAGGGCCAGGTCCAGGAGCTTCTGGTCGTCGGCGTCGGCGCACACCGGTTCGGCAGGGGGGCGTCCTTCGACCTCGACCACCGGCAGCTGGTCGAGCTGCGCAGTGGCATCGCGGTGACGAGCGCCTGGTGGGGTCTGTCGTCGGGTGGTCAGGTGGGAATCCGTACCTCGAAGACCCGGCGCGGACGCCGCCCGCAACCCAACAACCTCGACTCGCCGACTCTCGAGAGGAAGGAAACGCAAAGGCGCGAAGACGCCAAGGCGCGAGAGGGAGGCGCAGAGCCACCCTACCTCCCGGAGCCGCGGAGGCGCCCGCCCGCCCGTTCAACACAGAGGCGCGGAGAGCATGAGCGCTCCCAAAGACCTGCCGCAACGTTCTTGAAGATGACCGCTCAGCACCGGCCGGGATCGAGCAAAATGCAAGTTGAACTTTCAACTTGCATGGAATAGAGTGGGCTCGTGATCGACCGCCTCATCACTCCGACCCTGCTGGACCTGTTCGCCCACTACCCGGTGGTGACGATCACCGGCCCGCGCCAGGCGGGCAAGACCACGCTGTGTCGCGCCGCCTTCCCGAAGCTCGCCTACTTCAACCTGGAGCGGCCGGACATCAGGGACCATGCGATCGAGGACCCGCTCGGTTTCTTGAGACTGTGCGAGGACGGCGCGGTGCTCGACGAGATCCAGCACGCTCCCGATCTCGTGTCGTACATCCAGGCGGAGGTCGACGAACGGCGCGAGAACGGGCTTTACGTGCTCACCGGGAGTCAGCAGCTCCGGCTCAGCGAGGCGGTCAGCCAATCGCTCGCCGGCCGTACCGGCACTCTCAGACTGCTGCCGTTTTCAATCGGCGAGCTGGCCGTCACCGGAGAGCCACCACCGGTGGACGTCATGATTCACGCCGGGTTTCACCCGCGCATTCACGACCAGCGGCTCGACCCGACCCAGGCCCTCGGCGATTACTTCGAGACCTATGTCGAACGGGATGTCCGCCAGGTCAGCGAGATCCGCAACCTGACCGCGTTCCGCAGGTTCGTCCGGCTGTGCGCCGGCCGCGTCGGTCAGCTGCTCAACCTCAACGCCCTCGGCGCTGATGCCGGCGTGTCCCACACCACGGCACGCCAGTGGCTCAGTGTCCTCGAGGCGAGCTACATCGTGTTCCTGCTCGAGCCCCTGCACGCCAACGTGACAAAACGCCTCGTGAAATCGCCGAAGCTCTACTTCTTCGATGTCGGGCTGGCGAGCTACCTGCTCGGAATCGAGCACCCCCGCCAGGTGGCCACTCACCCTCTTCGTGGACCGCTGTTCGAGAACCTGGTGGTGGTCGAGGCGCTGAAACACCGCCTCAACCGAGGTCTTCGCTCCAATCTCAGCTTCTACCGGGACAGCTCCGGAACCGAGGTGGACCTCGTGTACCACCTCGCGGACCGCCAGATCCACATCGAGGTCAAGGCCGGTGAGACCGTCAGCAGGTCGTTTCTCGACGGTCTGCGGCGGCTCCGCGCCCTGCTGGGAGCCCAGGTCGCGGGGGAGATCCTGGTGCACGGCCGGGAGGCACGGTCCACCAGGGACGGCGTCCGCATCGTCGGACCGGTGGGGTTCACCCCGGTCCTGACCGAGCTGGAGAGGGCAGCCCTCGGCGACTGAAGGCAGGTCGGACGGGGAACGCCGTGAGCCCGACGAGGTGGGAGATGGCGTGCGCGCCGCGCGAGCGCGGTCACCGCGGGCAGGCATTCGACACGGTCACGACCATGACCACCTCGCCGTGGGCCGCGGCCGAGCGGAACGCGGCCGCGAGGTCCACCGCGTCGAAGGGGTTGCGGGTCGCGCTCACCCCCGCTCCCCGCGTCTCCCCATGGGGTGCAGGAAAAAGGTGCGGCCGCGGTAGGGCACGGCGGCGAGACGGCCGTTCGCCACCAGACGGGCGGCGACCTCGAGGGCTTGCCGGCCCCCCCCGAGCTCGACGACCGCATCCTCGTCCAAGGGGTGCACGGCGGTGATGGCGAGCAGGTCGCGCCCCAGCTCACCGCTCGACGCGACCGGCGCGCTGGGGTCTCCGACCAGGAGCTCGACCCGTGCCACCCTCGGGGACAGCAGCTCGAACGCGCGCAGGACCCGCTCGGGTGGAGAGGGTCTGGCCCACGGCTCGGCCGGGGGGCGGATGGGGACCGCGATGTAGGCGACGCTCGGCGCGACCTTTTCGAGGAACGCGGCCAGGGCCTCGAGGTGGTCCTCGGTGTCGTTGACGCCTTCGATCAGCATGGTCTCGGTGACCAGGGTGCCGGAGAAGGCGCCGGCGAACTGGCGCAGGCCGTCGAGCAGGGGCCGCAGTCGAAGCCTGCCGTGGGGGCGGTCCACGAGACGCCACGCCTCGGGGTCGACGGCGTCGACCTTGGCCGACACCCAGTCGGCCAGCGCCAGCTCCGCGCGTACCTCGGGCAGGTCGAGCAGCGACGAGTTGGTGATGACGGCAACCGGCGGTCCGAGGGCGGCGAGCCCCTCGATCAGACGACCGAGGTTGGCATCCAGGGTCGGCTCGCCGTCCGGGACGATCGTGACGACGTCGACCTGCACCGCCCGCTCCCGGCACGCGTCGAGCTTGCTCCGGACGGCGCCGACGATGGTCAGCGGGTCGTGGAACGTCTGCCGGGCGATGGTCATCTTCAGCGTGCGGCCGAGCTGGCAGTAAACGCAGGCGTAGGAACAGTGCTTGGGCGGGATGTTGTTGACCCCGAGGCTCGACCCGAACCGGCGGGAGGGGACGGGACCGAAAACGAGCTCTGGCTGGCTGACAGTCAACACGCTCACCACCCCGCCACCATCATGGCCCCACCGACGAGCAGGCCAGCCGCCAGGTTGATCGCCTTGATGACGACGAGGTCCCGTCGCGAGTGGGCGAGCATCGGCAGCATGCCGTGCCCGTCAGCGCACGATGAGCACGGAGCACAGTGCACGGTGGGTCAGGGCGCTGGACACGCTGCCCAGGTAGAGCTCCTTCTCGGGCGACCGCCCCCGGGTCCCGGCGACGATGAGGTCCACGTGGAGATTCATGGCGAACTCGACGATCTCCTTGGCCGGGTTGCCCACGAGGACCACGTCCTCGACCCGGCTCGTCTCCCCGGAGAGGATCTCCAGCGTCTTCGCCAGCACCGGCTCCGCGACCCGGCGGACCCGTTCGTCGTCGGCGCGGTCGGGCAGCTCGATGACGTCGTGGTAGCACTCCGGGTCGGGGGGTATGGGAAACACGTAGATGACGAACACCTCGTCCTCGGGCCCGGGGCAAAGACGTTGGGCGAGGAAGCGGGCGGCCTTGAGGCTCGGCTCGGAACCGTCGGTCGCGACGACGTACCGCATCGGGCTGTCTCCTTTCATCCCGGTTGGTTGGGTGGGGCCTGGACGACCGCGGCCCGGCCGCTCGAGGTGGCGTCGAAAATCTGCCCCGGCCGGGCGGCGTCACCGATGACGGTCACCGGGAGCCCGGCCCGTTCGAGTCCTTCCGACAGGGGGTCGTAGGAGCGGTGCCCGACCGCGACCACGACGGAGTCGAACGCACCGAGCGACCTCTCCCCGTCGGCCGCTGCCGAGGTGACGAACGCCTCGCCCCCAACGATGCGGTTCAGCCGGGTCGAGGTGTGAATGGTCACCGGGAGCTTCTGCAGGCGGCCGAGGGTCATCTTGCGAGTCACCGCCTCCATGTCGCGGGCGATGTCCTCGAGCAGCTCGACCACCACGACCTCGCGCCCGAGACCGGCCAGCATCTCGGCCATCTCGACGCCGACCAGTCCGCCGCCGAGAACCAGCACCCGCTGACGCGGCGTCCTCACGCCGGTGAGCACCTCCTCGGCCGTGAGGGGGTCGTCCAGGCCCGGGATCGGCGGCACCACCGGCCGGGACCCGGTGGCGACGATGACCCGGTCGGGTTCGAGGGCGACCACCGCCTCGACGCTGGCGTCGAAGGAGGTGCGCACGTCGACGCCGGCCAGCTCGACCGCCCTGACCAGCGACTCGAGCGGACGTCCCATGGGTTCCTTGCCCGGGGTGGCCGGCGCCAGGACGAACTGCCCGCCGAGCCGCAATCGGCGCTCCAGCAGGGTGACGGCGAAGCCCCGACGTCGGGCCGAGAGGGCGGCCTGCATGCCGGCTGGACCCCCACCGACGATGACCAGCCGCTCGCCCACGGCGGTGGTGAGGGGCGCCATCACCGCCTCGCAGCCCACCTCCGGGTTAACGATGCAGCCGATGGGCCCGCCCGCCTTGACCCGGGCGAGGCAGCCCTGCAGGCACGCCCCACAGAGCAGGATCTCCTCCTCGCGGCCGAGCGCCATCTTGCGGGGCAGGTCGGGGTCCACCACCAGTGGACGACCGAGGGCCACCACGTCGGCCATCCCTTCGTCGAGAATGGCCCGGATGCGCTCGGGGTCCCCCAGTCGCCCGGCCACCATCACCGGGATCGAGACCTCGCTCCGGATCGCCGCCGCCAGCCGCTCGTTCACACCAGGCGGGAGCGCCATGTGCTGGTAGTACCAGGGGGGGGTGTCGCAGGCCGAGCCGGTGACGACGTGGAGGGCGTGGACGCCCCATTGCTCGAGGCGCCGGGCGAGCGTGATCGCATCGTCGAGGGACAGGCCGTCCTCGACCTTCTCGTCGGCCGACAGGCGGGCGCAGAGCGCCTTCGACGGGCCGAGCTGCGCGCGAACGGCGGCGACCAGCTCGGTGACGAAGCGCCACCGGTCGGCCCCGTACTCGTCGTCGCGCAGGTTGGTCCGGCCCGACATGAACTGGGCCGGCAGGTAGCCGAGCCCGAGCTGGAGCTCGACCCCGTCGAAGTCGGCCTCGGCGACCCGCCGGGCGGCTTCGGCGTAGGCGCCGAGGACCTCTCGGATCCGATCGCCGCTCATCGGAACAGGGGCGGCGCCGGTCGCGGGACAGGGGACCGCCGAAGGCGCCTCCGGACGGGCCCCGGTCGCCTTGGGGTTGGCCGCGCGGCCGGCGTGGTTGAGATGGGCGAAGGCGATCGAGCCGGAGCAGTGGATCGCGTCGACAACGTCGCGCAGAGAGGGGATGACCTCGTCAGTGTGCGCGCCGAGCTGCTTCGGGTGCTCCTTGCCGAGGAGGTCGACGAACAGGGGTTCGACGATGAGCAGCCCGGCGCCTCCGACCGCGCGACGGCGGTAGTACTCGACGTGGCCGTTGGAGGCGCGGCCGTCGGTCCCTCCGAGGGCGGTCTTGACCGGGGCCAGGGCCAGCCGGTTGGGCAGCTCGACCGGTCCGAGGAGTAGTGGGGTGAACGCCTTCTCGGTCATCGTCGCGACTCCCTTCGTCCGTCCCGCGTCACCTCGCGACGGAGGTGGACCATGTCTCGAGCTGCGCTCAAGCAGGTCGTGTGCCAACCTCCCGGTGGCCCTGCCCGACCACGGCAAGCGAGCGTGCTGCGGGAAGATACCGAAACGGAGCGCGGGCGATCCCCGGGCGACGACGGGGTGACCGTCGCGTTGCCGCGACGGTCCTTCGCCGGCCGCGAGCTCACTCCGTGATCTGGTGTTGCAGCGGGAGCCTCTTGAACCGGCCGCCATACAGGATCGGGTCCCCCCGGTAGCCCAGCTTGCGGCAACCGGCGCAGCGGGTCAGGTCGACCAGGCACGCGTACGGGTTGTGGGGCGCCTTCGACTGCCAACTTTCAGCGGGTGTCGAAGCCGCGGAAGCGACTGCCGTCGCCCCCGCGGTCTCGAGGAACCGCGTCGTGTCGGGCGCATGTGCGTCAGTCGTCCCGGGTGAAGGCGAGATCGCCGCACTGCCAGCAGCCCTGCGTCTTCTGCAGGACCGGGAGTACGAGCCGTTGGGCGAGGTGACCAGTCAGACCGCCGACGTCCGGGTCGTGGCGGCGACGAACCGGGACCTTGCCGGGCTCGTCGCCGACGGGCGCTTCCGTCAGGACCTCTACTATCGAGTGAACGTGATCCGTCTCGAGATGCCTCCGCTGCGAGAACGCCTCGCCGACGTGCCGCTGCTCGCCGACGCGTTTCTTCGACGTCTGTCCATGAGCCGGGGCCGGGTCGTCGACGGGCTGTCGCGGGCGGCCTTGCGGCGCCTGATGGGTCACACCTACCCGGGCAACGTTCGGGAGCTGGAGAACATCCTCGAGCACGCCTACGTGCTGTGCCGCGGCCCCCAGGTCGAGGAGGAGGACCTGCCCGAGTGGCTCCTGGGCGGCCGGACCGCCACGGCCGGCGGACGCGCCACCACCCTGCGGGAGGCGGAAGCGGAGCTCATTCTCGAGGTGCTGGCCCGCAACCGGTGGAGCCGCACCGAGGCCGCCCGCGAGCTCGGCATCCACAAGACCACGCTGCACCGCAAGATCCGCCGGCTCGAGCTCGAGCTGCCGCCGGAGGACGGGCGCACGGCGCGCAGAAGGGGTCGAGTCGAGGGCACCTGAGGTTCCGGGGGGCGCCTGCGCTGCTTCACCCACCTCCGTGGCGGGTCGACGGCGCTCCGGGTGGAGGCGCGCACAGCCACCACCCTCCCACGTCAGACGTCGGTCCGGAGCGCACGGTGTGCAGACCCGCCTCCCGAGCGTGCTCCGCGAAGGGGCGGTTCAGGAACGACGAGTAGTGCGGCCCTTCGACCCACTCGACGAGGCGGACGACGAGAGGGCCGGGTCGCGCGTAGTCGAAGACGACGACGTGGGTCGCTGCGATTCTGGCCGCCTCGCAGAGCACGAATCGGCGCATGACGGGGGCGAGACCGTGGAGGAGGTAGCCCATGGCGACGATGTGGAACGCGCGGTCGTCCAGGGAGGGAAGGTCGACCAGGTCCATCGATTCCAGTCGGGCCGCCGGTACGCGTCGCGCGGCTCGGCGGAGCAGTCGCTCGGCGGAGTCGACCCCGGTGACCGGATGACCCCGCTCGACGAAAGCCCGGGCGAGGGTGCCAGTTCCCGTACCGAGGTCGAGCACGGCCGCGGAGGGGTCGAGGCCGAGCACGGCGAGCGCACGACGGTACTCGGGCAGGAGCCGGCGGTCGATGACGCGAAAGGCCGGCGCCACCAGGTTGAAGAAGATCCGCGTGCGTCGTCTTTCGCCGTTCAGGTCCTCGAAGACGGCGCGGCGATCCTCCTCTCCGCAGGCCCGGTCGGGTTGCTCGCCCACGTCGGTGCTCGAAGGCCGAGTGGGCTTTCGTCTGCTCCCCGAGGTGGTGACGTCCGTGCCCCTTCCAGCGCTGCTTGATGACGTCGCGCGCGGCGACCGGTCGAAGGACACGGGCGGGCGTCGCCCAGTCCTTCACCGGAGTCTACCATCGCGGCGAACGCCGGTAGCACTCGGCGCGGCGTGCGGCGGACGGGACCTGCCAGATAGTCGCGTCAGCGCGACCGTCCAGGCGGTTCAAGTTGCGGGGCTGCGACTCGCTGCGGCCCCGGTCGACCGCCCTAGAGCGTGACAAGAGCTGGAGAGAAAGGAGTTGTAGAGCTGAGATCCGCGCTGACTCGCGCTGGCACGTGGGTTGCGGAGGCAATGGCCGATGGCTGGGGAGCGTGTTGCCGTGGCGGTCTGGGGCGGGCGGATCTCGCCGCTGTTCGACGTCTCGCGACGCGCGGTGGTGTTGGACCTCGAGGGCGGCCGGGTGGTCGGCCGATGGGACCTCGACCTGCCCGAGGGCACCGGCGAGGCCAGCCTGAGTGTCTTGCGCCGCCAGGGGGTCAGTACGTTGCTGTGCGGCGCCGTGTCGGAGGAGCTGGCGCTGCGTGCGGTTGCGCTCGGCCTCGAGCTGGTGCCGTTTCTGGCCGGCGAAGTCGAAGCGGTGGTTGCGGCATACCTGACGAGTCGGCTCCCGAGCGACGCGTTCGCCATGCCGGGCTGTGGCTCCAGGTGGCGCCGCCGCGGCGGCAGGGCAAAGTCCGGGGACCGATGGGAAGCGAGTGACGAAAGGAGGTCCGACATGCCGAACCGAGACGGATCAGGACCCCAGGGCCAGGGCCCCGGGAGTGGACGCGGCCTCGGTCCCTGCGGGGGCGGAGGGGGCCAACGGGGCGGTGGCAAGGGAGCTGGCGGCGGCGGGCGAGGGCCCGGCCGCGGCCAGGGCGGTGGACAGGGTCGTGGACAGGGCCAGGGCGGCGGTACCCGCGGGGGCGGCCAGGGCCGTGGAGCGTGATCGGAGGTGGAAGATGCCGGGTGGAGATCGTACGGGACCGTTGGGTGAGGGACCGATGACCGGGCGCGGCCTGGGCTACTGCGGTGGCGCCGCGCGGGCGGGCTTTGCCGGCCCCGGGGCCAGGATGGGCTTCGGCTGGGGCCGGGGCGCTCGGGGTGGCGGCTTCGGTCGCGGCGCCTTCGGGTGGCGCAACCGCTTCTGGGCCACCGGTGCTCCGGGCTGGGCGCGGGGCGGGGGTGCCTGGGGGGGTGGCTGGGCCGGGCCCGACGCCGAGCGGCAGTGGCTGGCGAGTCAGACCCAGGCGCTCGAGGAGGAGCTGGAGCAGCTGCGTCGACGCCTCGCTGACGTCGAGGCGCGGGACCAGACGAGGGAGGGCGAATGAAGGTCGTCGTCACGGCAGATCGGGCGGACTGGGACGCGGCGGTCGACCCTCGCTTCGGGCGGGCGGCAATGTTCGTGGTGGTGGACACCGAAAGCCGAGAGATTCACGGCATCGACAACTCCGCCGGGGTGCAGGCCGCCGGGGGGGCCGGGGTCCAGGCCGCGGCCACCGTCTGCCGGGCGGGGGCGGAGGCGATCATCACCGGGCACTGCGGGCCCAAGGCCTTCGCCACCCTCGCTGCGGGGGGGGTAAAGGTGTTCACCGGCGCCGACGGCACGGTGGCCGACGCGTTGGCGCGGTTCGAGGCGGGCGAGCTCACCGAGGCGAAGCTGGCGGACGTGGCAGGGCACTGGGCGTGATCGTCGCGGTGGCCTCGGGCAAGGGGGGCACCGGCAAGACCACGGTCGCCCTGTCCCTCGCCGTGTCCGCCGGCGTTCCAGTCGACCTGCTCGACTGCGACGTGGAGGCGCCGAACTGCCACCTGTTCTTGCATCCGACCCCGGGAGGGCGGGAGGTGGTCACCCAGCCGGTGCCGGTGGTGAGCGGCGCCCGCTGCACCGCCTGCGGGGTCTGCGGCGAGGTGTGTCAGTTCGGGGGCATCGTCGTGCTGCCCCGCGGGGCCCACGTCGTGCCCAGCCTGTGCCACGGCTGTGGCGCGTGCGCCAGGCTCTGCCCGGAAGGGGCGATCTGGGAGTCGCGTCGGCCCCTCGGCGAGCTGGTCGAGGCGCACCGGGGTGACGTCCACCTGGTCACCGGCCGGCTCGACGTGGGGCAGGCCCTGGCACCACCCGTGGTGCGAGCGGTCCGGCAGCGGGCAAACGGCAAGGGTCTGGTGATCGTCGACGCACCGCCCGGGACCTCGTGTCCGGTCATGGCAGC
>Ga0068714_10003410_pt1 | contig 18892 bp, 17 predicted proteins | sample MTBNYHSulfiMetaG_FD_62988 | JGI IMG/M metagenome (GOLD analysis project Ga0068714, IMG submission 62988) | Enrichment culture microbial communities from rom New York Harbor, USA that are MTBE-degrading - MTBE-NYH (New York Harbor Sulfidogenic)... | ecosystem: Environmental > Aquatic > Marine >... | reverse complement strand
GACCGGCATCGGCACCTACCAGCTCTTCCAGGAGACCTACCACCGCGAGACGTACGCCGCGGTGCACGTCGGCGGCAAGAAGCGCGACTACGACTGGCGCGTCACCGCCATGCACCGCGCCATGGAGGCGGGTATCGACGACGTCGGCATCGGCGTGCTCTTCGGGCTCTACGACTGGCGCTTCGAGCTCCTCGCCCTCATGCAGCACATCCGCGAGCTCGAGCGCGCCTACGGCGTCGGCCCGCACACCATCAGCATGCCGCGGCTCGAGCCCGCGATCGGCTCCGACATCGCCCACGAGCCGCCCTTCCCGGTCGACGACGTCGACTTCCGCAAGCTCGTCGCCATCCTGCGGCTCGCCGTCCCCTACACGGGCATGATCATGTCGACCCGCGAGACCCCGAACCTGCGCCGCGAGACCTTCGCCCTCGGCGTCAGCCAGATCTCGGCCGGCAGCCGGACGAACCCGGGCGGCTACATGGAGGACGAGCAGTTCGACGAGGCCCAGTTCCAGCTCGGCGACCACCGCCCGCTCGACGAGGTCATCCGCGACGTCGCGGAACTGGGCTACATCCCCTCCTTCTGCACCGCCTGCTACCGGCTGGGGCGCACCGGCATGGACTTCATGGACCTCGCCAAGCCCGGCGACATCAAGCACCACTGCGACCCGAACGCGCTCTCGACCTTCCTCGAGTACCTGCTCGACTACGGCAGCGAGGAGACGCGCGCCGTCGGCGAGCCGCTGATCGCGCGCACGACGGCGGCGATGGACGACGTGCGCCGCCGCCACACCGAGAAGATGCTCGCCCAGGTGCGCGCCGGCACGCGCGACGTGCTGTGCTGACGGGTACACTCAGGGCCACGCCCGCGCCCGAACCCCGAAAGGACCGCGCATGAACGACGACCACATCATCCTCGGCGTCCACATCACCGACCGGCTGACCGAGGCGGCGGAGGTGCAGAAGGTCTTCACCGAGTACGGCTGCAACATCAAGACGCGCATCGGGCTGCACGACGTGAGCGAGAACGTGTGCTCGCCGAGCGGCGTCGTGCTGCTCGAGCTCTTCGGCACCCGCGAGGAGGCCGAGACCATGGCGGCGCGGCTCGCCGCGATCGAGGGCGTGCACGTCCAGACGATGGTCTTCGGGCACTGAGCGCGGCGCCGGAGAGCGATCGCCGGCGGACCGGCCGGCGCGCAGACGACGCGGGCAACGGCGTGACGAGAGGCGAAGAGACGACGGCATGAGCACCAGCGACGTCAGGATCGAGCGCGACCTCCTCGGCGAGGCGCCGGTGCCGGCGGGCGCGCTCTGGGGCGTGCACACCCTGCGGGCGCGCGAGAACTTCGTCCTCGCCGGCCGCCCCGTGCACGCCGAGCTGGTGCGCGCCTTCGGCACCGTCAAGCTCGCCTGCGCGCGCACCAACCGCCGGCTCGGCGCCTGGGCCGGCGACGAGGCCAAGGCCGAGGCCGTCGAGCGCGCCTGCCGCGAGATGGCCGACGGCCTGCTCGACGAGCACGTCGTCGTCGACGCGCTGCAGGGTGGCGCGGGCACGAGCACCAACATGAACGTCAACGAGGTGCTCGCCAACCGCGCCCTCGAGATCCTCGGCGAGCCGCCCGGGAGCTACGACCGCGTCTCGCCGACCGGCGACCTCAACCTCCACCAGTCGACCAACGACGTCTTCCCCACCGCGCTGCGCCTCGCCGCCATCACGCTGCTGCACCGCCTCGAGGACCAGGTGGTGGCCCTGCAGGAGGCCTTCCAGGCCAAGGAGCAGGAGTTCGCCCACGTGGTCAAGGTCGCGCGCACACAGTACCAGGACGCCGTGCTCACGACCCTGGGCCGCGAGATGGGCGCCTACGCCGAGGCCCTGAACCGCGACCGCTGGCGCATCTACAAGTGTGAGGAGCGCCTGCGCGTCGTGAACCTCGGCGGCACCGCCGTGGGCACGGGGTTCGCGGCTCCACGCCAGTACATCTTCCGCGTCGTCGACACGCTGCGCGAGCTCACCAGCATCGGCTTCGCGCGCGCCGAGAACCTCACCGAGGCGACGCAGAACGCCGACGTCTTCCCCGAGGTCTCGGGCATCCTCAAGGCGCACGCCGCGACGCTGCTCAAGGTGTCCGGCGACCTGCGTCTGATGAGCTCGGGGCCGGAGGCCGGGCTGGGCGAGCTCCGCCTGCCCGAGCGGCAGGCGGGCTCGAGCATCATGCCCGGCAAGGTCAACCCCGTGATCCCCGAGGCCGTGACGCAGGTCGCCCTCCTCGTCATGAGCCACGACCAGACGATCGCCCTGGCGGCGGGGCTCGGCAGCCTCGAGCTCAACGCCTTCCTGCCGCTCATCGCCGCCTGCCTGCTCGACAGCCTCGAGCTGCTGGCGCGCGCCGACGAGACCCTGCGGCGTCACTGCGTGGAGGGCCTCGAGGCCGACGAGGAGCGCTGCCGCGCCCACGTGCGCGCCTCGAGCGCCGCCGCCACCGCGCTCGTGCCCGAGATCGGCTACGAGCGCGCGAGCGGCGTCGTGCGCGCCGCGCGCGAGCGCGGCCTCACCATCCGCGAGGTCGTCGTGGGCGACGGCCTCCTGAGCGCCGAGCAGTACGACGAGCTGCTCAGCGCCGAGGCCGTCTGCCGCCTCGGCATGCCGGACCGGCTCGGGCGCAGCGCCGAGGGATGACGAAGGAGGCACGCACATGGGCCTGATGGACGCCCCGCGGGGCATGCGTCTCCACATCGGCATCTTCGGCCGCCGCAACGTCGGCAAGTCGAGCCTCCTCAACGCGATCACGCGCCAGGAGGTGTCGATCGTCAGCGATTTCGCCGGCACCACGACCGACCCGGTCGAGAAGCCCATGGAACTGCTGCCGCTGGGGCCCGTCCTCTTCATCGACACGGCGGGAATCGACGACGTCGGCGTGCTCGGCGAGCTGCGCGCGCGGCGCACCATGCAGGTCTTCGACCGCACCGACCTCGGCGTGCTCGTGACCGAGGCGGGCGCCTGGGGTGAGTTCGAGGACGGGATCCTCGACGAGTTCCTCGAGCGCGCGACGCCGATCGTCGTCGTCTACAACAAGATCGACCTGCACGAGCACCCCGCGCCCGTGCCCCGCCTCGAGGAGCTCAAGCTCACGCCGGTGCGCACGCAGGCGAGCGAGGGGCGCGGCGTGCTCGACTTCCGCCAGGCCCTGCTCGACGCCGCGCCGCCCGACTTCATCGACAACCCGTCGATCCTCGGCGACCTCGTGAGCTCGGGCGAGACGGCCGTGCTCGTCGTGCCCATCGACAAGGAGGCCCCGCGCGGCCGCCTGATCCTGCCGCAGGTGCAGGCGATCCGCGACCTCATGGACTCGGACGCCCTCGCCCTCGTGGTCAAGGAGCGCGAGCTCGGGCACGCGCTCGAGCAGCTCAAGCGGCCGCCGCGCCTCGTCGTCACCGACTCGCAGGCCTTCCTCAAGGTCGCGGCCGACACCCCGCCCGAGGTGCCGATGACGAGCTTCTCGATCCTCTTCGCGCGCTTCAAGGGCGACCTCACGAGCCAGGTCGAGGGCACGCTCGCCGTCGACGAGTTGAGGAGCGGCGCCCGCATCCTCATCGCCGAGGCCTGCAGCCACCACCCCATCGCCGAGGACATCGGGCGCGTCAAGATCCCCCGCTGGCTGACCCAGTACGTGGGCGGCAAGCTGCACGTCGAGCACGTCCAGGGGCACGACTTCCCCGACGACCCGACGGGGTGGGACCTCGTCGTCCACTGCGGCGCCTGCACCTTCAACCGCCGGGCGATGCTGGGGCGCATCCTGCGCTGCAGGCAGGCCGGCGTGCCGATCACCAACTACGGCCTGGTCATCGCCTACAGCCTGGGCATCTTCGAGCGCGCCCTGCAGCCGTTCCCGGCGGCGCTCGAGGCGCTCCGCCAGGCGCGCGAGCGCGCCCCCGAGGAGCACGCCGCGCCGCCGGTGACCGCCGGCCTGCCCGGCGACGCCGCCGTCGACGAGCTGTGCTGAGGCCGGCGCTGCCCGGGCACGGGGACACGGGCGAGGCGACCGCGCGGGGGCGTTCGCGCCCGAGGGGCGGCAGGCGGTGAGCGGAGCCGGCGCGCCTCCACCGCTCGGCGTGGCCGACGCCCTCTCGAGAGAGACCATCGAGGCGTGGCTCCGCGAGGAGGACGCGGCGCGCCTCGACGAGCTCTGGCGCGCCGCCGACGAGACCCGCCGGGCGTACGTCGGCGACGAGGTCCACCTGCGCGGCCTCTGCGAGGTCTCCAACGTCTGCGTGCGCAGTTGCGCCTACTGCGGCATCCGGGCGCCCAACCGCGGCGTGCAGCGCTACCGCATGCACACCGGCGACGTGGTCGCCTGCGCCCGGCAGGCGCGCGCCTTCGGCTACGGCACGATCGTCTTGCAGGCGGGCGAGGACTACGGCCTCTCGGCGGAGTGGGTCGCCGACCTCGTGCGGCGCATCAAGGCCGAGACCGCGCTCGCCGTGACGCTCAGTCTCGGCGAGCGCCCCGAGGCCGACCTCGCCGCCTGGCGCGAGGCCGGCGCCGACCGCTACCTGCTGCGCTTCGAGACCTCCGACGAGCGCCTCTACCGGCACATCCACCCCGACCTGCCGGGCCGCGTCTCCGACCGCCTCGCCGACCTGCGCACGCTGCAGCGCCTGGGCTACGAGGCGGGCACCGGGATCATGGTCGGCGTGCCCGGCCAGACGTACGCCTCGGTGGCCGCCGACGTCGACCTCTTCCGCGGCATGGACACGGACATGATCGGCATCGGGCCGTACCTGCCGCACCCGGCGACGCCACTCGGGGCGGAGTTCGCGGCCCGCGTCGCCTCCGGCGACTGGCCGCCCGACCAGGTGCCCAACACCGAGCTCATGACGTGCAAGGTGGTCGCCCTGACGCGGCTCGTGCGACCGGACTCGAACCTGCCCGCGACGACCGCCCTCTCGCTCGTCGACAAGGAGGCGGGGCGCGCGCACGGCCTCAGCCGCGGGGCCAACGTCGTCATGCCCAACATCACTCCGCCCGAGTACCGCGAGAAGTACGAGATCTACCCCGAGAAGGCCGACGTGCACGAGACGGCAGAGGCGATCAACGCGAGCATCCAGGCCCTGCTGCGCGAGCTCGGGAGGACGGTAGGGACCGGGGCCGGCGGGCGCCGGCGCACGTCGGGGCCCGGCGCCTGAGACCGGCCGGCGTGCCGCCGGTCGGGGGTCGAGGGGGCGCGAGCGGCCACGCTCGCGCCCCCTCGACCCTTCCGGTATACTCCGTCTCCGCGTCGGGGTGTGGCTCAGCTTGGTAGAGCGCTCGGTTCGGGACCGAGAGGTCGGCGGTTCAAATCCGCCCACCCCGACCAGCCGGCCTTCTCGGCAGCACCGACCGCCTCCCCGCGCCCACCTCGTCCCGAGCGGACGTCCGTGCACCCGCGGATCGTACCCCCGACCACCTTCCCCCGAGCGTCAGGCACGGGAAGGCCCTCATGCCGGCGTCGCCACGCTCCGTCCCCCCTCTCGAGCGGGCGGAGGGCTCAGCGCGACGCCGCGGTCAGGCGCTCGGCCCGCAGCCGGTCGGCCAGGTCGCACGCCTCGGCGTACGGCGCCGGCCCCGCCTCGATGTCGGCGTCGAGGAAGAGGCAGAGGTCGGTCGACGGCTCGTACACGGGCCACGACGTCCGTTCGCCCGCGGCCGCGTTGCCGTCGGCCGGGACCAGCCCGTTCGGGTCGCCGTCACGGGCGAACGAGACCCAGTACCGCATCATCGCCTGCGAGAGCTCGCCGTCGACGCCCCTGCTCACGTCGAGCACGAGCATCGAGTTGCCGAAGACGTACGGGATCTCGACGGAGTGGAAGGCGCCCAGGCCGAAGGTGAAGGGAGAGCTGCGCGTGAAGTGATACAGGTACGCGTCGCCGCCGGCCTCCGCCACTGAGGCCGCGGCGAAGCGCGCCGAGGCGACGAAGCCCATCACCGTGACCGCCTTGCTGAGCGCCGCCCTCCTCGACCCGTAGACGTCGTCGGGGAACAGCGCGAGCACCTCGTCGTCGTACGGCGCGTAGATCTCGCGCACGAACTCCGTGAGCTGCGCCGTCGACTGCCCGGGCATGCCCATGAGGAAGAGGTTGGCCTCGTCGGCGTTCGCGCCGACGAGCAGGTCGACGTCGTGCAGCTCGCCGGCGTCGAAGAGCGCCGCGGGGTCGTCGGGCAGCACCACGCCGTCGATCACCGGCACGAAGCCGAGACCGCCGGGGCCGATGGACATCGTCTGCCCGGCAGCGCTGACTACACGGTCGGCGGGGACGTCGCGCAGCGCCGCGAGCTCGTCGGGCGCCTCGTCGCAGCCAAGCTTGCGCGACAGCTCGCGCCCGTTCTCCTCGGCCTCGGCGAGCGGCAGCACCGCGTCCATCCCCGCGGCCTGCGAGTCGAACGGGCCGCTCTGCACGATGGCGCGCGCGAAGAGGCCCTCGGCGGCCGGGCTGACCATCAGGTCGCAGACGCTCATCCCGCCGGCCGACTCGCCGAACACGGTCACGCTCGCGCGGTCGCCGCCGAAGGCGGCGATGTTGTCGCGCACCCACTCGAGCGCGGCGATCTGGTCGAGGAGGCCGTAGTTGCCCGTCCCCCCCGAGGGGTCCTCGGCCGCGAGCCCGGGGTGCGCGAGGAAGCCGAGCGGCCCCAGCCTGTAGTTGATGGTGACGACGACGGCGCCGAGCCGGGCCAGGTTCTCACCCGAGTACATCGCCTGCGACCCGCTCCCCGTCGCGAAACTGCCGCCGTGGATCCAGACCATCACCGGCAGCGCACCCGGGTCGCCCGACCCCCCGTCGTCACCGCCGCTCTGTGCGACCGCCGCCGAGGGCGCCCAGACGTTCAGGTAGAGGCAGTCCTCGTCGGTCTCCCCCACCGGCAGGAGGCTGAAGCCGTCTGCCCCCGGCTGCGGGCACGAGGGTCCGTACGCGTCGCAGGCGCGAACGCCGTCCCACGGCTCCGGCGCCTGCGGCGGGCGCCAGCGCAGGTCCCCGACCGGCGGGGCCGCGAAGGGGATGCCGAGGTACACGCGGACGTCGTCGACCTCGGAGCCCGAGATCAGGCCGCTATCGATCTGCACGACGCCGGGGCTGAGCGCGGGGCCGGGTGCAGGGCTCGACTCGTCCGTCTCGCTGCAGGCGGCGAGCAGCAGGATCACCGCGACGAGGCAGCCGGCGATGGCCGCGAAGAGGATGGCGCCGATCGCCCGGGGCCCCACGTGGCGGCTCTCCTCGTGCCCCTGGCGCCGGCGTGTCGTGACCCAAGCCATCGCTGCTATGGTACACGGGGGTCGACACCCCCGCCCCGCCGCGGGCCCGAGGGCACCGGCGCCGACCGAAGGAGACCATGGGCGACGGCCCGAGGCCGACGATCGTCTGGCTGCGACGCGACCTGCGCCTCGCGGACAACCCCGCGCTCGTCGAGGCGAGCCGTCGCGGCGTGCCGGTCGTGCCGCTCGCCCTCTGGTCGCGGCACGACGGCAGAGGTCGGCCCGCGCCGGGCGGTCTCGACGCCGCCCGCGCCGGCACGGCCGGGGCGGCGTCGCGCTGGTGGCTCGCTCGTTCGCTGACCGCCCTCGGAGAGGAGCTGCGCCGCCACGGGTCCGGTCTCCTCGTGCGAGCCGCCGACGGCGGCGCGGAGGGCGCGGCCGCGTCGCTCGCCGAGTTCGCGGCCGCGACCCGGGCGCGCCGCGTCGTCTGGGCGCGCGGCGTCGACCCGGCCCAGCGCGCCGAAGACGCGGCGGCGCGGCGCGCGTTGGCCGCCATCGCCGTCGCCGCGACGGTCGTGCCGTCGGCGGCGCTGCTCGCCGACCCCGAGACCGTGCGCACCTCGCAGGGCGAGCCCTACAAGGTCTTCACGCCGTTCTGGCGCGCGGTGAGCGCCGCGTACCGACCGCCGGGGGCGCTGCCGGTGCCGTCCCTGCCGTCACTCCCGGCAGACCTCCCCGGCGGCCTCTCCCCCGCCGACCTCGAGCGCGACGCGGTGCGGCCGTGGAGCTCAGGCTTCGAGGGCGAGTGGGAGCCGGGCGAGGCGGGCGCCCTCGCCCGCCTCGCCCGGCTCCTCGGCGACGCCCTCGGGGGGTACGCCGACGACCGCGACCGCCCCGACCACGAGGGCACCTCGCGGCTCTCGCCTCACCTCCACTGGGGCGAGCTCACGGCCCGACAGGTGTGGCAGGCCGTCGCCGACCGCCTCGCCGAGTCGGGGTTCGAGGCCGAGGCGGCGGTCGGCCCGCCGTCCTGGAAGGAGGGCTCGGGCCAGAGGCGGCTCGCGACCGCCGAGAGCGCCGCTTCACGTACGACTCCCCCGGCCCGCGGCCTCGCCCGCGGCGCGGCCGCGCCGGGCGCCGGCCTGGCACGCGACGCCGCCGCCTTCCTCCGCCAGCTCGGCTGGCGCGACTTCGCGCACCACCTCCTCTGGCACTTTCCCCACACCGTCGCCGAACCGCTTCGCGAGCAGTTCATCGTCTTCCCCTGGAGCGACGACCCGGAAGGGCTCGCCGCCTGGCAGCGCGGGGCGACCGGCTATCCCTTCGTCGACGCCGCCATGCGCTCGCTGTGGAGCACCGGCTGGATGCACAACCGCGCCCGCCTCGTCGCCGGGTCGTTCCTGGTCAAGGATCTCCTCCTCCCCTGGCAGGCGGGCGCCGCCTGGTTCTGGGACACGCTGGTCGACGCCGACCTCGCGGACAACACCCTCGGCTGGCAGTGGGTCTCGGGCTGCGGCGCCGACGCCGCCCCCTACTTCCGCATCTTCAACCCGGTGACGCAGGGGCGCCGCTTCGACCCGGACGGCGCCTTCGTGCGCCGCTGGGTGCCCGAGCTCGCCGCCCTGCCGGCGGAGTGGATCCACGCGCCGTGGGAGGCGCCGGCCGACGTGCTCGCCGGGGCCGGCGTGCGCCTCGGCGAGACCTACCCGGCGCCGATCGTCGATCACGGCGAGGCCCGCTCCCGGGCGCTCGCCGCCTACGATGTCGTCAAGCACGCGCGCTGACGAAGGGAAGCGGCGGCCGCTGCGCGGCCTGCAGTCGGCCCCGGGGTCACACCGCGGCTCCGGCACTGTGCCTGGGCACGCGGGCCGCGAGCGACTCCACCGGCCGCGAGCGACGGACTCAGCCGAGCGCGACGATCCGCGGCTCGGGCCGCCCGTCCACCACCTCGACCAGCGCCAGCGACCGTCCCTTGCCGAACCGTGCCCTCCCCGCTGACCCGGGGTTGAGGAAGAGCACGCCGTCGCGCCACTCGACCGCCGCCCTGTGGCTGTGGCCGCTGATCACCACGTCGTAGCCCTCGGCCACGGGGTCGTGGCGGCCCATCAGGCTGTGGCCGATGTGGCAGACGATGAGGCGCAGGCCGGCGACCTCGACCTCGGTCTCCCAGGGCAGTGAGTCGCCGAAGCTCGGCAGGTCGACGTTGCCGGCCACGGCCGTCAACGGGGCCAGCGCGGCCAGACGCTCGAGCACGTCGAGAGTGCCGACGTCGCCGGCGTGCACGATGTGCACGACGCCGGCGAGCAGCCTGTCGAGCGCCGGGTCGTAGTAGCCGTGGGTGTCGGAGACGACGCCGATGACGGGGTTCTCGGGCACGATGGGATACTATCGCGCGCGGAGAGGCCGCGAAGGGCGCCCGCCGACCGGCGGCCGCCGGCGCGCGGCGTCGCCGGCCTCGCCATCGTGTCCACGCCCGTCGGGAGGCAGACATGTCCATGCTCAAGGTGGCGGCCATACTCGTGGGGGCGACCCTCCTCGGGTTCGTCGTGGCCGGGATCGCCTTGTTCGGCGAGCACGCCTTCCTGCTCTGGGTCGGGCTCGGCGGGCTGGTCGTCTACGGCATCGCGGGGCTGGTGGCACGCCGTTCGAGATGACCCGGAAGGAGGCGCGATGAGAGGACTGGCCGGCAAGAAGGTCGTCGTCACCGGAGGCACGAGCGGCATCGGCGAGGCCACGACGCGGCGCTTCCGCGACGAGGGCTGTGAGGTCGTCGTCCTCGCGCGGCGGCCGGGCGAGGGCGTCATCCAGTGCGACGTCGGCGACCGCTCCCAGGTCGAGGCCGCGTTCGAGCGCATCGGCGATCTCGACGTGCTCATCGCCAACGCCGGCACCAGCTACCGCCACGACGCGATCGACATCACCGAGGAGCACTGGCGCGAGGTCCTCGCGACCAACCTCGACGGCGCCTTCTGGTGCGCGCAGGCCGCGGCCCGGCGCATGCTGGCGGGCCGCGGCGGGAGCGTCCTCTTCACCGCCTCGACCAACGCCCTCGTCGGCTACCGCCACTACGCCGACTACAACGCCAGCAAGGCGGGGCTCGTCGCCCTGACCAGGTCGCTCGCGCTCGAGTGGGCACCCAAGGTCCGCGTCAACGCCGTCTGCCCCGGCTACGTGCTCACGCCCATGCAGGAGGCCGAGTACACCCAGGAGATGCTGGACCAGGTCAACGCGCGCATCCCCATGGGGCGCCACGCGACCCCGGAGGAGCTGGCCGGCCTCTTCGCCTACCTCGCGAGCGACGAGGCCGCCTACTTCACCGGCTCGACGATCGTCATGGACGGCGGCGAGACCGCCGGCAGCCTCGTCAGCGGGCCCGGCGGTCCGGGGGCGTAGAGCGCCAGGGGACCACGCGGCCCGGCCGCGCGACTCACGGCCACGCGCCGCGTCGGCGTACGGCCGACCCTTACGTCAGCCAGTCCGGCAGCTCGTACCTCCCCAGCACGTCGTCGACCGTCTCGCGGCGCACGACGGCGGCCGCGTCGCTGCCGTTGACGAGCACGACCGCCGGGCGTGCCATCGAGTTGAGGCTGGCGTTGAAGGTCTGCGCGTAGGCTCCGCAGGCCAGCGCGGCGACGACGTCGCCGCGCGCGACGGCCGGGAAGTCGTACTGAAGCGCGAGTTCGTCGTCGGTGCACGTCGGGCCGAAGAGCTCGGCGGGCCCGGCCTTCGGCGCCTCCATGTCGTCCGCCTTCACCCAGCGGTACTTGTAGCCCTCGATGCAGGCGCGCAGCAGCAGGTGCTTCTGCGCGTCGGTGATCACGAAGCGGCGGCCGAACTGCTCCTTGACCCACTGGACGCGGGCGAGCAGCACGGTGGACTCGCCGACGAGGGAGCGCCCGAGCTCGAAGATCACGAGCGGGCGCGGCAGGCCGGCAGCGTCGAAGGCCTCGCCGAGGGCGCCCAGCTGCACCGCCGCGAAGTCCTCCGGCGGGGGGACCTTGTGCGGGCGCTCGTCGCCGGACTCCGGGTCCGACGGGTAGGCCCAGCCGCCGCCGACGTCGAGCACCTCGGGGACGAAGCCGGTCGCCTCGCGCAGCCGCGCGATCGCCCCGGCGACGTCGCGCATCGCCGCGGCGTGGTAGTCGGGACGGTTGATGAAGTAGCCGATGTGGTGGTGGTAGCCGCGCAGGAGGAGGCGGTCGGGCGCGCCGAGGGCGCGCGTCACCGCCTCCTTCGCCTCGTCCTCGGTGAAGCCCCACACCGTGGTCAGCACGCGGTCGGCGATCTGCGGGCCCTCGGGGGCGACGCCGAGGCGCACCTCGTCCATCGAGAGCTTCAAGCGGATGAAGGCCGGGGCCCGTACACCCGCCCGGCCGGCCACCTCGAGCAGCAGCTCGAGCTCGCCGGGGTTGTCGAGCGTCACCGTGATGCCGTGCTTCACCGCCAGCTCGAGCCACTCCTCGGTCTTCGCCTGCCCGTTCATGACGAGCCTCTCGCCCGGCACGCCGGCGCGCAGTGAAGTCTCGACCTCCCCGGGCCCGAAGGCGTCGCCGCCGGCGCCCTCCTGGCCCAGGATCCGCCGCACCGCGAGGATCGGGTTGGACTTGACCGCGTAGTAGACCTCGACCGGGTCGTAGACGGCGCGCACGGCGGCGAGGGTGCGCCGGTAGCGCTCGCGGATCGAGGTCTCGGAGATCGCGTAGAGGGGCGTGCCGAAGCGCTCGGCCAGCTCGACCGCCGGTATCCCCTCGACCATCAGCTGCGCTGCCATCGTCCCTCCCGTCTCCGTCACCTGCCGGTCCGCTGAGGTCGACTCTATCGCAGCTTGGATCAACGCCCTCGCGCACCCGGGAGACGGAGCTTCCACCCGAGGCGCTCCGTCGTGCGGGGGCGGACGCAGGAGGAGTGCCGGCCGACAGATGACCGACACCGCTGTCCGCACGGGAGGCGCAACGCCCTTACGACGCGCGCGGCGAGCCGCTAGGATGCGGACGAGCCTCACACGACGATGGAGGGATCCGATGACCGACGAGCCGACCTGGTCGGGCGTCCTGCACGCCGGCGTCCACGGCTTCCTGCGCGCCCCGCTGGTGCCGCCGCAGGCCGAGGCGCTGCGCGCGGCGGGAGCGACCCACGCCGTGTACGGCATCCCCTTCGACAGCACCACGCTCTACCGCACCGGCTCGATGCACGGCCCCAAGGCGGTGCGCGACGCCTCCGTGCAGTTCGTGCCTTACCACTACGACTACGACGTCGACCTCACCGAGCGCCGCACGCTGGTCGACTGCGGCGACGCGGCGGCGCTGCCGGGCAACGCGGCACGCACCCTCGACATCGCCCAGGGCGACCTCGAGCAGATCCTCGGAGCCGGCGCCGTGCCGATCCTCCTCGGCGGCGAGCACACGGTCACGATCGCCGGGACCAGGGCGCTGGCGGCGCAGGCGGAGGGCCCCCTCGGTCTCGTGGTCTTCGACACCCACCTCGACACCGCGACCGACATCGGCGGCGAGGAGCTCACCTACTGCGCCCCCGTCTCGCGGACGCTCGACCTCGAGGCGTTCTCGCCGGCGAACGCCGTGCTGGTCGGCGTCCACGGGCCGGCGAACCCGCGCGAGGAGCGCGAGTGGGCCGAGCGGCACGGCGTCACCGTCTTCTCGGTCGCCGACATCGAGCGCCGCGGCATCGTCGCCGTCACGGAGGAGGTGATGGCGATCGCCGGGCGCGACACGACCGGCGTCTACGTCTCGGTCGACATCGACGTGCTCGACGCCGCCTACAACCCCGGCGGCGCGCCCGAGCCCGGCGGGCTCACGAGCCGCGAGCTCTTCGCCGCCCTGCGCGTGGTCGGCACGGCCGGCTACAGCGCCTTCGACGTGGTCGAGATCGCGCCGCAGTACGACCCGGCCGGGATCACGGCGATCACGGCCTGCCGCGTGATCCTCGACCTGCTCGCCGCGGCGGCGGCCGCCACCTGACGTCGACGGCGACCCGGGCGGTGGCCGGAGCCGACGGCGACCCGGGCGCGGCCGGAGCCGACGGCGACCCGGGCTGCGGCCGGAGCCGACGACAGCCTCGGCGCGGCCCCGGCCGATGCGGGTCATGCGCCGGCGCAGCGGACGGCCGCTCGGCGGCCGATCGCGGCCGCCACAGGCCGCCTCACTCGCCGGCGCCGGCGGTGAAGACGAGCGACTCGGTGCCGTCGGCGTCGAAGAGCGTCAGCGTGTCGTCGGTCTGCGCGAACGAGGCGGCTTCGTCGAGCAGCCGAAGATAGACCGCCTCGGCCTCCATCGCAGGCTCGGGGCCGGCCATCATGGTGCTCGCGAGCTCCCCGGTCTCGAAGTCGTCGCCGGGCCCGGTCGTGTAGGAGCCGCTGTAGGAGTTCACGCCGCTGGTGCCGCCCACCATGCCCTCGGAGAAGACGGCGGTGATGATGAACGCGGCCGGGTCGATGCCGCTCTCGCTCCAGCGCTCGAGCCGCCACTCGGTGCCGTCGAGGGCGGCGGGGTCCGTCTCCTCGGACCCGCCGCACGCCGCGAGGCACAGCGCGGCCGCGGCCGCGACGGCCAGAGAGACCGCCAACGCCACGCGTGCCCCGGTGATGGTGCGCGCCACCTCTGCCTCCTCGCGTCGTGGCCGGCACGTCGACGGCGCCGACGGCGCCGCGGCCCGGCTCCTCGGCGCGGACATTACCATGCCGGACCGGCGCGCATCGCGCGTCACGCAAGGTGCCTCGCTGCCGCGGAGAGGACGAGCCTCGCGGCGCCGCGCCGAAGACTGGTCGGCGCCGCGGCCGGCGCGCCCGCCAGGCGCGCGCCGGCCGCGGCCGAGCTTCACCGCGCGGCGCTACTGGAGTACGGTCATCAGGTCGTCGAACGTCGCCGGCTCGCCGGGGCGCCGCGCCGCGGTCGCGTCATCCTCCTCGGGGTAGCCGACGGCGACCCCGACGACGAACAGCCGGTGCGCCTCGTTCGTCAGCATGGCGTGCAGCACCTCCGGGTACCTCACCGCGGTCGCCAGCACGCACGTGTCGAGACCCTCGTCGTGCAACGCTTCACACATGCTGTGGACGAAGGCCCCGCTGTCGAGGCACCCCTGCATGCCGGCCGCCCGACAGTCGACGCCGTAGAGCAGCAGGCACGGCGCACCGAACAGCTCGCCGAGGCGGCTCAGCTTGTCCTCCCGGCTGCCCTCGAGGTGCTCCATCGCGGCGGTCTCCTCACGGACCGCCATGAGCCGGGCCGTCCGCGCGAGACAGAGCTCCGGCCAGGCGCGATCGGGGCCGTCCAGCTCGGGCTCGGCGGGCGAGTCGGCCTGCAGGCGGCGCGTGAGCTCCCCCTTGAAGCGCTCCAGCACCTCGCCCGCCAGCACCCAGATGTGCCAGCCGCTCAGGCCCTGCCAACAGGGCGACCACCGCGCCCGGTCGAACGCCTCGCGGAGCACCGCCTCGGGCACCGTCTCCGCTCGATACGCGGGGCACCGTCGCGGGTCGGCGCGCTCCTCCTCCATCGTCATCGGCCTCACCTCCCCCTCGACCGTGACCTCCGACGACGCTCGTCGCCGGACACCTTCGAGGATACCAGCGGGCAACGGAGACGCCGCGTCGCGGCGATGCTGTGGGGAAGGGACGCCGCCGCAGGAGTCGGCGGTCTCGACCCGAACGCCCCCCGGGAGACGAGGGCCCGAAGGCGCCTTCAGACGAACGCGAACAGCGGCGGGAAGACGATCACGACGACCGCCGCCCAGGCGGCGTAGACCCACAGGTAGTCCGTCTGCCAGCGCTCGACGGCCGTGAACGACCCGCGCCCTCTCAGGAAGCGGACGTACAGCACCGCGGACCACGCCAGGTTGGCCAGCAGGACCACGTTCTCGCCGAGGGCGGCGACCCGGTTCGGGGTGAAGCCGAACTCGGTGATGCGCGCACCGATGGCCCACAGCGCGACCCCGTCGGCGAGGAGCGCGCTGACCACCAGCACGACCTGGAGCACGTCGAAAGCGCCGGGGGGCGCGTGCGGGTCGCGCGCCGAGACGGAGTAGAGCAGCAGACCGAGGACCAGCACCAGGAGGAGGTCGAAGGCGATGAGCACGTCGCGCTCGACGTCGACGCCGCGCCCCGTCCACAGCATGGTCCCCAGGAAGACGAGGAGGACGGCGGCGAAGAGCGGCGTGAAGAGGCGCGTCAGCACCGGGGCCATGTTCTCGATCACGCTCTGCTTGGCCTCGACGAGCCAGGCGGCGACCACGAGCCCCGCGGCCGCGCCGCACGGCAGCAGCCACGACTCGAAGAAGGGCTCGATGTCGGTCCCGATGGCCCGGAAGATCAGCGCCATGAACCCCATGAGGACGCCGCCGCCGAGGCCGATCAGCACGTAGTAGATGAACAGCTCGCCCGAGAAGCGCACGAAGTCCATGCGGCCGGCCACCTGGCGCCAGCGGCCGCCGGCGTACGCGACTCCGACGACGAGCCACAGCGCGATCGGCAGGTGCAAGGCGGTGAGCACCTCCGTGTGACCGCCCTCCTCGAAGGGGTAGACGTTGGCGAAGACCGCCGCCGCGGCGAAGGCCGCGACGAGCCGGCCGACGGTCGCGGCCCCGAGCCGCCGCTTCCACACGAAGTAGCCGGCCAGCAGGGGCAGCACGAAGAGGCTCGCGTTGCGGGCGTAGAAGCCCGCGTCGGCGTCGAGGGTGAGCCCGAAGAGCGCCGGCGTCTTGACGGCGAGCGCCGCCGCGGCGGCGACGGCGGAGGCGACGACGGCGTCGCGGCGCGACGCCGTCGTCGCCTCCCCCGCCTCCGGGCGCGCGACCACGAGCTGCTTCCAGAGGCGCTCCGAGTGCTCGCGCGCGAACTCCCGCGAGAGGCTGTCGAGATCGCCGATCCGTTTGACCGCGACGAGGAAGGCTTCGTCCTCGTCGAGCCCGGCGTCGCTCAGCGCCGCGATCTGCTCGCGCAGGTGGTCCTCGAGCTCGGCGATGTCGACCGCGTGGATCGCCTGCCGGCGGCGGAGGTAGCTCCGCCAGCGGTCGATCTGCTCCTCGAGCGACCAGGTGCTCCCGGCGGCCACCATCGCTCAGGCTCCCTCCGGCAGCGGCGCGGCCGGCGACGCGCGGCGGCCCGCCGCAGCGCGGCCGCCCCCCGCGGTGCGACCGGCCACCGCGGGGTGACCCGCCCTCGAGCCGCCGCCCGCCGCGCTGCGGCGGCCCAGGCGCCGCCCGTCGGCCGCCGCCCGGTGCAGCGTCCCGCGCCACACGCCGCGCAGCGTGGCGTCCACCGCCTCCCACTGCCGGCGCTCCTCTTCGATCTGTGCGCGTCCGAGGGGGGTGATGCGGTAGTACTTGCGGCGACGGCCGCTCTCCGGCACCTCCCAGCGCGCCTCCACGTGGCCGAGCCGCTCGAGCCGGTGCAGCACCGGGTAGAGCATCCCGTCGGTCCACCGCAGGTGGCCCTCGGAGAGCTCGCGGACCCGCTTGAGGATGGCGTAGCCGTAGCTGTCCCCCTCGGCGAGGATCGCGAGGACGATGGGCGTCGAGGACGCGGCGACCAGCTCCTTGTTGATCTCCATGACCGGGTCGGTCACCAGTGACGACCTCACGGGACGCTTACCTAGCGGCATTATACATAGCACTGCAAGGTAAAATCCATCCAGTGCCGCTCGGCGTCCCGGAGCGCGGACGAGGAAAGAGGAGTCGCTCTTCCGCAGTGGCAGGTCGCGACGCGGACGGTAGACTTGGGGCCGACATCGCACGCTGCGCGACGATCTGGGGGCGAGAGATGAGTGGTGACGTCTACGAACGCCTCGCCGCGGCGCTGGACGGGCTGGCCAACGGCTTCCCCCGGACCGCGTCGAACGTCGAGCTCGAGATCCTGCGGCACGTCTTCAGCGCCGACGAGGCCGAGGTGGCGGCGGCGCTGACGGGGCGGCCCGCCGCCGCCGACGACGTCGCGCGGCGGGCCGCCCTCGACCCCGCCGCCACCGCCGCGACCCTCGCCCGCCTCGCCGAGCGCGGGGTGATCTGGCCCGGGCGCGCCGGCGACGAGACCGGCTACCGCCTCGCGCCGTTCATCGTCGGCTTCTACGAGTCGCACATGCTCGAGGAGCGCGACCCGGTCTTCGCGCGCCTCGTCGAGCAGTACCTCACCGGCGGCGGCGCCGTGGGGATCATGAGCGCCGAGCCCGCGATCCATCGCGTGCTCCCCGCGCGCGGCGCGACCGAGCCGGAGTGGGTGCTGCCCTACGACGACGTGCGTGCCATCCTCACGACCGCCACCTCCTTCCGCCTGGAGGAGTGCGTCTGCCGCCTGCAGCAGGACGCGCTCGGTACGCGACGCTGCGACTTCCCGCTCGAGTCGTGCCTCTGGTTCTCCTTCGCCGACACCGACGACCCCGGCGCCATCTCCCGCGAGGAGGCGCTGGCGGCGCTGGACGAGGCGGAGCGCCTCGGGCTCGTCCACACGGTGAGCAACGTGGCGAAGGGTATCGGCTACGTCTGCAACTGCTGCGGCTGCTGCTGCGGCCTGCTGCGCGGCATCAACGAGTGGGGCCTCAGCGGCTCGGTCGCGCAGGCGAACTACCTCGCCGAGATCGACGCCGAGACGTGCACCGGCTGCGGCGACTGCGAGCGGCGCTGCCAGGTCGGCGCCATCGAGGAGGCCGAGGATGGGCTGCGCGTGGTACGGAGCGAGGCCTGCATCGGCTGCGGCCTGTGCGTGACGGGCTGCCCGGCGGAGGCGGCCCGCCTGCGCCGCCGCCCCGACGACGAGATCGTACCGCCGCCGGCGACGCGAGGCGCCTGGGAGCGGCTGCGCCTCAAGGCGCGCAGCGGCGACGACAGCTGAGCGGCCGGGCAGCGTCATGAACGGCAGCGGCGCAGGTGAAGCGCACGAGGCCGCGTCTGCCATGACGCCAAGCGCAGCACTCAGGGCAGGAGGAGCCTGCTGGAAAAGGCTGGTAGCGGCGGGAGGACTCGAACCTCCGACACGCGGATTATGATTCCGCTGCTCTGACCAGCTGAGCTACGCCGCCACGGCGGAGCAGTAGGGTACCACATGGCGCGCGCGGCCCTCAACGCGCCTCCCGAGCGCAGCGCGGGCACCCACAGCGGCCGGGACGTCCGTGCCCTCACGCGCGCGATCCGTGCGCGATCCCGTCAGCATCACGGACAGGATCCCTTCCGAGACCGGCGCATTCTTGGACATATGGTCCTAATCCAGACGCCCGGATTCTGCCTTCCGGGGCTCGCGTCGCCGTTGAATACCCATATAATGAGAATCGCATCACAAGGTGCTACCGCAAAGTGAGCGGGAGTGCACGAATACGCCGGACACCGTGTCCCCCGGTCGTCATGTCCCCCAGCGTGATGACCTTCACCGGCCGGGACTGCCCCCCAGTCCCGGCCGGTCCCCTTTCTCGACCTCGCCGGCTGCAGAAGCCGACCGCCCTCAGGCGCCGCGATCCACCCCGCGCCCGGCTGCTCCCCACGCTGCCCATGGGCTCCGCCGCCAGCCTCGGGGACGGTTGAAAGACCCCCCTCTTTCAACTACCATTCCATGGCTCCCGGGGGAGTGCCCGAGTGGCTAAAGGGGGCGGACTGTAAATCCGTTGGCGCAGCCTACCTAGGTTCGAATCCTAGCTCCCCCACCAGGCCCGGTTAGCTCAGTCGGCAGAGCAC
>Ga0068714_10003408_pt1 | contig 18898 bp, 17 predicted proteins | sample MTBNYHSulfiMetaG_FD_62988 | JGI IMG/M metagenome (GOLD analysis project Ga0068714, IMG submission 62988) | Enrichment culture microbial communities from rom New York Harbor, USA that are MTBE-degrading - MTBE-NYH (New York Harbor Sulfidogenic)... | ecosystem: Environmental > Aquatic > Marine >... | reverse complement strand
ATCCGTGCTATCTGCGTCCAAAATAGCCTCCATCATCCCCACCATTCCACTTTTTCCGTCTGTGCTCGTCTGCGTGTGTCTGCGGCTAACAGGCTTTGGGTTTTCGGATGGAAACTAGATAGACGGCCGCGGCTCCGGCATAGCTGGCAACTACATCCCCAAAGGTATCCATTCTGGGATTCCGGATATACCTCAACTCCGAATGGGCAAAGACATCTATGACTTCCTTGGACAAGATGAGGGCAGTCAAGATGGCCAGGGACTTAAGAAGCGAGTATTTCCTTCGGCACAGGTAAAATATTATTCCCCCAACCAGAAAATGCAAAAAGATATCGATCTGGACCCCATAGACCTCGATGCCGGAAAGACGATAAAAGTGATACCTCGCCTTTGACAAAATTCCTCTAACTGCATGGAAGTCGCTTATAAAAATACTATCCATTTGCCCTCTAAAATTCCCATCTTCTTGTCCCAGGTCGAGAATGCTACGCCTTGTTTTTTGATAGTTCAATCGGCGCTTACGTCCACTTTAAATGGACGATAAAGAGGATCTCCGATAAGGACCATCTGCCATGACCAGAAAGGGTTAGACAGGGCATAACATTCAGCCAGGGTCAGGCGGCCATCTATCAATAGGCCGAAAAAAAGATCCGGCGGTGGGAAGGCCTGGACATACGGTTCGGCCACCGGGCCCAACGTAGCCGCCACTCCCTTTTCCAGCATTACCTTGCACCAGACCTGACTGACTTTATTCTTCAGCGTTGTACATTCTGCGCTGGCGATATGAAACCCGACCGCGCCCCGTGCCCAGGTGAAGGCATCTATGTAATGCGCCAAGCTGTACCACCCGCAGTAAAAAGCTGCATTCGGACACTGGCCTGGCTGAAAAAGTTTTCCCTGAGAATCAGCTACGACCGTCATCCGCTTACTCCTTTCCACTACACAGGCCGCATTGTGAATGGCGCGATCGTAAAGTGCATAGCCGGTTAGTTTTTTATCGCCCGGATTCGGCCACCGGGCATCAAAGTATGCCGTGCCACGCAGACCCTCCTTTTCCGTCAGCAGGCTGTCGTCAATAATGCGGCGGACGATTTCTTCCGAGGGTCCATCCAATCGGCTCACCACGATCACATTTTGCGGCATATTCTCGATTTTCTGTCCGCGGTACCCCACGAAATATTTATTTGGAAGCCAGTAATCCGGCGGATAAGATTTCTCCCTGACCAGAGCCAATTCCGAGTCAACAGCAGCTCCTTGAAAGGCCTTCTGCACCTGTTCGATCTGTCTCTTGAGTTGTGTCTCCGCGTCCTTTAGTGCTGTTAGTTCCTTCTTATTCTGCTCGCGCTCTGCCTTACTGATCTGTTCGCGTATAACATCCTGCTGCTTTTGTAGCCCTGACAAACGCTTTTGATCTTCCGACGTAAGCTTCGGGGGATAGACACGCAGCGGGATGCCATACATAGTGACCAGACACAAAAACCGGCTGCCTTCGGGGTCGTTTTTCTTAAGAAAAGCCCGTATGGGTGATGCGATATATTGTTCATAGTCATCCCTGTTGCAGTATTCTGTTTTAGGCGCTTTCAGTTCGATCAGGTTCTCTGCAGGAATCCCACGCTTTTTCATATAATATTCAGCCAGATCACGACTATTCCAGGCCATTTTATTAGCTACAACTAGCACTTCTTCAGGGGTAAGGGCACCGCAAACTACAGGCGATATTATAAGCATAACCATCTGAATCAGAAACCGTAGCAATATAGATAAAAGCAAAGATTTCAATTTGTTGTCTTTAAGCTTCCCTGGATCGGGGTGAGATTATCCAAATTACGTCTAAATTTAGCAGCAACAAAGTTGCCCTATTGCCTTACGCCTTACGTCTTTCCCTTCCACCATTCCGGCAACCTATTCTTCTTGTCTGTGCTCGTCTGCGTGGGTCTGCGGCTAAAAATTAATTCGTGGCCATTCATCTTCCGGTAAAAATGTGGTCCCGCTAACTATCTCTTGACTTTTTCATGAATACAGCATACTATTTCATGAAAGATAACTTAGGGAGGGCTTTATGGCAAATTTGCAAATCAAAGGTGTTAAGGAAGACCTTTATGAAGAAATAAAGAGACTGGCAGCGGCCGAAAACAGGTCTGTCGGCCAGGAAATGCTTTTCCTCGTAAAGGAATATCTGTCTAGAAAAGGACGTATGGGCAACCTTAAAATGCCCGCGCAAGTCTTACTGGAACTTGCGGGCTCCTGGGAAGATGACAAGACCGCCGAAGAGATTGTGGCTGAAATCAGAAGCGCCCGCAAAAATTCTCGAAAGCTGTCGGAGGGATTCTGATGTATCTTCTAGACACGGACATCGTCATTTATAGCCTCAAAGCACATCCTGTCGTGCAGGAAAATTTGCGCCGGCATTACAATGATCCGCTCAAAATAAGCGTAATTACCCTGATGGAGCTGTATTACGGGGCATACAAATCGAAAAAGACGACCAGCAATCTGGCAAAAATAAAAACCCTCGAAAATTCGTTGGAAGTCGTTACGTTAGGCAAAGAGTCCGTTGACATTTTTGGTATGCTCAAGGCAAACATGGAAGCATCCGGCACTCCATTGGATGATTTTGACTTAGTCCTTGCGTCCTGTGCTTTGGCGCACAATTTGATATTAGTAACCAATAACTCAAGACATTTCGAGCGGATTGAAGGCTTAAAAATTCAAAATTGGACGATAATATCCTCCAAAAGTTAGCAGCGGCAGCAAAGTTGCCCTATCGCCTCGCGCCTTACGTTTTTTTACGCCTTACGCCTCACCATCATTCCATCGTTCCATTATTCCAGTATTTCACCATTCCGGCAACCTATTCTTCTTGTCTGTGCTCGTCTGCGTGGGTCTGCGGCTAACAGGCCTTGGGTTTTCGGATGGAAACTAAATAGACAGCCGCGGCCCCGGCATAACTGGTGACCACATCCCAGAAGGTGTCCATTCTTGGATTCCGGATATACCTTAACTCCGCATGGGCAAAGACATCTATGACTTCCTTAGATAAGATGAGGGCGGTCAAAATGGCCAGGGCCTTAAGAAGCGAATATTTTCTTCGGCATAGGTAAAATATTATTCCCCCAACCAGGAAATGCAAAAAGATATCGATCTGGATTCCATAGACCTCGATACCGGAAAGACTATAGAATTGATACCTTGCCTCCGACAAAATCTCTCTAACCGCATGGAAACCACTCATAAGAATACCCTGTATTTGCTCCCTGGAACATGCATAGCGAGCGAATACGATGCATTTTACCTTGCATACGGAGATTCCCTGCAGCTTGTTGCGGGGAGCTTCAATTTCCATATCCTTATCCCAGGTCGAATACTACCCTTTAGCTTTTTGCAAGATTCCAATAATGTTACTCCTGAACATCTTAAACGGTCTTTTCATGAGAATTCTGATTAGTAACAATTCGATAATAGCCAAAGGAGGGATCACTGCAAACTGGGCGTGGGAAACGATCATTTTAATTTTATAATTGAAACCTGTTAACCTCGCTATTTGTTGAATCTTTTTGGGAGTATTTACTCTATAATATGTCGGGAATATATCCGTCTCTTTTCTTCCCTCGAGTAATTTAATAACCTTGTTTTTTAACGTGATCGGGATAAGCCTTGCCATAATCACAGATAATGATATGGAATTGGGCGTATGGAATAAAAAGAATCCATCTGGCTTCAAAACCCTTTGTATTTCTTTAAACTGTTCCACGGGAGCATCTAAGTGCTCTACAACCATATTACTGGTGACGAGACTAAAGGAGTTTTCCTTGAAGGGTAGTCTTTTAATATCCGTTCTTAACTTAAGCGATATGCCTTTATGCCCTTTTAGAGAATTAATGTCATAATCAATGCCTACTATTTTTTTGCATCGCCCAACCAGTATCTTTTCTCTCTCAACACGCCACGGTGGCAGGATTTGATGTCCGCACCCCAAATCTAACCAGATCGATTCAGTATTGACGAAATCACTCAATACTTCTTCATAGATAGTCTGTGAATATTCTAAGTCAGGAACTATCTGTTTTTGGAGTTTCCAGTAGATATTGAGCATGGCAGATCTATTCATAAATATTGCAGGTCCCTTACATTTCAAAACCATGTCTGAGACCAAAATTTATGAGCAGGCCAAAACACACAAAAAAACGCATAAAAATAATATACATATACAAACTTTATATATTAAAAAGATTACTTTTTAATACTTTCCCACAATTTGGATAAAGAAGATACATCTGCGTTGGAATCCGCTCATTGAGAGGTCTTTTTTGACACAGGGTACTTCATCAAAATCACGCCTTCTCCTGCCCTGAGACAAACTTCTTCAATACCTGGCGCTGTGATCCCATCGGCCATAAGTGGAAAATAAACTTGAGCGAGCTTAATAGGAGTCGAATATGTTTCATAATAAATTGCTGGGGTACCGTTAAATGCCGTCCTGTGCAAAACTATGGCGTTTGTAAAATCCCTTCTCCAGATATTGGGGCCCCCTCCGATATCTTTACCCTTTCTCCACTCAAGGTCATACTTCCCCTTATTGTGCCCTTGAGGATCAGGCATCCCAATATCTACGTCCATCGCGGGAAAATAATAATTCCATTTATAAATTTCGGATAGTGACGGTAAAGAGTCAACAGCTTGATGTAGTACATCGATTATTCTAATTGCATCTCCAACTGCGTGGTCTGATCTTATGGCACCTTTAGTTGTAAAAGTACCTTTATTAATAATCTTATCTACCTGTAGGATGTCATTGCCAATCTTTACCAGCATTCCAGCATAAGGAATTCTTGTCAGTTGAGAAAAATCCTTACCATATATGTACTTAAGACTATTAGAAGAATCTGCCTTTAGCGGACTTGTCAGAACAGTCTTTGCCTTGTAATAGAAAATCTCATCAGAATATGCGTATATGTATCCGCCCTGCGTATAGTAAGCAAAATAGGTGTTTTCATTCATGCCAATATAATGCTTAGTCAAAGCGGCCATCGGGCCTCTGCTCGAACGGTCCCAATAAATATTTCTTCTCCCGTCATAATCAAGAACATCAGAATAGATAAAGACCCCTTTTATCCCCTTGGGATTATTTTCCTTCAAGAAGCTGTCATAAGAAGAAAAAGAACTTCCTCTGTCTTCTATTAACGTAATTTTCTGAGGAGAACCCGTCTGTCTTACAAAGGTATGATACTCATAAAGTGCCCAATCCCCAATTTCAATAAAATCTTTACGACAAGGATAGGCATTTACTCCGATGAGGGTATTAGGCAACGCCTTTTTTATAAATTTATATACGTCACTATATCTTGCTTTTGATACGGACTCCCAAGTATCTGACGTTTGATCTGCAACATCACTGTAGATTACTGAATTAGATAAGTTGGTGATTCCCAACGAAAGGGTGCCGTTAGCAGAATCAAACATTACACCTTTTGCCTTATTTTTTCTAATTGCCAGAATTGCTCTGTCTGCAATATACTGGGCCGCAGTTCTTGTGCCTTTCTGGACATCCGCCGGGTTGAAAAAAACGTAATTTGGAGACCAATATCCAGTCGCTCTTGACTGATATCGAAACCGCGCGCTGGCATTTTCTGGCGGATTAGGATTATACTCCACTGGTGTGCCTCTATTGATAATATTCGGCGAATGAGGATCCCATCCTCTGCATAATTTGGTATTGGTAGGTGAAGCATGCCAATCATCGCCGTAAATCCTTAAGGCAACCGGGCTTTTTGCGGCGTTTTCTATGTGTAATCTTACCCACCATTTATTGCGACTCCCGTTGATTGCTTTTCTTTTCCAATTTATCGGAGGAATAAACTTAACCTTTCCGTCTTCTTGGAACATGCGGGTGCCATCGCTTACATCTAACTTTCTCCACCCTTGTCCATCCCAAAATTCCCATGTTGCCTTGACCCCTTGCCCCTTAGTTGACAAAAGAAAATTTATCTCGTCAAAAGGCTCTTCATATCCAATGTAAAGCTCGTTTCCAAACTCAACATTGCCCAGGTCGGTCTTATAAGCCTCTTTTGTCCTGTCAACTATCCTGTCACCTAACAATCCCCTGTGCCTTACCAATACGCCATTTTTGCCTTCGAAGCAGCCAAATTTATCCATCATATTCCATGGCTTCTTTGCCTGAAAATTGATCTTTATGTGTAATAACATGTCTTCAAAAACCCATCCATGGGATTCGGCATAATCTTTGATCTTAGGCAATTCATTTGAATATATTCCAATAATTGTCTGGTATGTACTCCATATCATGTCTGGATTATAGACAGTTACATCAGGCCCTCCAACTGACCAATCAAACTTTTTGGCTATCCATTTCGTTACTTCGGACTTGAGCGGCTCTGGTAAATAATTTGCTCCATAAGGCACTATGCCCTTTTTGAACAATCCCTCACCACATTCTGAATAACTATTTCTCGCCAAGATAGCTAAGTTCAACAAGAGAATGACAATTATGATTTTCCTAAAGGTAAGCTTATGTATGCTCATATGCTGTCCTGAGACCTATAGTTTCGAACAATTTTAACATTCTTCTTAAGAACCTATTATGCCATCCGCCATGGTACTCCTTTATGAAGTAATACAAATACCTTCCCCCGGGGTAAATGATCTTATCTCCTTGCTCGATATAGGGTACGCCAATACGCTTAATTCTTGTGTAATCCTCCCCAAACCTGTTCTTTCTCCCTCCGCTATCCCTTGAAGAAAGAGTCGTAGCAAGGTAATATTTCTTTGAAATATTGATAGCATCTTGGTTGTATCCCCCGCCGGGCCAACATAAAAACTCAACCCTTTTGTCTAACTTAGTCTCAATTATGCGTTTTGATTCTGACAACTCCCAATCAAGCCGTGCCAAATATTCCTTATTTGATTCATAGCCTTCTCGAATTTTATTCTTTTTTTTGTAATCCTCTGTCTCTGCTGTTAATACGTTTCTCCAATCAGGATTATGAAAAAAACTTTGCCCTTTCGATGATACATAATCAACAAGATATTTGCTGAGTTTAGGATCAGGATAAAAGCGCCTGACTTCTAGTGACTTTCCGTATTCATAGACCGGCATTCCGTAAGCTTTTTTGTTGGAACGATCTTCAAAGAGATACTGCCATTTCATATCCGGAGCCTCATTCCAGTCCATCCATATATATTTATCACCAGGATGTCTGAAATCTATTATTTGGGGACAGCTAAAATACCATGTATGCGTCATTGCATGTGATTGTATATCCATAACGCCATCCGCTTCCATTTTCTTCATCTCAGCCCACGATAAGAAGCCGAATGAATCGATTTTGTCTGCACCGATTCTTTTTTCCCATACATCTTCTAGTGTAGGACGGCAATGCGGTGAAGGATCAACAAATTCAGGATTTACAAAGATTGTTCCTTTAAAACCATATTTTTTCAGGATGGGATATACATAGACCCAGTTATCGAGATAGCCGTCATCAAAGGTTAGCACAATGGAGTTTTTATGTTGGGGGTTCCCAGAGTTCAGACACTCATACAGGTCTCCTAACCCGATACTATTAAAACCTCTGCGTTTCAAGAACTGAATTTGACCCTCAAAGATTGTATAGGGAACTGTCAGAAACGACCATATCCACTTAGGGTTTGGCACTCCCACTGAATGATACATGAGTACCGGGATACCTGTCTTCATATTTTTTCTTTCTGAATTTCTGAAATGATATGCCTATGTTTTCCACCAGTCGTTTTAGGAATAGCATCAACAAAATGAATAGCCATATCCATATCTTTACTTACCCGTTCTTTCACGAACAATTTGATGTATTCAGTTTTTTTTTCATCTTCTAGGGTAAATATTGGGGACTTCACAATATATAAATTAATTTTCCGTTCGTTTATTTGATGAAACTGGAAGTTTTTGACGCCGTTAATCCCATACATCTGTCTTACAAAAAGTGTCCCATATATCGTTTTTCCCTCCGGCGTAATAAAACAGTCGCAGGTGCGACCTATTCCCATCTGCATAATAGGAAATCCTCTCCCACATGCACATACCTCATCTTTAGGTTGTCCAAAATCTCCTATTTCATATCTCAGTAGTGGCATCGCATAGTTTGTCAATGACGTTACGATTATTTTTTTGACTAATTTATAATCATCTTCAATAAATTCAACGTATGCCGAATGGGATAAGATATGCATGTTACCATTTGCACATTCGCAGGCAATTCCCGGCACCTCTCTACTTCCATACTGATCATGAACTTTACATTGAAAATTTTTTTCAATTATCTTTCGCTGCCATCCAAAGAGTTGCTCCGCTGATGTTAACACAGCCCTGACATTGGTAATTGCGATATTTTTACGTTGTATGAATTGCGCTAGTTCCGTCAAAACAGAACTGTAGCCGTACACAAAAACCTCTTTTTTTGATTTTATGGTCTTTATCCATCTATTCATTGTCTCCGCATCATAGCGATATGCATTCAATATTATATTGTTGGAAAATATCTCTTTAATCTTTTGAAAAGAAAATGTTGCCTTCTGGAATTCCTTAGGGTTTCCCCACAAATTTATCACCGTACTCTTACCATTCCACCCGGCCCATGAAAGTCCCAACATCCAATTTGCATACATTTTTTCGAATAATTGTTGGTCCTGATAGAAGTTCAATGGTTCTCCGGTTGACCCGCCGCTACAATTTAATATAAGAGAACGTGCGTCATATCTGGTCGAACAAAGGGTAGGCAGATTGAGTTTCACTGTTTCCCTTGCCAGAACAGGCAACTGAGAATAATCATGATGGGTTCTTATATCTTCTGGTATAATGCCCAGATTATTAAACAGTTTTGTGTAATAAGGCACTGTGGTATATGCATGCTGGATTAGGTCTTTCAATGCTTTGAATTGGAACTGATTCATTTCATCAAGTGTTAGCCATTGAATCTTTGAATACTCTTCAAAATATCTATATCTTTCGAAACCCTTTGCGTAGCAACGCACCCTATCGATAATATCTAACATTTTTTCATCCTAGCGCCGCGAAGAGATTACGGTATCTCATCATCATGATTTCTTTACTAAAATATTGTTTAACAGTTTCTAATCCATTTTTTGCCATATGTTCAGAGAGATTCTTATCTTTAAGTAAATGGAGAATGGCCTCTGCCAACCGGTCAGGATTCTCTGGCGGAACAACAAAACCATTAATTCCATCCGTAAGTATTTCGGGAACGCCACCAACATTAGTCGCAATTACAGGCTTACTACAAGCCATTGCTTCAAGAATGGATATAGGAAAACCCTCCCTCTTGGAGGAGAGAACAAAGATATCGAAACCGGTAAGCAATTCAGGGATATCATCTCGCTTTCCAAGCAATATCACTTTGTCGAAAAGCTGTAACTCATCTATTGTCCTTTCAATTTCTGGCCTCAGCTCTCCATCACCAACCAAAACTAACATCACATTGGGATTTTTCTTCAAGGCCTTGGAAAAAGCTACTAATAAATTAAAGTGGTCTTTAGGCCCTGACAACCGAGCTACATTCCCAATGATAGAGGCATTGTTACTTATTCCTTTTAAATGGGTACTTCGGTTGTTCTCTCGAAAAATCTCTAAATCAACACCGTTATAGATAACCTCAATACTATTCTCTGAAACATCAAGTTCTCTGATGAAAAAATCTTTGAGGTCCTCCGATACACAGACTACCTTTTCAACGAAATTCGGCAGCAATTTAGCCGCGAATTTTAATTTTCTGTACTTATTGATAGAATACTTAGCATGTTCTGTATAGACGATTTTCGTACCGGAAAATTTTGCCGGGAAGAATGAGTGCATCAAGACATACACACCATGCGCCTGAATGATATCCACGGACTGCTCTTTTAACAGCCTGCGAAAGTCCTTGAACAGTTGCAAGCGACTTTTCTCTCCCGCATTTAAATAAAAATAAGCATTCCCTTGTCTCCTTATGGCCTCTGCCAACGGGCCTTCTTTCCCAAATAGGCCACAAACAGACGTCTCGAATCCATCCTCGGATAGATTTTTGCTTATTGAAGCCGCAAGCCTCTCTGCCCCACCGAAATCCAAAGTGAAAATTACTTGCATTATGTGAATTTTCTTTTTTGGCGCTATCGGCTTTTTCATGTCCGTTTCTTGATTACCCTCGCAGGATTGCCCACTGCCACTGAATAATCCTCTATATCTTTTGTAACTATACTACCAGCCCCTATTACGCATTTCTTCCCCACGTTCGCCATAAGGATTGCGCCGTTACCAATCCATGTATCTTCGCCTATTCTAACCGTCACTCGAGAACCCTTCTGCAGCATTATAGGTATGTCCAACATTGAAAAACCATGAGTATATTTACCACCCAAGATATGTACATTGCTGCCAATTAGGACATTATCTTCGATTATAGAATCTGAAATCATACAATTAGCCCCAATGTATACATACTTCCCTATTTCGCAATTTGGGGTAGAAAAAAGTGTACCGAAACTGATCGTGCATTCTGGAGAACATTTATTCAATGATAACCGGTAGAATCCCGTTCTAATATAATTGCCTATGGCACCAGGTACTAAGCTCATAAGTTGTGAATTTCCCTGGAAAGCTATCTCCCCCGGAAAAAACAGGGCGTTTAGTTTATGAAATAAAAAGAAAGGGAAAGCAACAAGTACGCCTATACCAAACACCACCTTCTTAATTAAATTCTTCACAAAACCGACCCTGCCTCACCGTACAAATTATTTTTGTTGATCGATATACCCCTTGCTAAGAAAACCATACGATAGTTGACAGAAGTTATCATCATCCAGCCTGCTCCTGACGTTACCGGCTCGGCTACCCTATCTATTCCCGTGTGGTCTTCGACAACGAGTCTTATGCCTGAATTAACATCAGATGGAAGGCCGCTGGCGAAACCTGTAGGCGATTTTGAAGACAGCGCCTGACTACTCGTGCAGGATACCATTGAAAAAAATATGAGGGCCAGGGTAAGGCATATCCTCCTGAACTTCTTATCGTCGCTACCTGGCATCACCGCGTGATAATCATTAAAAACATTAAACCGTTTCATCGTACCCAAAACCCCAGGTCAGGATCCATAAGATGCTGTGTTCTTATTAGTAATATAGTTCCTGCTCAGATAAGCCGAAAATTGACCGATCCTTGCCAGCCTTGCTTAGTACGCGATCTACAATGGATAAATTAATTTTTCCTTCCATTTCTATCCTTTTCATCGCCTCATCACGTGCCATAAGACCGGCGCGGATGTTTCTACTGAAAAGATCATCTTTCTCCGTAGCATCGATAAGCCTCTTAAAACAGAGATTCTTTATGGAATCTATCTCACAATCAAACCGCCACGGCGACTCATTGTCTTTAGATTTTTCCCAACCCAGTTCGCCGTAAAGGACTCGCTCTATCTCTTTTTCATCATAGGGGATCCAATAAAACAGGGCCGTCTTGCGAATACCTGAATAAAACCGATGAAGGAATGGCGTATTGCCATCCATGACTAAAAATACCTTCAACATGGATTCTATATTCCGAGGATTTATATAAGAACTCCTCTTTAAAACGTTTTTGATGAAATTCATGATAGCAGTCCGGCTATATAGCGCCTTAGTACCAAACCCACCAACGGCGTCGTTCTTGAAGCTCGTTACTTCGTATGGATTCGAACCGTCGATAATCAGACCCACTCGGTTTCTCCTGGCAATTCTGAATATCTCCCAGTAAAACGGTTTACAGGGAAGACAAAGCATATTTACCGTTGCTAAAGAGGGGTTTCGAAGCCAAATTTCTAAATTCCGGGCAAAGCCCGCTTCGTGCAGTCCAGGACGGAAGCGGTATTGCACAATTTCAACACCCAGTTTCTCTGATAGTTTTTTCATGTTAATTTTTGCCTGTTCGGAAGTGAAGGGATTGGCATAATTGACGCATAACACATCTAGACCATATTCTCGAACCATCTTCCATGCCACATAAGAACTATCCCGCCCCCCACTCATCGGGACAATACAGTGGTATCTACTATTTCTTCGTTTTTTCTCTTGACGGTAGTAATCGATAAACTCGTCAAACTTTTCCTTACCTGGCAGCAAGACCGGTTGATTCGCTTCATATTTGCAATAATTACATACCCCCTCATCGTCAAACTTTATGAAGGGAATTGTCTCTGGTAGAATACACTTTTTACATCGTTTCATTTTGTTACCCCTGTTCTTTGCGTAATAAAGCCTTGCTTACCAAAACATCTTCGTCCGGTATATACACTTCCCTAGCTTATTTTAGCGCACCCTCTCTCTTTTAAACGGTAAATTAAATAGAATAATATTGTATTATTCTTAGCTAACGGCGTCATCTAGATACTTTACGATCCGAGCAGGATTACCTGCGACAACAACATGAGGGGGAATATTTTTTGTCACTACGCTGCTGTTAGCAACTACAGAACCTTTTCCTATGGTGACCCCTTTTAAAATAACACTATTGGAGGCAACCCAGACATTATCTTCGATAACTATAGGCTTGCTGCTTTCTATAGGAGCAGGCTTATTGGCAATTCTTTCCGCGGGGTCAATTGGATGCATGTCATAAGTGAAAATTCCCACTCTGTTACCTATCAAAACGTTATCACCTATACTAACATCACACCCAACCGTAATTCCGACCTGATATCCGAGATGGGTGTTGTCACCAATTCTAAGAATCGGCTTATCAAAGATCTTAACACCGATGAATGTGGACACCCCGTGTAAGGTGACATTATTGCCAACGATCAGTCGTAAGTCTCCTATAATCTGTGGGATACCTACAAATAATTTCAGCCCTTTTCCTACTTTTTCACACCTACTTTTAAACAGCGGCTCATAATATAAGAATTGCTTCAAGCTATGCCAAAGAGACAACCTGAATTCTCGCTCAGCATAAAGTAATGGATGCAATAGCGGAACTACTGGCATATTGATAGAGCGAATACCCTTTGCTATCTGATAGAGCCGCTCGTAGAAGGGTGTCTCTCTGCGTCTGATTTTTAATGAAATCTCTCTTAACAACATATTTTCATTAACGAGTTATGTTATATTTCTTCGGAAAGCAGTTCCCTATAAAGGGAGATAATTTTGTCTACTCTTGTTTTCGGGTTAAATTCTGAAAGGATTCTCTTCTTCCCGGCTTTTCCATACTGTGACATTAGTTCAGAGTCAGATATTACATTCATTATCGCATCAGCTAATAATTCTGGATTCATAGGCTTAACAAGCCTTCCCGTAATATTATCAATCACCACCTCTGGAATCCCGCCGACATCGGTAGCAACCACTGGCTTTTCAAATAGCATAGCCTCAAGTGCGACATTAGGCATGCCTTCGCTAAGGGAAGGAATTACGACCAAATCAAAAGTCAGGTAGTAGGGCACCATTTGTTTCTGATAACCGGTAAAGATAACATGCTCGTCCAGTTTGTATTTTTTGACTTTTTCCATCAATAAATCTTTATCCTGCCCCTCCCCAACAAGCATTGCCTTTATATCTGGTATATGTTCTCTTACCAGCCTGAAAGCATCTATAAAATCTTTATGTCCCTTTTCAGGGCTAAAGCGGCCTATAACTCCAACAACTTTTTCATCATCTTTAATTCCATGGGCATCCCTGACACTTCTATGAATAGATAATTCCTTGTATTCTGACGGATCGGTTGCATTGACAATGGTTCTTACTTTTTTCCCATCAATCCAATTCATGTTAAGTTGCTTTTTGAGTGACTCCGAAACTACAACAACCCTGTCTGCAAATCCTAAAATGAACCGATCAAGTTTAGAGTATAATTTAATTTTGAAGTCTTCAGATGTCCAGCCATGAACAAAAGCAATCCATGGAAGTCCCGCCATGATTTTCAATGCCAAGCAAAGCACATGGCCCTTATAGCCATGAGACTGCAAAATTTGTACTTTATGTTTTTTGATTAGGTGATATGCCTGTGAAATCAGTAAAGGATCGTATGTCATTCGTTGTTTTAAGGCCAAAAAAGGAGTGTCCAATTTTTGCACTTCGTCCCTAAACTGCCATTTTTCGATCGAACCTGTATCAAACGAAACAATGATAGGTTGCGCCAGCTCGTTCCCCCCGCACCTCAAAAATTGTAATATCCCTTTGCCAGGCCCTCCGACATTAATAGTATCGATGGAGACAAAAATCTTGGGTTTCATTTCACTGTTTCTAAGGCATCCTCGATATATGAAGAAAAAAGTAATGCCTTGTTTTGCCAATCTTCATTTCTCACGGCAGCTATTTGACTAGATATATCAACTTTCTTGTCGATTGATTCTTCTATTTTTGTAACAAATTCATCCTCGTTGTTGGCTATATTAACCCATTGCCTATATTTCATTGTTTCAGGCAGTGCCGTTGATACAATCGGTTTTCCTGTCGCAAGGTATTCTTTGAGCTTAAGAGGGCTTATGTTATCAGTCAGTGTATTGCGTACATATGGGACAATACACGTATCAAAATAAGAAGCATATCTTGGTAATTCAGAGTAAGAAACGGCATTAATATAATAAAAGTTTTTATATTTCTTAAGCCTTTCTATGCTCACCATACTCTTACCGATTATCACCAGTGACCATTCAGAATGCCTAATTAAAATATTTTCGAGTATCTCTTGATCAGACCGTTCATCAAATAACCCCCAAAAGCCAATTATGGGCTTAGGGATTCCCTCCATTACGCCTACTTCTTTGGGGATATTATGAGGGAGAGAGGCCTTTGAGAAATGTTCAAGATCAACCCCGTGTGTAAGAAGATAGGTCGGGCCACGAGGTGATTTTTTGTTTCTTTGAAGTTCATCCGAGACAGCTACAATAAAATGGACGTTCTTTACTAAAATGCTCTCCATTTCTCTGACCAGATTTTTATCCACACCAGGCCACTCTGAAAACTCATCAACGCAGTAGTAAACATCCAGGGATTCCCTGAAAGCTCCAAGGTAATCAGCCGCGTTAGGCAATGTTGCGATGAGGATGGGGTCTTTGAATTCAAATCTTTTCATTGCCGTGCGGACCGCTCCGATAACAGAAAACCTGTTGAATGAACGGATAAGCGAAATGGTATTGTAGGGAATCATAAAAGGACTGAGCACGGTCAAATTTCCCTCTTTTTGTTCCTCTTGCCTTGGAGATATCCATGACAATATCTTTTCCACGCCCCTTTTGACATCGTAGAAGGTAAACCGAGGCCTCCTCATGCCGATGGTATTTACCCAGATTATTCTGTTATCTGGCAAGAAATGCTTCATAATGTGCTGACAACTAAATGGATGTCTGCCCCAATCATCAGAAAAAACTATAAAATCTCTATCCTTAATCATCTCAGAATAAACCAAAGACTAAAAGTATCCCAACTCTTTTAGCTTACTTTTGATTAGTGCCTCACCTTGCCCGGTATTTGCCCGTTCTTCTTTTGCCAACTCTTTATTATATGTCTCTATAAAGTCTATAGGGTTATCAGCAAAGTATCTCTCTGTGAAAGCGTCTTCCAAGACTCTCCCGTCCATATCCATCCCCACGGGGAGGCCCTTCAGCGCAAGGAGTGTTGGCGTAACATCAAGCACAGTGGCGCCATTTATTACATGTCCCTTCTTTATATCAGGCCCTTTTATAATAATCACACCATCCAAATCATGCGTGCCGCTTACATCGGTATTCCTAATCTCAATGAGATCGGAATAATAACAACTAGAACCGGGGAGGCTTACCTCGCTTTGCGGTGACACGTTCCCGAGATTGTTAATAATCAATCTAAGTGTCTGATCGTTAAACTTAATTACTGTAAACAATCTCTCCCCGTTTTTTTTCAAACAAATTTCACGCAGCCTTTGTATAACCTCCTCTGTGGCATCCGGTGATAAGCCTTGTTTAAGATGTAGAAAAACTTCATAAGAAAGATAACTAGCCCTTTTGACTTCAGGGATCTTAACCAAACCTAAAAATTCTTCTATCTTCAAGCCATGGGCATCGGGTGTGCATTTAGTATCTGCTTTGAATCCGTGATCCGATACAATAATCACAGTAGAATCTCCATCCAAACACTTCAATATCTTTCCAATAGTATTGTCTGCCTCAATATAGATGTCCTTAATTACGTTACCGTACTTCTTGATATCCCGCTCACTGACACCTGTAAAATTCTCCGGCTCCATATATTTCCAGTAATTATGGGAAAGAGCATCCGTCTCGACAATTACGTAAGCAGTAAATTCAGGTTCATACTGCTGATATAGATGTATAAATGTATCCCTGTAGAGCCGATGTCTGATTATTTTTTTTATATAATAAATATCTTTATCGGCAGGCTTACATATTTTTTCATATCCAGCCACTAAAGCTGACTGGATAACCGTTTTAAAAGAAATTCCATTGGCCAAACACCGCAAACCCAGTCTGTAGAAATATTGCCACGTTCTTTCCTGCCTCGCTTGCTCAGCCTGTTCCAATTCCTTTAAGAAGGCATATTCTTTAGGGATGGTCTCGGTATCTCTGGCCAACCAATCAGGGATAAGAAATCCGCGCACATCATCAGGCGGCCAGGTTATCAGCCAGCCGACAACGCCCACCGTATCTCCGTGGTCATTAAGGATATTCCATAAGCGTTTTGTTCTTATATCATGCGCCGTATTGAAAAAATTGGTAATCCCGTGTTTTTCCGGGGTCACACCGGAGGCTATACTCGTCCATACGCTTGGCGAAAACATCGGTTCGTAGGATTTCAGCGTCCCGTATGTACCGTTTTTCATCAGATAAGAGATGTTAGGGAGCTTCCCATCCCTCTCCAACGGTTCGATAATTTTCCATGTAGCTCCATCGAGACCAATAATCACTATTTTCTTAGCGTTTTTTGCCATCTATATATCCTTAACGGACTTTATCTGCCTCAACTAAGATTTTTGAAGTATGGCTATAATATTACTTCTAAATGGCTGGAACAGACGCAACAGTTTTATTATACTAATAAAAAGTAAATGAATTACCATTATGCTATATAGTTGTATTGTTCTGTACTAACAGAGGTAGTCATGGCTATCCTCTGCATAGCAACTGATAAGCCCAATATAAGGTATAAGTAATCAAAATATGCCTGAGAAAGAAAAAATCCACAAACGATATACCCCACCATCCCTACCTCAATTGCATGGCTTAACCAGATGAAATCTTTTAATTTTTTTTCATTTTTCCATAGTTTTTGCAACTTTCTCATCTTCAATACAGTTCCAAGGGTAAGAAATATAAATAGGATGATCCCCACTATGCCAAGCTCAACCACAATCTGAAGAAAAGAGTTATGGACTGCTGACCACTTGCCCGGGGTACCCAAGGAAATGCCGTATGCTGTCGTAAAATTGTCTATGCCCACCCCTAAGATAGGATGAGTCAAAAATATCTTTAGTCCCTTTTTCCAAATCTCTGTCCTACCCGCCCCTGTTTCGTCACATTCAGTTTGGGGATTCCATATAGTTGATATGCGGTCCCAGTATGTATCGGGGGCAAACTGAATAAAGAGAAGTATCACCAAGACAATGACAGCAAGCGAATAGCCCTTCGCCTTTCTTGGTGACCTCATAAAGAGATAAACTCCTACCGCGATGAGTCCAATAAATCCTCCCCTGGAAACAGACATAATAATGGTCATTAGTACTAAAAAAAAACATACTGCTAAAAATATCCTTCCCAAGCCATGAACTTCCTTAAAGAAATATATGGTAAATGGTAGGGCACAGACCATTACAAGCGCTATATCGTTGGGATCATACATGCCTGTAACCGCGTGATAGTGTGTAATCTCCGCATTTATTGACATCAAACCTATAAGAAAGATACTAACCATGAAAGCCCATATCATCTTCCTCAAATCCTTAACTCGTCTCAATACACGCGTCATAAAAACAAAAAGGACCAAGGTCTTGAGATATGACCCGATAAGAAAATCAAGACTGTGCCCGGGCCATACAGATGTAGGTATTGTGATGATCCCCAACATTAAAAGACCAATTACATATTTCTCTTCTTTGAGAAGCACGATCCTCCCTAATCCCCTAGAACGGCTCTCAATAAAAAAACAAATAATAATACCCCCGCCCGTAAGATCGCCAAGAGGGATGGGAGAGCGCAAAAGTATAGGGAATAACTCGTGCAGACGACCACCTGTAATAACAAGATAAGCCATAAGAAAGGCTATTGTGAGCGGAAACATATTGGGAAGGGGGCGGATTTCTGTATTGTCGGATGGGTTTATTTCAGAAATTGTCGACGATTCTATCTGGCTCACGACTCACCCACTGTTAACTGTTTGATAGTATAGAAACAAGTCCGGCAGTCAATTTCCTACTACTAAACTTTTTAAGATGGGCGTCTTTGTTATACATATTCTTATTGAGATATGTCGGCGTTATATTATTCATAGAGATATATCTGTTGTAACAACCCTGATAATATTGATCTGGCGCAGACAATAGGAGGACATATGAATGTATCATCAGCTCTAATGTCTATTTATATAGGATTGATTTATCACTCCAGCACACTGCTGTCCAAAATAGGACAGAGATTGAATTGCTATGTTGATTTTACTGGGTAACTAGCTCAGAAAAATCGATTTTCGAAAACCAGGTTCTCCTGTTTTATTTTTCATCTGGCGAGTGGCTGTCCAATACACGATAATAGATTATTTTTTAACTATTCTCTTCATCTTGAAATATGTGTTGTCAGTCATAAAAGTTCTGATTAAAGCAAGATACCTTTTGTATGGTGAGAAAGGCCAATTGCCTATTGATCGAACTAGATATCTTCTTCGATTTTTTTTGTCCCAT
>Ga0068714_10003407_pt1 | contig 18898 bp, 16 predicted proteins | sample MTBNYHSulfiMetaG_FD_62988 | JGI IMG/M metagenome (GOLD analysis project Ga0068714, IMG submission 62988) | Enrichment culture microbial communities from rom New York Harbor, USA that are MTBE-degrading - MTBE-NYH (New York Harbor Sulfidogenic)... | ecosystem: Environmental > Aquatic > Marine >... | reverse complement strand
TGTCGAGCAGAACTGGAAGAGAAAGAGGTAAATAAAACGATTGAGAGATCGGGGGTGACGTTTTTCCATCTTAGCCCCCGAAGTGGTCTTTGACAGATTTGAATTGGCTCATTGAAATTTATTTATCCTGGTACTTGCCCTTTCGTTACGCTCTATGCGCCATGCCTGCCCGCCGTCCATGTACTTTGGCAGGCGGGGGTGATACCATTCTTTGTTTGCCGATAACGTTCGCAGAGATCGCCCCAGCAGGCCACCACTTGATGGTCCACCAGAAGTTCGATCACCTCACATTGATTTTCACATTCCCCACATTCAAAGCCCCTTGTGGAGCAGGACTTTTGCGGAAGGTCAAATCCCCTGAATTGAGTTTGGGAGAGTTTACCCTTCTTCAGCAATTTGGCGGCCCCGATGGCACCCATGACATCAAAATGTTCTGGAATGATGAGATGCACTTCCAATTCTCTTTCAAGCGCTTTTTGGATCCCCCGATTGGCTGCGACGCCTCCTTGGAAGACAATGGGAGAAAGAATTTCCTTCCCTCGGCAGACATTATTCAGATAATTCTTCACCAGGGAGTCACAGAGGCCAGCCACGATATCCTCGACAGAGTGTCCGATCTGTTGTTTATGAATCATATCTGTCTCGGCAAAGACGGTACATCGCCCAGCGATCCGGACAGGGTGATTGGCCTTGAGAGCGAGATCTCCAAAGGCTTCAATGGAGATCCCGAGTCTGGCAGCCTGTTGATCTAAAAAGGAGCCTGTGCCTGCCGCGCACACGGTATTCATGGCAAAGTCGGCAACGACGCCATTTCTCATTACGATGACCTTGGAATCCTGGCCACCAATTTCAATGATCGTCTTTGCCTCGGGGAGAAAGTCGATCACTGCCATGGCATGGGCGGTGATCTCATTTTTGATCAGATCAGCCCCTACCAAATAGGCCGCTAAATGTCTGGCACTCCCTGTTGTGGCGACCCCATCGATGGGAACGGTTTTCCCCAATTGGATTAAAATTTCCTCCAACCCTTGCTGGATGGCCTCAATGGGCCGACCACTGTTCCGAATATAACACTTGGCTAAAACTTGATTGTCTCCGCCCAGCACCACTAATTTGGTGGTGATGGAGCCAACATCAATACCTAAATAATTTCCCATTCTTTAGATCTCACAATGTAAAACGCAAAGTGCAGAGAGCATAGGGCATAGTGAAAAGGGAATCATTAAAGTCTTAATCTCAACCTTAACCTCAGCCTAAATATTTTCTTTTCTTCTCTGTTCCATCACATCCCGGAACGCCTCGAGTCGAGTTGCCAGTCCTTCTCTTCCGGTATGTTCATCAAAGGAGAGAATGAGAAGGGGGGGGGAGGAGCCTCCCCGAACTTTCAATCTTCTTTTGATGAATTCTTGAAGGAGGGCATCAATGCCACATTTAAAGGAAGTGAGGAAGACGACCCCATCTACCCCGCCGGATAGAAAGTGAAACAGGGACCCCACAATCTCTCTTCCCGATGACCAGTAAATCTCTTTGGAAAGGTCTGAAACTTCTCGATCGATCTCCCTTTCAGAAAGGACATCAGAGGTCGTAATCTCCATTCCCAGCCTTTTTGTCAGAGTGAGAAGATCTTTGTTGATATCGGTGTCGAAGAGATTGTAAGGATGGCCGATGAAGGCGACACGCAATGGAGGCTTTCTCCCCGCAGGCGGTATTGGAATCTCTATTTCAAAAAGTTGCCTCGTGGGAAGCCGGTTAATACGATCGATCCACTCTTTTTGGAATTTGGAGAAAGACTTTTCAGCCTCCCGAAAGGCTTTTTTGCTCTCTGGCTTTGATGCGTTTAACCTTTCGCCGATCTTCAGGAAAGATTGAAAAAGAGAAATTCCTCCTTTTCGAAGGTCAATGGTTTCATCAATGACGGAAACACTTCCTTCCGTGGCAAGCCGCACAATATCCGGAGCTCCCCGAAACTTAGGGCACATCATGTAAGTTCGATGGATGCTGACTAATCGCGGGATGAAAAGATGATCTACTTTGTCTTTTAATTGGATGGCATGGGTCACCAGAAGTTTCATGGGAAGACAACTGTCTTCAAAATAGATGATCTTCTCCTTTTGTCTTACGCCGTCGGAAACCATCACCTTCCAGCCCAACGTGTCAAAGAAAGTGTGCCAGAAGGGAAAGTATCGATAAAACATCAGGGCTCTGGGAATGCCTAAGCAACCCTTCTTTTCCATTCCAACATTTCCACAAAGGCCTCAAGGAGTGTCTGAATTCGGCCTTCGATTTCCTGCTCGTCTAAAATGAGTGTGAGGATGGGGATATCCCAGTCCTTCCCAACCTTAGTCAGAATTCCAGAAGCCGTGGTCTCCGGCATGCAGGCAAAAGGCATGAGATGGACGACTCCGTCATATCCTTCTTTGGACCTCAGGATGGCTTCACCGACGGAGATATTGCATTCTGCACCGACATCGTAACCCAGATAAGCTTTTGAAGCTTCAAAGAATCGAATTCGTTCCGAAGCCTGATCCGCCTTATTTTTTCGGAGGCTCCTCAGGATATGGGTGGAGAACCAGGAGGTGCGTGTCACCTCCACCCCCAATTCTCCCAATTTCTGCTCCACGCCTCGATTGATATGGGGGTCCATCACCGTGTAAAGTTCGCCCACGACGGCTACTTTCAATGGAATGCAGGAACGATCTTGTTCCATTTCTTGAAGAAAGACCCTTCCTTTTCGAGATGCTTCCTTAAGAGTTTTCGGATTCTTGGCCTCATCTACCCAAGAAAGCGCTTTTTTAAATCGCCTCTGGGTCTCCCCCTTTTGGGATTCCTTCGGTCTGACTTTCATCGCCAATTGTTCCAAAGCCTCGCAAACCATCATCTTCTTCCAGCCCATCCAGAGCCCGTAGGGAAAGAGGAGAATATTTTTAGCGGTCAACTCCTTTCTTAACTCCTTGGTCTCTTCATGATTTTTCCAGATGGCCTGCCAAGTCAATCGGGGCGGAATGGTCAGCCATCGATAATGAAGACCCATATCATCAAGGATCACTTTCTGAACAAGGTCGTAGAGCCCCAAACGACAGGGGGGCCCACTGCCTACCATCACAATGGTATCCGCTCCCATCTGGAGGGCCTCGATAAAATTCCCCAAGATGATTTTAAAGGGAAGGCAGATACTCTCATTGGAATGGAGAACACCGAGGGTCAGGGTTTTTCGGCTGGTTTCAGGAGGGACAAGATAGGGAATGCCGGCAGTCTCTGCAATCGCCTTGCAGAAGATATGCATCGACCCCAGATGGGGAAAGGTTACTTTCATCCATGTCTACCCCGTTGTGGCATGAGCTTGCACCCTCGAAAACGTTAACCCTTCGTAAGGGAGGGAAAGAACGAACCTCTCAACAACCGGATCTCCCCCCTACCTTCCTACCTTCTGGAAAGAACTGTCGAGGTTGACTCTCAACTTTCTTCTTCCAAGCAGCTTCTGCAATCTCCCCATAAGCCTTGGCGTAGCGGTCAATGGCTTGCGCAAATTCCGTAAAGAGCTGCTCCGCCCCCTCATGGGTAAAGTATTTTGCATGCCGGAGTGCAACTCTCCTCCCCTCCTGGGGATGGTCGATCAAAAGACAGGGACGAAAATAGTTTTCCGAGTAAGGCTGATGGGATCGAATCTCCCGAAAAAGAGATGAGTTAAGAGCCTCCATGAGGGACTTCTCCTTGACATTGTCAGAGGCAAAATGACAAAAGACGCAAGGCTCCACATCCCCCCGGGCATTGACATGAAAGTACTTCCTCCCCGCAGCAATACATCCCTGAGTGAGACACCCATCATTCCAGAAATCGACAAAAAGCATGGGCTGGGTAGCCCGAAAATAGGCGAACCGCTCCCTCATCCGGTTCCTCTGCTCAGGGGTCGCCATAAGAGAAAAATCAGGCTCTCTTCCAATGGGAACGTAATGAAAGTTCCAGAGAAGAAGACATCCCTTCTCCACCAGAAAATCGATAAAGGCATCGCTCGTCAGAACATCCGTATTGCGGGAAGTCTGTGTCGTAGAAACTGCAAAAATTATCCCCGCCTCTCTAAGCCCCTCCATCACCTTCACCATCCGATCAAACACACCCTTGCCTCTTCTCGCATCCGTCTCTTCCCTCAACCCCTCCAAACTGATCGCCGGAACCACATTGCCCAACGCCACAAATCGATCGATCATCTTCCCATCGATCAGGGTGGCATTGGTATAGACCTGAAACATCATCTCCCCATGCTTCTTGAAAAGATCAAAAAGGTCCTCCCTCAAAAAAGGCTCTCCCCCCGTCACCAAAACCAGATGGATGCCCATCTCCTTACACTCTCCCACCACCCGATCCAGCACCTCATAGGGAAGATCCTCCTGGGAATAGGCCCCCGAATAACATCCATAACAATTCAGATTGCACCGCATCGTCGGACTGATCAACATGGCATCCGGCGGATAGAACCCTCTCTCCGCCTCAAAGGCCTTGCGCCGGTTGGTGCCCACCAAAAGTTGGTTGACGATGAAATTAGAAATCACCTTCTTTCGATGATGAGGATGAATCTCGCTGAGCACTCGCCTCGCAATGGCTAACCCCGGATGATGGGCCCGAAAAAGAGCGCGAATCCACTGAATCTTCTCACGATACGACTCTTTTTGAGGAATCTTCTCTGCCAGATGGGTTAAACGAATCAAGTTTTCCGTCGAGGCATTGGCCAGAAGAGAAAAAGCACTCGTTGTAAATTTTTCTATAGAATATCGCTTTGTCCGCCGGTAAAAATCCATCCCGTTCCTCACCCAAACAGACTTCGAAGAAAGATTTTACAAACCAACCACGTGTCGATTACGGGCCTGAAATGGCTCGAACCCGTCCCATCGACCTTTTGTGTTTTGATAGGAACAGATAACACACTGAATCCCCTTTTGCAAGCGTTAATCAGGAGTTCCAGCTCTGTCTCGAATCGAGATGTGAATAGATCCACTCCTTTTAATACTTCTGTTCGAATGAGTCGAAACCCGGACTGGCTGTCGGTGATGTCGGAATGGCAAAGCCGTGCGACCGCTTTGACTCCTAAACGATTCCAGAATCGACGGAGGAAGGTCATCTTTCCAAATTCTGCTGCACGGGAGGCGATGAGAATGTCGGGTTTGACGGTTTGAAAAATCTTGAGGAGAGAGGGGATTTCAGAAGGATCATGCTGACCATCGGCGTCCAGAGTGATGACCATGTGGTAGTCCCTTTGGAGGATATATTGGAACCCTGTACGAAGAGCAGCACCTTTTCCAAGATTAAGGGAATGTTCCAGGAGGCGGACTCCATTTTCTAAAGCCACTCTCTTTGTCTCATCTGAGGATCCATCATCGACCACAACCGTATCGATCTTAAACGGTTCGATCTTTTTTAGGACAAAACCAAGAGTCTCTTGTGCGTTATAAGCGGGAATGAGAATGCAGATTTTATCCAAGTAGGGCCCTCCTCATCATCGTGAATTCAAAATCGCTAAGAAGCCGAATCAATCGTTCTTCCGTCGTCCTGATCTTCCCGTAACAGACAAATCGTTTGATCCATGGAAGAGTGAGGGGTGGAGAAAAGGAGTCAAACTCAGAGGGGTGGCAGAAAATAAGGGCGGGATGTCCAAGACGGTTCAATTGACCAATGGTTTTCCGAATACGTCGATAAGGAAATATCCGCAACCCCCATCCCCCCCCTACGGGCAGATTTCCGAGAGGAGATCGCATGACCAGAGGAGGGAACTCTCTGATTTTACCATAAGACGTGGAGATGTGATAGGGGATCGTCGGAGCGTTGGGAATCCCGATAAATCGAAGTGGAGCAATGCTCGAATCGTAGAGGAATCCATGCTGAGCCAGGAGATCGAGGGCCCAATAAGAGTTTTTTTCCCCACCACGGATCGACCACTCCGGTGCCCGATAACCAATAATTTTCTCTCCCCTCATCTCTTCCATCAGGGTTTTGGATCGGAGAAGGTCTTGAAGAAACTCCTCTTTTGTTTGTTTGTAAACCTGAACATGACCATAACCATGAGAGGCGATTTCATGTCCTTCGCAACCAATCATCTTCACGATCTCAGGGGTTCTTTCTGCAATGTATCCAAGAATGAAAAAAGTGGCTTGGACTTTAAAATGGTTAAAAAGGGTGAGAATCTTCTCAATATTGGCCAGGATTCGACTTTCACATTGATCCCAGCGTGAAGGCGGGAGAATATGTTCGATATCACAAATATGATACCAGTCCTCCACATCCACCGTTAAGATGTTTTTTATTATCATCTTATTTGCCGCAGGGGTCGCAACATTCTTATTAAACCAATTTACCTCTTAAATTCTAAACTCGAATATCGAAATCTTTACCCTGTTAAGTAATTTTTCCCCGGCACGGACGATTTTTTTCCAGACAGACCGCAATCCATCAAACCGAGGTAACTCAGTGCGTACTTAACAGGGCAGGCAAATTCGAGCTTTCAAAATTCAAATTATTTAAACTTTTTCGTGCTTCGAAATTCGGATTTCGAATTTTGTAATCATTTATCGCCTTTCTAAAAATCGTTTCATCTCCGGGTCATAAAGGAAGGTGAAAAAAGTCGCAACCGATCCCAATAGGGGGAGTGGATCATCTTTTGAAATGATATCATAGGAAGTATTGGGGTCAAAGAAATGAAAGAAGGAAGGATGAAGATGAAAACGGTTAGGATGATTAAGAAAATGGAGGATGTCGCCCAAAAGGAGCCATCGACAACGCTTCCCCGCTTCATAGTGAAGAACGGGTTCGAAGCTCTCCCGCCTGGCCATCCTCAGAATGAGATAGGGAAAATCAACCCCTGAAATAATCGCCAGTTGCAGCGAACCCCAAAAACGGGGATTGAGTTCCATCAGTCTTGGGACTCCATCCCTTGGGTCCACTTTGAACTCGGCCATGCCTACACCTACCCAGTTTAATGATTTAAGAAGCGATAGGCCCAACTCCATAATTTGAGGATGTTCAACCCCCTCCCGCAATGTGCTAGGACCCCCTTGAACGGGATACATCCTCAATTTTTTGTGAATAAAGGCAGCCTTAATGTTTGAAGCTTCATCAAAAAGAGCGGCGAACCCAAAAGTCCCTCCTCCATCAGGAACCCATTCTTGAATGATTGGAAAAGGATATCGTTCGTGGACACTTTGATAAGAACAAATCAAGTCCTCCTTTTTTTTTACATAGACAATGCCAAAGGCCCCAGAACTGATTCGGGGTTTGATGACGTACCCCTCGCCTTCGCCTCCCCCCCAAGGGGGAAAGGCAACCGTGGGAGGGGAATCATATGTCTTTGGGGTTGGAATTCCATGGGCCTCTGCAAACTGAGTCAGGTTTCTTTTATCCCGAACGAATTCGATTTTCTTCAAATCGGGGCTGAGGAGGTAAGTATGTTGGGAGATCTCAGAATGATGTTTCGCCAGTAAAAGTAGCGTTTCCTCTTCCATCGGGAAAAGACAATGGTAACGGTTTTTTTTAATCTCTGTTAGAAGAAATTCAACAAATTGATCTGGAGATCGCCGCGGTGAAGGATAGATGAGACGCCGGGCACAATATTTTGATAAAAAGGAGGTATTGAGAAATGTCCGTTCTCCAACTGTGACAGAAATCCCCTTCCGACCAAGGGATCGAACCACTGCTAATGTCTTCCTAAAATGTCCATCCGTGACCAGAACGCTTTTCATATCTCTTAAAGAGAAGGATTCCAGGATTCGAGGGTTCTTGGGCTCAAGTTTTTATCAATTAGAATTTCCACTAGAACCCCATCCCACTTGACCCCTTGAACCCTTTCTCATTTAAATGAGGCCTTCATCAGCGAAGCTTCGATAGCTCTCCCCTGCCAAGATGATGTGATCATAAACCTTGATCCCGAGAAGCCGGCCCGCCTCCACTAATTGTTTGGTTATTCGGACATCCTCTTCACTCGGACTCGGATTTCCACTCGGGTGATTGTGGATCAAAATAATTCCAGTTGCAAGTTCCAAAAGAGCCTCGTGAAAAACATCCCGGGGATGAACAATGCTCGCCTCAAGTGTCCCTTCCGAGATGGTCACTTCCTTAATCAAACGATTTGCTCGGTTGAGAAGAAGGACTTTAAAGATCTCTTTCCTTAAATCCCTCATCAGGGGAAGATAATGGTTTGCCACATCTGAAGATCGCTTGAAAGATGCCTTTGGAATATGGCTTTGGGATTGAACCCTCCTCACCAGTTCAAAGGCGGCAGAGAGAGCAGCGGCCTTTGCAGATCCAATACCCTTCACCTTCATCAACTCAGAAGGGGAGCGAGAGAAGAGTTTCTGAAGAGATTCATATTGATCCAAAAGCTCCCTTGCCAGATCAATGGCGGTTTTCTTTCTTGTCCCTTTTCCAATTAAAATACCTAAGAGTTCTGCTTCCGTGAGGGGTTGGGGGCCCTGTTGAAGAAGCCGTTCTCTGGGTCTCTCCTTCTTGGGCCATCGTGTAATCTTGTAAGAAGACTCGGCCATGGTTGATCAAGTGGAGGCAGGGAATTCTGCCTTTTTTATATCATCTTCGGTAGGAGCGGGTGGTAATTTTTTTCCGAAAATTTTCGAAAGCAGGATGCTTAACTCATAAAGCCCTATCAGAGGAAAAGCCATGAGCACTTGAGAAATGATATCGGGTGGGGTCATCACTGCAGCAAAAATAAAGATCAGGAGAATGGCATATTTTCTCTTCTGGGCTAATGTCTTTGCATCGACCACTCCCATCCTTGCCAGAAGCACCAAGACGACAGGGAATTCAAAAACCAGGCCAAAGGCCAACAAAAACTTGATGCTGAAAGAGAGGTATTCTTTCATGCTTGGCATGGGTTTGATGAAGTCCGTGGCGTACCCTAAAAGAAACCTGAACCCGACAGGAATGGCGATGAAATACCCAAAGAGAATCCCGAAAGCAAAAAAGAACGAGCCACCCAGGACAAAAGGAATCACATATTTTTTCTCTTTTTGATATAGACCCGGTGCAACGAAGGCCCAGATTTGGTAAAGAACGAAAGGGGAGGCCACGATGATACCCGCAATGAAAGCCACCTTCATATACGTAAAGAACGCCTCGGCCACACTGATGAATATGAGTGACCCCCCATTGGGCATCATTTTCATGAGAGGTGCGGCAAGGATATCGAAGAGAGGCTCCTTAAGGGCGTAACAAACGAAAAAACCCACCCCAATCGCGATAAAGGAGAGAATCAGTCGCTTTCTCAGCTCCTGAAGGTGAGAGGTGAGGGGAAGTTTCTTCTCATCCATGGGATGGAATTCCTTCCTTTTCCCCTTCGGATTCCTCTTTCTTATCCTCTTCCATCCTTTCCCCTTCGGTCTGGGCGGAAGCCTCTTCGAGGGGTGGAGTCTCGGCCGGAGCAGAGGGCTCTTGTTGTGCGGATATCTCCTCTGTGGTAGGTGTTGGAGAAGAAACCTCTTCAGCTAAATCTGCCAAGAGATTTTCATCTGTCAGGGTATGCTTGATCTCTTCTAAGTCCTTCGTCTCAGCCTCAAAACTTTCTTTCACCTCTTCGGTCGCCCTTTTAAACTCCCTCATGGCCCTCCCAAAAGCCTTGGCCAATTCTGGAAGTTTATTGGGGCCGAAGACGATCAAGGCGATGGCCACAATGATCAACAATTCCGGAATTCCGATATTAAACATAATTCCTCCTGAGAGGTTTTATACCATAATTTTTCTTTCCTTTGCAATGGGCGGTTGAGTTCGTCCGTCCTCCGCGGTCATACAGTTACGGAGGACGAAGAGTAAAGAGTTCTTATATTGAAGATACCAGTCTCTTAGTCCTATAGTCATATCGTCTCATAGTCCAATAGTCTTTTAGTCTGGTAATTTTTACCTTTTCGACTACAAGACGAATGACTATTTGACGATAAGACTAAATTATCAAATAATTTTTGAATTTAGGGTATAATGCTTTTTAAGGGTTAGCGATGGAACTTGAATTTCTAAAAACATTAGTCATCATTTTCGGGGTTTCTGCCTTCGTCGTGTTTCTTCTCCAAAAAATGAAGGTGCCCTCGATCGTTGGGTTTCTCATTGCCGGGGTGGCTCTGGGGCCTCACGGTTTTGGATTTGTTCAAGAGGTACGTGTCGTCGAACTCCTCGCTGAAGTCGGGGTGATTCTCCTGCTCTTCACCATCGGGCTTGAGATCTCTCTTCAAAATCTCAAAAGGATTCGCTCCGCTGTCTTGGGAGGAGGTTTTTCTCAGGTTCTGATGACCCTTCTTGTTACGGCGGCGATCGCCTATCCCTTTCTCCGCAAATTAAATGAATCCCTTTTCGCAGGATTTCTCGTCGCCCTGAGCAGTACCGCCATTGTTATGAAGATGCTTCTGGATCGAGCCGAGATGGACTCCCCTCATGGGCGCCTTTCCATGGGAATCCTCATCTTTCAGGATTTGTGTGTTGTTCCGCTCATGCTCTTGGTTCCTATCCTCGCTGGCCACCAAGGTAGCTTTGCTCAAGTTTCATGGACCCTTCTGAAATCGGCCACCATCCTCTTTGTCGTCATCTTTGGTTCACGATGGTTGGTTCCAAACATCCTCCACCAAATTGTCCATACCCGAAGCAGGGAACTATTCGTCATTACCATCATCCTGCTCTGTCTCGGAACGGCTTTGTTGACCTCTGAGCTGGGGCTCTCTTTAGCCCTTGGAGCCTTTCTGGCAGGACTCATCATTTCTGAGTCCGAATATGCGTATCAAGCGATCTCAGACATACTGCCTTTCAAGGATAGTTTTAATGGCCTTTTCTTCGTTTCGGTGGGAATGCTAATGAATTTAAGATTCCTCAGCCAAAATCCTCTCCTCATTCTCATCGCTGTCGTCTTCGTCTTACTCCTCAAAATATCCACCGGGTTCTTCTCGATCCACTTCTTAGGCCATCCCGTCCGGGTCTCCCTTCAGACGGGTCTTCATCTGGCTCAGATCGGCGAATTTTCATTTGTTCTGGCTATGGCTGGCAAATCGGCTGGACTCATCACAGAAAGTCTTTATCAGCTTTTTCTTTCCTCATCCGTCCTGACCATGTTGATCACCCCATTCATCGTCCAATTTTCTCCAAATATCTCCATTTGGATAAGTTCAAAAAGGCTGTTGGAGAGATTGGACCGGATGCGAAGGAGGGCAGAGAAGGAAGGTTTCCCTGCAAAGAGGGAAGGACATGTGATCATTGTCGGTTTTGGCTTAAATGGAAGAAATCTGGCAGAAGGTTTAAAAGAGGCATCCGTCCCCTATGTCGTCCTTGAATTGAATAATTATACCGTCCTGGAGATGAAGAAGAAGGGAGAACCGATTTTTTATGGGGATGGCACTAGCCCCGAAATCCTTCACAAATTAGGTATGGATACAGCCCGATTGATGGTGGTTGTGATCTCGGACCCGGCCTCGACGAGAAGGATTGTACAGCTTGCACGGAAGAGCAACCCGAGGCTCTATATCATCGTGAGAACCCGATATGTCACAGAAGTCGATGATCTGATCCAACTGGGAGCGAATGAGGTGATCCCGGAAGAATTTGAGACCTCGGTCGAGATCTTCGCCCGTGTCCTCCATCAATTTCAGGTTCCGAGAAACCTCATCTTCGAGCTGATTGAAGGAGTCAGAAAAGGAAGTTATGAAGTCCTGAGAAAAGTGGAACTACCGGTCAGGACTTTCCCCGAAAAATGTGAGGTGATCACGGAGATCGATATCGAGACTTACCTGATCGATGACCACTCCAATGCCTCCGGTCGTTCCATCCAGGATATGAGAATTCGCTCTGCGACAGGCGCCACAGTGATTGCGGTGAAGCGTGGAGAGGAGATCATTCCAAGTCCAGGATTTGAGTTTGTCTTCACGCCTGGAGATATCGTCTATCTCATCGGAAGCAAAGAAAGCCTTTCGAAGGCCTTTGCATTGTTGGAACCCTGAGCTTTTGGACAAAGATCGCTGAACCCCCGAAGGTGGGAATTGAATTTAGCCATCTGGCATGATATAAATTGGTTTGTTTCATTTCTTTCGTTTACAGAAACCGGAGAAACCCACCATGACCGTCATCCACACGAATGTGCCTTATTCCATGCTTCTGCACCGTATTGAATTTGCAATTACAAACCGAATTCACCCTGAAATTTATTTCAGTGCGGAGGATCTGGATGCCTATGAGGAGAAAGATGCCCGGCATTTATCTGAAATTCTCCAAAAAAATGATTTGGAAATTACTATTCACGGTCCGTTCATGGATTTAAGTCCTGGTGGAGTGGATCGAAGGGTCAAAGAGGTGACACTCGAACGATTCTTGAAAACCATTGAACTGGCATCTTTTTTCAAACCCAAGATAATCGTCTTTCATCCGGGGTACGAGAGATGGAAATTTGATGGAAATGTTAAACTTTGGCTCGAAAGTAGCCTCCAAACCTGGAGACCCTTGGTCAAGGAAGCAGAAGAGATGGGGGTGACCCTTGCGATCGAAAATGTTTTCGAAGAAACTCCCAATTCCATCAAAAATCTTTTAGAAGAGATTCATTCATCCCATTTTCGATTCTGCTTCGACACAGGTCACCATCATGTATTCAGCAAGGCCCCTCTCCCCATTTGGATGGAAGCTTTGGGAGGGTTTCTGAGTGAGGTTCACCTCCATGATAATCACAAAGAAATGGATGAACATCTCCCTGTGGGAGAAGGAGGATTCGATTTTAACCAATTTTTTTCCCTCCTTTCAAAATTGAACCTGAATCCTCTTTACACCATCGAGCCTCACGAAGAAGCTCATCTCTGGAGGGGACTGGAAGCGGTAAAAAAATATATTTCAGATTTGAGATTGTAGATTGCAGATTGGCCACAGGGCCAATACTTATTATCTCAAAGAGTCCTGGCAGAGGCCATGGAGATTTTAAATCGATCTTATTACTTGACAAATAACTAAATCTAATAATAATATTACTGGCCTAATGATTATCTATGGCAAAGGTTAAATTAATTTTTCATTAATGTTTTTGAGACGTCTTTCTAACAAGGAGGTGATAGGCCTAATCAAGGATAGGCACCGGTTATTGATCCCTTAAGAATAATAAATAAATACAGAAAGGAGGAAACTATGAAACGCATTTTAATTTTTTTCGTTGTGTTTAGCATGGTAGCTTGTTTGGCTGTAGTCTCTGCGTCAGCACAAGTCAAGTACGAGGGCAAATTGGGCGTCGTGAAGATCAAACCTGGCGAACCCATTCACATTGCCTCTTGGTTCGTCATTGCAGGGCCAGACGCTTCGTTAGGTACAGATACCAAACGTGGGGTGGAGATTGCGGCTGAAGATAAAGGTGGCAAGCTCCTCGGCCATCCCATCAAACTGAGCTTTCAAGACACAGGCTGCAACGCCGAAGGTGGCCAGGCTGCCGCAACCAAACTCGCTGCCGACCCAACGATTGTGGCGGCGATTGGTTCAAACTGCTCCAGTGAGGCCAAGCCTGGTGTGCCCATTCTTTGGAAGGCTGGTATAGTGACAGTCTCTCCCTCGAATACCGCGCCGTATCTAACAGACCCAAAGCGCGGGCCAGAATATGATGGTTATGCGCGCACATGCCATAATGATATAGTCCAAGGAGCTGTGGCGGCGGAGTATGCTTGGAAGCATTTAAAGGTCAAAAGGGCAGCGACCATCCACGATGGGAGTGTTTATGCCGAACAACTTCAGGCGGTCTTTGCTTTAACTTTCAAAGCAATGGGTGGAAAGATCACTTCTCAGGAAGCTGTTTCTCCTACCGACACAGATATGCGCCCGATGTTAACCAAGATCGCCACAGGAAAACCGGATTTCATCTACTACCCCATCTTTATTGCGGCAGGTGGACACATCACACGCCAGGTGAAGGAAGTAAAGGGCTTGGAGAAGGTTGGTCTGATGGGTGCTGACGGTATCTTCTCTCCGGACTTTTATAAGGCTGCAGGGGAGACGGCGGTGGGCATGTATCACTCAAGCCCTGACTTCTCAGCGTTTGCTGGTGGCTATAAGAGCTTCTTGGAAAAACATCAGAAGAAATATGGCGAAAAGCCGTTGGCCCCCTTCCATGCCCATGCCTACGATGCAGCGATGATCGTCTTTGCTGCTATTGAGAAGGTGGCTAAGAAAGCCCCAGATGGTTCCCTCACCATTGATCGCGGGAAACTGAGGGACGCCCTTTATGCTACAAAGGGTTTCAAAGGCTTGACCGGGACCATCAGCTGCGACAAATATGGTGACTGCGCTGACCCGAAGATCGCAGTCTACAAGACGACGGCTGAGAACGTTAAGAACCTGGTGATGCCGGATACACCGGTCTGGAAGCCTTACGTCAAGGCAGCTCCAGCCAAGAAGAAGTAACCCGGATCTTTTTTAAAACCGGGATTCTTGTAAACTGACAGAGTGAGCCGGAGACGGAATTCGTCCCCGGCTCACGTATTAATGTTAAGTTTGAAAATCAGTGTTGAACAGGGTAAAATTCGACTTGCGAAGTGATCTCATGGGGTGGAGGCCTTTATGCGACAACAATTGAGGCGATTGAGGGAAAGGATCACTCCCACAGATATTGTCATGTGGCTTATTGGAGCCGTCATGTTAGCCATGATTATTTGGGGATCTGCAGCCACCCTAACCGCAGGCCGATACACCCGTTACCATTGGTTTGATTTCCTCATCTTCGGTTTGGCTCAGGGGAGCATCTACGCCCTCATCGCCATGGGTTACACCCTGGTCTATGGAGTTTTGCGGATGATCAATTTCGCTCATGGCGAAGTCTTTATGAGCGGTCCTTACACCGCTTATTATGTTGCGGCTGCTTTTTACTCCTCTGGTTTATTAGATCGTCAGCCCATCCTTTGTTTAGTTGTCATTTTCCTTGTCGCCATGGCTACTTCATCGATGATTGCCTTTCTTCTGGAACGGGTTGCTTATCGTCCCCTGAGAACCGCACCCCGTTTGATTCCTCTCATCACTGCGATTGGAGCTTCCTTCTTTCTTCAATACACCTTTCGGGGGCTTTATGGTTCCGGTTTCCAGGCTTATCCAGTCGTGAGGATGATGGAAGGTCAAATTGTTTTCGGTGAATATCGAATTCTACGGATTCATCTGATAGTGATCGTGGCCGCTGCCTTACTATTGGTTGCCCTTTATTCCTTTATTCAGCGTACGCGTGTTGGGAAGGCAATCCGTGCGGTCTCCGAAGATAAGGAGGCTTCCTTGATGATGGGGATCAACATTGACAGGATGATTTCCACAACATTCGTTATTGGTGGGATGGCAGCTGGAGCAGCTGGCGTCCTCTATGCTTTAATGTTCAAGCAGGTGCACTTCTTCATGGGTTTTATCCCGGGGATTAAGGCTTTTACGGCGGCGGTATTGGGTGGTATTGGGAATATCCCGGGAGCCATGCTGGGTGGCATTTTTCTCGGCCTCATTGAAACAATAGGACCCAGTCTATTTCTGGATGGCTTAGGCATTGTGGCACCTTACCAGTTAAAAGATGGGATTGCCTTTACCATGCTGGTGCTTGTGCTGATCTTTAGACCGACAGGGATTCTTGGAGAACGCCTGGCGGTTAAGAAAGCTTAAACCAATAGGGAGATAAGGAGATAGAGGAGCAGGAATTTATTTGTTAGGTGAATCATATAAGATGAATAAATCTATCTGGCAAAATGGAATAAAAATAGGACTGATCGGCGGCGTTTCTGCAGTCCTTTTGGCCCTGATCGGAATGGTGGAAGCTTTTAGCCAGAGAGACATTATCAGCAATGTCATTTCAATGGGCCATACTCTCTTGCTCCTGGTGGCAGTGTTCATGGGCTACCTGGCAGCAAAACGAACGACTCGGACTGAGCCGCTCTGGATTCTTGTCAATAGTCTCATCTCAGGACTAATTGTGGGGGGCTTGGTGGCTCTCCTTGTTATTGTGGGGAGTCTGATTAATCTCCGAAAAGTCTTTATCTATGCTATGCCCATCCTTTACGAATTACTCACATTTAAGCAAGGGACCCAGATTGGCATTTTCCTGCTTCTTGGTGCTGGAGCCCTGAGTGGTACACTGGCAGGTCTATTCTTTCTTTCGCCCCAAATTATCCGTCGAGTGTTAATTGCATCTCTGGGCAGCATTGTGGTCGCTGGGGTATTACAGGATTTGCTCCGTCCCACCTTCTCCCGTTGGGGTCCTCTCGCCATTATTAATGAGTGGCTCTTTACCTCCAATGGACTCACGGTCTATGGTGCTATTGCTTTGTTCATTTTAATTGCTGCCATTATTTACTTTTGGGCCCGCAAAGGAGGCGCTGTTCGAACGGGCTTGCACCGCTTGCCGCCTGCAGGTCAGCGTGCGTTAAAGGTAACAAGTCTTCTCCTTCTCTTCTTTATTCTGTTTGCCCTTCCCCAGATTCTTGGTCTCTTCCTGAGCGAAGTGTTGACCATCGTGGGCCTCTATGTTCTTTTGGGCTTGGGATTAAATATCGTCGTCGGCTACGCTGGCCTCTTGGACCTCGGCTACGTGGCCTTCTTCGCCATTGGTGCTTACACGATGGCCGTGTTGACCTCACCTGAGTTGGGCTTCTTTAGTCTGTCTTTCTGGGGAGCCCTGCCCGTTGCAATTTTTATGGGGGTGATATCGGGAGTTATCCTGGGTGTCCCTGTCCTCAAAATGCGCGGTGACTATCTCGCTATTGCAACCCTTGGTTTTGGCGAGATCATCCGTATTCTTGTTCTATCCGACTTTCTAAGGCCCTGGCTGGGTGGTGCACAAGGGATTGGTAAAATTCCGAAAGCACATATCGGAGGTATAGAGTTCGGTACCCCTCAGAGTATTTACTATCTTATTCTCGCTGGCTGTTTCCTTGTTGCCTTTATTTCGGTGCGTCTTAGAGATTCCCGGTTGGGGCGTGCCTGGATGGCCGTCCGTGAGGATGAGGATGTGGCCCAGGCCTTGGGGGTCAATCTCGTCGCTACCAAGTTGCTGGCCTTTGCTACCGGGGCTGCCTTCTCTGCCTTGAGCGGGGCCATCTTTGCCAGCAAACTTAGCTCCGTCTATCCCCATAGTTTTAATGTCATGATTTCCATTAATGTCATCTGTCTCATCATTGTAGGTGGGATGGGAAGTATTCCTGGTGTGATCGTCGGATCCATTGCCCTCGTTGGTTTGCCTGAGCTGCTGAGAGAATTTGCTGAGTACCGGCTTCTGGTTTATGGTGCTGCGCTGGTAGCCATGATGCTTCTGAAGCCGGAGGGCCTCTGGCCATCGGAAATACGGCGTCGCGAGTTACACGGGGAAGTATCTGCGGGGTCAGAACCGGAGTCGTCGGCAAGCAACGAATCCAGTCGATCGTAAAGTTAATCCCCCCTCTCCCCCCTTTGCTAAAGGGGGGAGAGGGGGGATTTGAAAGCTATTTTATAAGCAATTTTTAATGAGGTTTTGATGGCGATCCTCACTGCGGACAAAACGACAAAACGTTTTGGTGGGCTAGTTGCTGTAGATGATTTGGACCTGGAGATCCAAGAAAACAGCATTCACAGCGTCATCGGGCCCAATGGGGCTGGCAAGACGACCTTCTTTAACTGCGTGACCGGTTTTTACCGGCCTGAAGTCGGAGAGATACGCTTCAACAGCCACTCGCTGGTTGGTCTGCTTCCCGATCAAATTGTCCGTCTTGGGATTGCCCGTACCTATCAGAATATTCGTCTCTTTCCTAACCTGACGGCAATGGAGAACATCCTGGTAGGGTTGCATAGTCACTTGAAGTCAGGGTTTTTTGGGATTGTGTTGGAGTTACCGGCTACCCGGAATGAAGAGAAAATGGCTACTGAAGAGGCGCGGCGTCTCCTCAGATTCGTCAACTTAGCCGGCAAGGGTGATTTTTTGGCAAAGAACCTTCCTTATGGGGACCAGCGACGGCTTGAAATCGGCCGCGCCCTGGCCGCCCGCCCCAAACTGTTGCTCCTTGATGAACCCACTGCTGGTATGAATCCACGAGAAACACAGGAAATGATGGATTTTATTCAGCACTTGCGTGATGAGTTGAGTATTACGATTCTTCTCATTGAACACCAGATGCGGGTCGTGATGGGTATCTCCGAGACAGTGACCGTACTAGACTACGGGAAAAAAATTGCAGAAGGGACTCCGGTCGAAATTCAGAAAAACCCTAAGGTGATTGAAGCCTACCTGGGTCGAGGGAGTGCTGCTGAAATGCATAGAGCATAGGGAAAAACCAAGGGTTACGCGGTTTGTTGAGTTTATTGAGTTTCATGGGTTAACCCTATAAACCCAACAAACCCAAGAAACTGAGCGAACTTCGGCTTTCATTCTGCGCTTTGCACTATGCCGATTTTTTTGGGATTCTGTTATGGCGTTACTTGAACTTGAGAACGTACATGCTTATTACGGGAATATTCACGCCCTGAAAGGTGTCTCGCTTAATATTGACAAAGGGGAGATCGTTACGTTGATTGGGGCCAATGGGGCAGGTAAAAGCACTACCCTCAGGGCGACCAGCGGTCTCTTACGGCCCCGTGAGGGATCTATTCGCCTCGAAGGGGAAGACCTTACCTGTTACCCTCCATACCAGATTGTAGCCAAAGGGGTGGTACAGGTTCCTGAAGGACGCCGCGTCTTTGGCCGGTTGACCGTGATGGAGAATCTGGAGATGGGTGCTTTCTCCGTTTCTGATCATCAGCTCATCAGCGGAAACCTGGAAAAGGTTTATAGTCTCTTTCCGAGGCTGAAAGAGCGCCGTCACCAGGTGGCCGGTACGCTGAGTGGCGGTGAACAGCAGATGCTCGCTACGGGCCGGGCGTTGATGGCTAGCCCCCGCATTCTCTTGATGGATGAACCTTCAATGGGTTTGGCACCGGT
>Ga0068714_10003403_pt1 | contig 18928 bp, 16 predicted proteins | sample MTBNYHSulfiMetaG_FD_62988 | JGI IMG/M metagenome (GOLD analysis project Ga0068714, IMG submission 62988) | Enrichment culture microbial communities from rom New York Harbor, USA that are MTBE-degrading - MTBE-NYH (New York Harbor Sulfidogenic)... | ecosystem: Environmental > Aquatic > Marine >... | reverse complement strand
GACGGCTGACGCCGGTATCACCGGCGACTGCTTTGCCGCGATCCGGCCGGAGAATATCGTGGTTTCCAGGTTCCCGAGCGCCGGGGAGCCTGTCAACGTCTTTCCGGGTGCGATCACCGGCGTTGTCAACAGGGGCTCGACCGTCAACGTCTCGGTGAACCTGCCGCCGGTCCTGACCTGCCTGCTCACCCGCCATACCTACGAGCAGATGGGGTTGGAGGTAGGGCAGCAGGTGTTCCTGACGATCCCGCCGTCGTCGGTGTCTTTGTTTCACAGCTGAGCTGGCCGCGGAAAGGAGGGACAAGACCCTGCCCGGGCCGTCGATGGTCGGGCCGCGTCCCGGGGCAATCCGGGCGTTTGCCCTCGTCGTGTTGCCGCTCGTGGTCATGGTCTCGGTCATGGCCGTTGTCCTGGTCTGGCCGCAGGCAGCCACGGCCGCCCCCACCAGCAGCATCACAATCACCAAGCTGGCGTCTGATGGCAGCACGGTTCTGGCGGAGAAGACTGTAGACTACCGCTGGATGATGGACCCGAGCAACCTACCGGTCCTCGGCGATGGCACCACGCACTACTATCATCAGGGCCCGGTATTCGTCAACGCTCCTGACGAGCCGGTCGAACAGGCACTCCGATGGAACTCCGCCGAGGACACCAACGCGAAGGATATGGGCACGCTCAAAGGCAGCAATGTGAGGGACCTCTGCGAGCTGGTAGGGGGGATGGCTCCGGGCGATAGACTGAGGATACGCGCAAGCGACGGTTTCAGCAAGACGTTTGCCTATCAGAACGTCTACGAGTACTCCGATCGTGAAGGCCCTATGGTGATTTGCTGGTACAGGGACGGCCAGACGGTTGAAACCGGGTACACCGAGGGCATGCGCCTCGTGTGGTTTGCCGATGACTCAACAAACCCCTGGCGGAGGCATGTTTTTGGCAACTGGGATTGGCACGAGGCTGCCGAAGAGCAGTACTGGTACTACTTCTTGAACGGCGGCGAGAAGTACCCCACCACCACAGGGCTTTCGGTCCAGCGCGTATCGGAATTGATCATCTACAGCACGCGACCCGCCCCGGAGGCCCCGGTAGCCCCGGTCGCGAGCTTCATTGCCAAACCGGCGTCGGGCAACGCCCCCCTTACCGTAGAGTTTGAAGACCGGTCGGCCAACTCGCCGACGTCGTGGACCTGGGACTTTGAAAACGACGGGAAGGCAGATAGCTCAGCCCGGAATCCCTGCCACACTTATGACAAGCCGGGGACCTACACTGTCCGGTTGACCGTGGGCAACGCCGCCGGCATCGACGACGAGGTCAAGCTGGACTGGATCACGGTGAGCCAGGAACCTGCGGCTGAGGTACCACCGGAGGGACCGCCGGACGCACACAAGAAAGACCCTGTTGAGACAGCTGGGCCGACTGATTCCCGGCTTGGCTGTCTGGAACGTGCAATCCTTGATATCGCTGTGCTGGCCGGCCTAATCGGCGGCGTGCTGTACCTGGTTCGCCGCCGTAAGAGGGCTTGACGACATCTTATCCCCGGGGAATGCTCCCCCCTGCTACAACGATCTCTCGTCAACCTGTGCACGTGGGGTTCGGACCTGGTTTCCGGAGAGGATGCTTACCCCAGGCGAGGTTGAGGCGCGTCTTGATAGTGCGGGAGCCGCGTAAGGGCAGACAGGTAGACCCAGCCACAGCAGGAAGGACATGGTCATCTTGACAAGAAGAGTGCCATATGCGGCGTGCTGGTGCAGGCCTAGATGGACCCTAGGCTCACGTAAGTCCGGCTTGTTCCCATTAGGCACCAATTAGGAGGGGGACGGATGAGCGCGGAAGGACCCAAGGTCATCTTGGAGTGCACCCTGAAGTACACGCTGCTCGGGCAGGACGGGCGCCCCGGGGCCCAGGGCGAGGCCGGAGCGCGCCTGACCGAGCGGGACCTGGCCCTGTTGCCCTCTTCCGGCGAAGCCCTGCTCTTTGGTCTGCGTGAGATCACCTCCTTGGAGGCCGCCGACTACCGTCTGGGCCTGTGCCTTTCCTCCGGCGAAAGACTCGACCTCTCCCACATGGGTTCGCGGTATGATGGTTTCTGCCGCGAGCTTACCCAGTTGCGCCACGAGCTTGCGATCAGGGACCTGCTCGTCGGGGAGCGGCCGGTGGCCGCGGATTTCAAGGCGAAACACGTTCGCACGCATCCGGGTGACCGGGTGACCCAGGGGACGTGCGCCGTCCGTCTATACGAGACTTCTCTGGTTATTCTCCCTCAAATGGGAGACCTGGAACGTATACCGTATAGCTTCATTGCTGAGGTCCGGCAGCAGGGGTATAAGATCGAGGTCGAGGTAGAGGACGACGGCAACCTTGTTCTATCCCAGCTTGGGCCGCAATTCGATTTGCTGTGCAGGACGCTCTCGGCCACGATCAACGATCTGGCCGTCGCCACCCAGCGTTATCTGCAGGACCTGTTTCCCGAAGTGGAGCCGTCCGCCATCCGCCGCGCCGCGCCCCTGTTGAGGGACGGGCGGGCTGCGCGTTGCGCCGACCTTGAGGCCATCAGCCCCGGCCTCTGGCCATCTCTCGAGAAAAAGATGAGTGGGTTCGGAATGGGAGCCAGGTACGGCTTCCTGCGTTCGCTGGCTCAGCCTGACGAGATCTGCGTGGGCATGAAGCGGGGGCTGATGGGAGACCTGACGGGCGACTACGTCTGGGCTCTCTTCCCGATCTGCGACCCGGACCCTGAGCGGCCCGGCAACGCCGTTGCCCTGGAGGCCGCCTCGCTAGCGGGCACGGGGAGGGCCACCTATTTCTTCCGGCTCGCCGGCCGCCGGGAATACCCGCTGTTGGCCGGCGAGCCGGGTGAGCTCCTTAGGCGCGTGGCCGTCTTCTGTAGGCAGCTCAACCGGTGGATGCTGGCGGTCAACTTCCGGCGCGAGCCCATATACCTTCCTGAGGAAAAGCTCAACGAGCCGCGCTATGAAAGGTACCGCAACGCGCTGCAACGAATCCCGGGACTCAGCCAGTTGAGGGAGCGGTTCATCGGGAGGGTAATCCATACGTCCGCCGCCCAGTGGCGCCGGGATGTAGTCGACCTGCTGCGCTTCAACGTATCGGCGGACGACGATAGGCTGAAATGGCGTGCGGAAACAGGCATCGACGCGGAGGCGGAGCCGCCCGGGGATGAGGTCGCCGGGGAGACCGAAGGTCAGGCGACGGCGAGACCTCCAGAGTCCAGGAAACCAACACATCAGGGGTGAAGCCCGATGGCCGGATACGACCTGCCCTGCCGGTACTGCGAAGCCTTGGTGCCTCCTGACTCCGACTACTGCCCCGTATGCGGCAAGTACAACCCGACAGGGCCTTTGCGGTGCCCCAAGTGCAGGAGCCCAATCCGCAAAGGGTGGGTCAGGTGCAGCCACTGCGGCCTCTCTCTGAGGGTCAAGTGCCCCATCTGCGGAAAGGATACCTTCTTCGGCGACTACTGCGAGCACTGCGGTGAGCGCCTGGTCGTAAGATGCCCTAATCCCAGGTGCGGGTTTGAGCAGCCGCCGATCGGCGGCACCTGTTCGAAGTGCGGTAGGCCGCTGCACTAGTCTCATAAGCTTATGTCTGGGAGGGTGGTACACGTGAGCCAGCTTCAGCCGTTCACCAGCAACATGGCTGACAACAGCACCGAGGCCGGGTTTCAGTTTACCTTTTTCTGTGACCTCTGCCGCGACGGATACAAGACCAAGTTCATTGAATCCAAGACGCACAAGAGGGGCCGCCTCTTCAGGGGACTGGGCCAGGCCGTGTCCTTCGGCGCATCCCTCGTCGGCAAGGAAGGCGTGGGGTACCGGTTAGAGCGCGGTTCGGACATGATCAGCGACCGCTTCATGGGGATGCCGCCTCAATGGCACAAGGAAAGGGAGCAGGCCTTTGAGCTTGCCCAGAATGAAGCCAAAGGCGCCTTCCAGCGCTGCCCGAAGTGCCGCCGGTGGGTGTGCGCGAGCTGCTGGAACGAGCAGAGCGGGCTTTGTGTGGACTGCGCCCCCCGGGTGGGGGTCGAGGTGGCTTCGGCCCGGGCCCAGAAGATGGTTGAGGACATCCACGCCAAAGCTTCGGAGACCCGGGTGTTCACCGGGGAGATCGAGGAGAAGCAGACCATCTGCCCCAGGTGCGGCAAGCCCGCGGGCGAGGGCAAGTTCTGCAGCAACTGCGGGGCCAGCCTTGAAATGACAACCTGCGAAAACTGCGGCACCAAGAGCCCCGCAGGCACGCGGTTTTGCCCGGAGTGCGGGACGAGGCTCGAGTAGCCACGGGGATCGCGTAGGGGCTGCACGGGCCGGGACGTGCTGGAAGTGGGTCCTGCTAGCGGAGAGCAAGCAGGAGAGCGACTAGAACTGCGATAGGCAACGCCCAGAGATCACCCTCGGCGCGCGGAGGCGGCCCGGGCATAGTGAGCGCCGCAGTCATCAGCCAGGCAGTGGTCCCGCTGACAAGGGTAAACAACGGTCCTCCCACAAAGAGCAGTGCGAGGAGCCCTTCGGGGTGTTGGCGAAGGAAACGCTGAAACCACTCGTCGAGCGCGGCTGCGAACGCTGGAGTAGACCAGGCCCAGCCCGAGACCCACGATCGGAGGCCAGGCCCAACCCACCCACGTTCCGTGCTATCTGGCTGTCACCCCGGCGGTCCCCACTATGAGTCCCAACAGAAGCGTCGGCACGCCCGTCGGAAGCATCAGAATGTACACGTCCCGCCGGGGAGCCCTGCACACGGTCCGTGGCCGCGGCCTGGCATGTTTCTTGCTGTGACCGGCTGCGGGAGAAGCCGAACCTCCGGGAGTGGATCCGCTTGTCGCCGAACGCTGACCCGCCATGGCCGGGAGCGCGTCACCCGGACCATGAAGCCGAGGCCGCCCACCTCGGGCAAACGCTAGAGGCAATAGACCAGCGCATCGCCGAGCTGTCCGTCCATCGGGGAACGGGCAAGGATTGGACCAGGGAGTCGGCCAGGCGCATGAGGACGGCAGAGGTGCGCCGCCTGGAGGCCGCTCGCGCCGAACCCTATTTCGGGCGGGTGGACTTCACCCCTGATGACAGGGAACGCACCGAGTCGTACCGCATCGGCAGGACCGCGGCGCCAGGGGTTACTGACTGGCGCGCCCCGGTGGCCAGCCTCTTCTACTCGCGCGGCGGCGTAAGCTATGAGGCGCCCGAGGGCACGATTTCCGGCCACGTGGAGCTCCGCCGGCACTATCGTATACACGAATCCCGGCTGCTTGAGCTCTTTGACGTCCGGATAGCCGACGAATTCCTGCACTCTTTGGGGACAGCGGATCCCCCGGGCCCAACCCAATCCGACGCTTACCTGATAGACCGGCTCGGCCTCAGTACCGGCCGCCACATGCGCGACATCGTCGCCACCATCCAGGCCGAGCAAGACCGGGTTCTCAGAGCTCCCCTCTATAAGGCCGTCGTGCTCCAGGGCGTGGCCGGCAGCGGCAAGACGGCCGTGGCCCTGCACCGCGTGGCGTACCTGCTTTACACCTACGCCGGCCGCATCCAGGCCGCCCGGGTCCTCGTGCTGGCCCCCAGCCGGTTGCTGCTCGGGTATGTGGAGCGACTCCTGCCGGCGAGCCTCGGCGTCGAGGGGGTGATCCAGAAGACCGTCCGCCAGTGGGAGGCCGAGATAGTGGGGCTCAAGGGGGGCGGGCGCTTCGTCCCCTCGCGCCGCGGAGCCCTCACCCGGTTTGTCCGCTCCGCCGAAGCCGTGGCCGTCCTGGACGGCTGGGCGGCCCAAGCGAGCAAGGAAAGCAAGGCGGCTAAGGAGACCATGGAGACCAGGCGGACGGCCGGCCGCCCGGATGTCATCGCCGGCGGCCCCGCTCTTCGCTGCTGGCTGCAGTTCCTGAAGTCTCCCCGCGGCGCTTGTCTTCACTGCCGTCCGTCTTCGCAGTCCAGTCTCGCCGGCTGGGCGAGCGAGGTCCAAACCGGGAGGTACTCGCCCGAGGATCTTGCCGCGATGGCCTTTCTTGCCAAACGCCTGAGCCCGTACTCCAGGCAGGTCCGGTACGACCACATTGTCGTGGACGAGGCCCAGGACCTCTGTCCGGTGCTCTGCGACGTGCTCTCGCGGAGTTGCCGTCACCCTTCGTTGACCCTGGTCGGCGACCTGGCCCAGGCGCTGGGCCCGTATGCCGCCTGTTCCTGGCAGGAGGTTCTCGGAGCGGCCTTCCTGCCGGCGCAGGTGGCCTACCACTCCTTCCGCACCAGCTACCGGTGCAGCCGCCCGATAGTGGAGGTCGCGCGCCAGATTCTCCAGAAGGGTGAGGTTGACCTGGACCTTCCCGAGGCCGTCCCCAGGGACGGCCCGCCCCCCGAGTTTGCGCCTTGCCGGACCGACGAGGAACTGGAGACCTCGGTTCAGGCCATCGCCCTCCGGCTCGCCGCCACCCGGGGATCGGTAGCGGTCATCGCACCTGACAGGGGGAGGGCGCGGCAGGCTCTCGGCTGGGTTTCGGCGATGGGTTTTGCCGCGGCTGGCTCCGTTCCGGGCGAAGGGGCAGCGCCCAGGTGGGTGGCACCTCTTGGAGCCGTGCGCGGGCTAGAATTTGATGCGGTGATACTCCTCGACGCCGGCCATAGGGTGTACTGCGAACCGGGGTCAGGTCCCCGCCGCCTGTACACCGCCGTGACCAGGGCGCTGCACGAGCTCTGCGTGGTCTGGTCCGGCCCGCCGAGCCCCTATCTGCCTTTCCGGTTCGCGGGCAACGGCGCGACGTAGGACTCCGGCCGCCGGCCGCCTAACTACCCCCGGAGGGTGATGGCTTTCTGAGACCGGCGCCGGTCGTTCTACGACGGACCAGGACAGCGAGGACAACGTTGACAGTAGCGGTATTGGCTCTCTTGGCCGCGCTTGTGGCCTGGGTGGCCTGGGAGACTACCTCTCTGGCGGTTGAGAAGGTGGACGTCCCGATACCCGGATTGCCCGCCGAGTTTGACGGCTTCACCATAGTTCAGGTAACCGACCTCCATGGGCGGCGCCTGGACCCGGCCGGGGCTCTGATCGCCGCGGCAAAGGCCGCCCGCCCCGACATCATCGCGGCCACTGGCGACTTCGTTGACGGAGACGTCTCCGAACTCGACGGGATCGTCCCCCTGCTCAACGCGCTTGCGGCGATCGCGCCGACCTACGCCGTGAGTGGAAACCACGACTACCTTGCGGGCTGGGACGCCGTGGCCAAGGCCCTTCGCGGCTGCGGCGTCGCAGTCCTCGAGAACGAGCACGTCTCGCTGGTCAGGGGCCGGTCCGAGGTGACCCTCGCCGGCGTGTCCGACCCGGTTACCCGGCGGCATGACCTCAGGGCGGCGATCCCTGAAGAGCCTGCCGGCCCGATCGTTCTGCTGGCGCACGGTCCCGAGCTTCACCGCCGCCTGCGCGAGGGGCGGGACGATGGCCAGCTTGGCCTCCTCAGCCACGTTTCGCTCACCCTGGTAGGACACACCCATGGAGGGCAGATCAAGATCCCTTTCATCGGGGCCGTCACAAACGCCTCCGGGCGCGCCTTCCCGAGGACCTACGTCGAGGGCTTGACCTGGGAGGGGGCCGGCTGGCTGTACATCTCCCGCGGAATCGGGTACACCATCTTTCCGCTGAGGTTTCTTTCCAGGGCCGAGTTGACGGTCCTCACGCTCCGGAGCCCGCAGTAGAGCGGGCCGGGCGAGGGCAGCACCCCGGCCTGAGTTGAGAAGCGGGTTCCGGCTCCGGAAAGTCTACCCCCAAAACCTCTTGACATGATATAACCTACAGGTTACATTATGGGTTAGACAGGTTACATCGCCTCTGAGTCCAGACCTGTCTTGGAGGGCTGCAGATGAACCGCCCCATTGAGGCCGCCTACGAAAAGAGGCGCCGGTACCTGAAGTATCATTTTGCAGGAGTGTGTGCCTTCGTTGTCACTTCGCTGACGGAATTCGGGCTCCGCCTGTCCGGTGTCGAGCTCGCCCGTATCAGGGTGTTCAGCCTGCCCTTGCTCATTCTCTTCGTGGCCCTCCAGGGGCTCTGCGTGCTAAGGCTCGCGCTCCTGCACCGCAGCATGAAGACCGATTCCCTTCTCGCCGCGTCCCTCGGCGACGAGCGTGTGGCACACAACCAGCTCGCGGCCTGGCGGTCGGCCTTTGCCGGTATCGCGCTCAGCGTGCTGGGCTTTGCCGTGGTTTCCACCCGTTATCAAGTTGACCTGGTATACGCTGCCCTGACGTCGATCGTTATCGGTGCCGGAGCCTACACGGGCGCTTTCCTTGTCCTGGAGAGGTAGCCTATGAAGCGGCCATTGCGCAACACCCTCAAGGTTCACAGGGCAGCGAGGGACTGGACGCAGGAAGACCTCGCCGAAAGAGTCGGAGTGACCAGGAAGACGATTAACACCATCGAGAACGGGGTCTTTACGCCCTCGGCCTACCTGGCCCTGAAGCTGGCGAGGGCTTTCGGCGTTGCTGTGGAGGAGCTGTTCCAGCTAGAGGAGTCGTGACCTTGAATTTCGCACGTGCCAGCGACGGGTGAAACCTCCACGAGCGCTGTCTGGGATTGGAGGAATACCCATCCCGCGCACGGAAAGGCCCCTCTCAGCACAGGCAAAGGGTGATGGCCATGAAACAGCTTCTGCGACGGCATTTGGCTGGGACCGGCGTCGACTACTGCGAGATCAGGCTCGAGGAGAGCTATCCCCTGACGGTCGTGTACCAGGGCCGTGGCCTCGACCGGATAAGCCAGGACGTGCTCTACGGGGGCGCCGTCAGGGCCCTGTTCCGGGGAGCTTGGGGGTTTGCCTCCTTCAACAGCCTCGACGACCTGCCGGCGATGGTCGCGTCCGCCTGCGAGCAGGCCAGGCAGGCCGGCGGCCGCGTCCAGCGCGCGAGCCGGCTTGCGGAGGTTCCGGTCGTCGAGGACGAATGGGCTCCACAGTTTTCCCTCCACCCGCGCCGGGTCGCGCTCGACGACAAGATCAAGCTCTTAGACCACTACAACCAGCTGATCCTGGGCTATGACCCGGCGATCACGGCGGCCCAGATAACCTACCGGGAAAGGTCCACAACCTTGCACTTTGCGAATACCGACGGAACCTACATCCGGCAGGACAAGGTGGATATCGGGGCCAACCTGAACGCGACCGCCCGGCGGGGCATGACCACGGTCGGCAAGGGCGTCGGGCTTGGGAGCTCGCTTGGTTTCGACTGCATGTACGACGCCGACGAGAAACTACGTGAAGCCTGCGGCCTGGCCGTCAAGCTGCTTGACGCACCGCAGGTCAGGGCCGGCGTCTATCCGGTGATCTGCGACCCCGAGGTCACAGGGCTGTTTGTGCACGAAGCGTTCGGGCACCTCAGCGAGGCGGACAACACCTACAAGAACCCGGCCCTGCAAGAGGTGATGACCCTCGGCCGCCGCCTCGGCCGTGACATCCTGACGATCTACGATACAGGCGAGTACCCGGAATATCGCGGGTACTTGAAGTACGACGACGAAGGCGTGGAAACCCGGCGCGCCGACCTGATCCGCGATGGGATCTTGGTCGGCCGCCTTCACTCGCGGGAAACCGCGGCCCTGATGGTGGAGCAGCCGACAGGGAACGCAAGGGCCCTCGACTATACCCATCCCCCGATCGTCAGGATGCGCAACACGTCCATCGCAGCCGGCAACTACACGTTTGACGAGATGCTCAAGGGTATCGAGCTCGGCGTCTACGTGGCCGGTAGCGGCGGAGGGCAGACGGGTGGGGAGATGTTCACCTTCCAGGTCGGCCACGGCGTGATGATCCGCGACGGACGGCTTGCCGAGCTCGTGAAGGACGTCAAGCTGATGGGCAACGTTTTCACCACGCTCGCCAACATCGACATGATCGGCGATAAGCCCGAGGGCCGCGGTGGAGCGGGGGGCTGCGGCAAGGGCGGCCAGTCGCCTCTGCCGACCGGCGGGCTGTGCCCACCTGTCCGCATCCAAAACGTCATCGTGGGAGGTGCGAAGTGATGGCCGGGCTATTCGACAACCTGCCGCGGGGTGCTCAGGCCGAGTTGTTCGTCCGCCGGGTCCGCAAGGCCAGCGTTCGCTTTGCCAACAGCCAGTTCGAGGGGACCCAGGAGTCAGTCCACGAGGTACACACGCTGCGCCTGATCCGGGACGGCAGGATGAGCATCGCCTCAACCACCAAGCCCGGGAGCGACGAAGAGCTCCTGGCCGTGGCACTTGAGACAGTGAAGTACGGGAACCCCGTGCGGCACGACATGCCGGGCCCCCGCACGTTTCCGGAGATCGCCCTGGTGAGCCAGGATACCCGCGGCACGGATTTGAGGACGATGATCGACGTATCGGATGACCTTGCCTCGGCCCTTCTCGCCCACGACCGCCGGATCCGAGTCATGTCCGGCGTCGAACGCGAGGAGATAGAGGTCTCGCTCTCCAACAGCAACGGCTTTGCGGGCTCTTACGGCAAGACCGTCTGGGACGCCGGGCTCGGAGGCCAGCTCATACAGGGCGACGACATGCTCTTTCACGGCGAGAGCCAGGCCCGTGTCGACCCCGGTGTCGATTACGGAATGCTCAAGCGCGAAGTCATCGAGATCTTCGAGCAAGCCAAGAACGTGGTGTCTTTCCCCGCGGGGACCTACCCGGTCATCTTTGCGCCGTCCCAGGTATCCTTCTTGATGTGGCCCCTGCTCGCATGTCTCAACGGCAAGGCCTTTGCCAGGGGGATCTCTCCGCTCAAAGAGCAAATGGGCCGGCAGCTCCTCGACCAGCGCGTGACCATCGTAGACGACGGGACCCTCCCTTGGACGGTGAGCAGCGCCCCCTTTGACCGCGAGGGCGTGGCCACCCGCCGCAACGTCCTGGTCGACGCCGGCGTGCCGCGCAATCTATTGCTTGACCTTCAGACAGCTCAGGAGCTGGGCATGGAGCCCACGGGCAACGGAACGGCAGGCGGCCCGGCGGTTCACAGGGTGCTCCTTGCTCCTGGCGACGCCCCACTTACCGGGCTGATCGCGGGCATCGACCGCGGCCTGATAATCCACGGTTCGATGGGCGCCTGGGCGGGCAACCCCTACGGCGGTAACGTCAGCGGCACGATCAGCCTCGGCCTCTCGATCGAGGGCGGCAAGATAGCCGGACGCGTGAAAAACTGCATGTTCTCGGTGAATGTCTTCCGTCACCTCAGGGAACGGCTGCTCGCCCTGAGCGCTGAAACGAAGGAGATGTCCGGCGGCGGGTCCGGGCAGGGGGGAGCCACGCTGCCCTACGTCCTCTTGGGGGACGTCGTCATTTCGTCCGACGTCAAACAAGGCTAGCTACGACAGCAGGAGCGCAAAGAGCGGCGGCAGTACCGCGACGATGGTGATCAGCCGCACAGCGTGAAGCATAGTCACCGTCAGGGGATCGGCGCCGAGGTCCTCGGCTGTCGCGCTCATTTGCGTGAGGCCGCCCGCGCACGTTGAGACGACGCACGTCCTGATGTCCCAGCCGGTGATCCGCTTCACGGCGACAGCCAGCAGGAAACCGTTCAAAAGCATGATCACGGTCAGGACGGCCACGGGTGCGATCAGCCCGGCAAACGACCTTAGCATCTCCGGGGTGAAACTGAGGCCGATGAGCCCTCCAAGGCCGGCCTGGGCGAGGGACCGGACGTCTGGCGCAAGCCAGGCGCAATCGGCTCCCAGGAGCCGCGCCAGGCCGACGCCCAACATCGAGCCGACGAGGCCGCCAGCAGGAAACCCGAGCCGCTCGAGCACCGCTCCGCCCAAGGCCCCAAACAGCACCGTTCGGGCCTGAGGGAAGTAGCGGTGGACCGCCGTCAAATCCCGGTGCCCCACCTCCGGCAGCCCCGACGGCTTCAGCGGCTCCAGCGGCTCCGGTAGCTCGGGTGCGGCGGTGCGGCCTTCTCGGTTGCCCGCGTTCGGAGCCTCCCGCCCGGCGGGCGCTTGCCGGCCCGGTTTCCGCCGTCCGCCGGCCGCCCCGGCCTCTCCGGCCTCTCCGGCCGCCCCGGCCTCTCCCGCCGCGCGCCTGCCGGACATCCGCTCTAGCAACGGCAGCAGCCGCGGTCCGAGAGCCGGTACGCTGACCAGCACGAGAACGACCCTGAAGAACTGAAGCAACGCAACGCTAGGAGCCTCGGCCCCGAAGTACAGGGCCAGCAGAGACATCTCCGACACCCCGCCGGGCGTAGAGCCGAGCAACGCAGTCGGCAGGTCAAGCCCTGTAATAAGGTACAAAGCGTACCCCGCCAGGGCCGCCGTCCCGATCCACCAGAGGCCGACCAGAAGGGAGACGCCCAGCATGCCCTTGAGGGCCCGCGGAGTGTCCCTGTCGACGCGAAGCCCGATAAACACCCCGATGACTACTTGCAGGGCCGCCTTGAGCAGCCCCGGGGCGCTCGCCGGCCCGAAACCGGCGATTTTGCACAACCCCATGGAGAACATCGCCCCGAGTATCGGGGCTCCGGGGATCCGCAGGCGGCGAAACAGGAGCCAGCCAGGGATGCCTATGGCGAACAGACACAGCAGGCTGGAGATATCGGCCAATGCGTTTCGCTCCACTCAGGCCCGAAGGCGTTTCAGGAGAATTCACCGTCCGCGGTGCGGTTCCTTCGCCACCCAAAGAATCCCCCGGGGGGGAAGGCCGCCGGTAAGTGCAGGAAGCCCGCCGCACTGGAGCGAAGTGGGCTCCCCGGGTTGCCCTCACGGGCTCCTGACAATCCGATATCAGGGGGCATCGTTTTGTGGACGAGGAACTGAAAAAGCAACTCGAAGAGATGAAGAGGTTTCAGGGACAGATCTCCCAAGCGTTCGCCGCCCTACACAAAGCCATCGACAACCTTTCGTGGTTTCAACTCCTTGGTGACATCGCCGACGTCGACATGGTGACGTACGTCGGGCCGCCGCCGGCCAACCCGACCGCGCAGCCGCCGCAGGACAAAGGGAACCCGCTCAAGATCCGGGCCTACGTGTTTGTGCCCAAGGACGCCGGTCCGGCCGGGAAGTATCCGTTGCTTGTCTACCCGCACGGCGGCGTTCACGCCAACTTCTCCAGCGGGGGAGCGCACGTAGTGCGCGAGATGGTGTCTCAGGGCTATCTCGTCATTGCACCCGACTACCGCGGCAGCACCGGCTACGGCGAGCAGTTCTACAACTACATTGACTACGGTGGTCTGGAGGTCGAGGACGTGCTCGCCGGGCGGGACTGGATGGTGGAGAACCACCCGCTGGTGGACCCGGACCGCATAGGGATCATGGGCTGGAGCCACGGGGGCCTGATCACCCTGATGAATATCTTCAGGTACCCGGACAAGTACAAGGTGGCCTACGCCGGGGTTCCGGTCAGCGATCTCGTGGCCCGGATGGGGTACAAGCACCCGCACTATCATGGTCTATTCGCTGCACCGTATCACATTGGCAAGTGGGCGTACGAGAGCCCCGCCGAGTATCGCAGGCGTTCTCCGGCGTGGAACGCGGAGAAGCTCCAGACCCCGCTCCTTATCCACACCACGACCAACGACGAGGACGTCAACTGCCTCGAGGTCGAGCACCTGATCAAGGCGCTCAAGGCCTCGGGCAAGGAATTCCAGTACAAGATCTACGACCAGGCCCCCGGAGGTCACGTCTTCAATCGTATCGACACGGCTCTGGCCCGGGAGTCAAGGCGGGAGATCTGGCAGTTTCTCGCCGGATACCTGAACCCGCCGCACCCCGTCGTCTGAGACACGCACGGTCTTCGAGGAGGCGATAGGGACAGGCCAGGCCGGCCCTGGCGCCCGGGTGCCGGCCCGCCTGTCCTTTGGCGTGAAATGCAGGAGATGGCGCGGGCTCTGCGATATACGTGCTAGGATATGTTCCCAAGACAATTCATGGTGGTGACCGGTTTGGCGATAGGGGAGTCGTTCATCGAGGTCAACGGCGGTAACGTGCTGAATGGCGCGGTACGCATCAGCGGATCGAAGTACTCCTCCCTTGCGGCGCTGCCTGCGGCGATCCTCACCGAAGACCAGGTGACCATCCATAACGTTCCTGAAACCGCGGACGTCGGGCTGTACGTGCGGATCCTTAGCGGGATGGGACTTGACGTCCAGCACCCGCACAAGGGCACCGTGGAGCTCTGCGCCGGTTCCTTGGAGTCCGGGCCATGCAGACAGCGCGAGGCGATGCGCTTCCGGGCGTCTTACTACCTGCTCGGCGCACTTCTTGGCCGCTTTGGGGAGGCCGTGGTTCCTCTGCCCGGCGGCGACGAGATCGGGCCCCGGCCGATAGACCAGCATCTCAAGGGGCTTAGGGCCCTCGGGGCCGACGTTCAGGTGGAGCACGGGATGCTTCGGGCTACCGCTCCTCCCGGGGGGCTGCGGGGGGCGACGATCTACTTTGACGTGGAAAGCGTTGGAGCCACCCTCAACGTCATTCTCGCTGCCGTGAGGGCGAACGGCGAGACGGAAATCCGCAACGCCTACCGGGCGCCTTTCATCGTCGACATAGCCAACCTGCTCAACGCCATGGGCGCCAGGGTGCGCGGCGCAGGGACCGGTGTGCTGAGGATCCGGGGAGTGCCTGAGATGCACGGCGCGGTCCATTCCCTCATCTCCGACCAGACCGAGGCCGCAACCTTCATGGTTGCGGCATGCGCCACAAGGGGCAAAGTGACGGTGACGGAGGTCATCCCGGATCACCTGGAGGCGATGACCGCGAAACTGCGAGAGGCCGGGGCCGAGGTGCAGCCCAACGGGGATGAGATCACCGTGGCGGCGGCGAAGCGCCTTGACTCCATCGAGGTCACGACGCTCCCGCATCCCGGTTTCTACACGGATTTCCAGCAGCCGATGACCGCGCTGCTGACAACCGCGAAGGGCAACAGCACCGTGACGGAGACCGTCTGGGAGGAACGCTTTCGTTTTGTCGAGGAGCTCAACCGGATGGGCGCGAGGATCGGGGTTCACGGCCGGACAGCGGTCATCGAGGGAGTGCCGGAGCTGTCGGGGGCGATTGTCCGGGCCACGGATATCCGCGCTGGCGCCGCGCTGGTCATTGCCGGCCTGATGGCCCGGGGTTGCACGGAAATCCACGAGCCTTACCATATCCTCCGCGGCTACGAAGACCTGGTCGGCAAACTATCCTCGCTGGGCGCTTCTATCGCCTGGAAGGGCCCCGAGCTCAGGCTCTGGGGGGACGGTGGGTGACCTACGCCGTCGTCCTCGGAACGCGTCCTGAGATAATCAAGCTCGCCCCACTTATATGGGTCCTCCGGGAGCACGGCCTCGGATACCGTCTTATCCATACGGGACAGCATTTCAGCTACGATATGGACCGCGTCTTTTTTGAGGCTCTGAGTCTTCCCGACCCCGACCTGAACCTCAAGGCGGGAAAGGCCGGGGCGACGCACGGCGTTCAGACCGGTGCGATGCTCTCCGAGTTGGAGGGCGCGTTTGCCGGCCTTGGGGTGGACGGCGTCGTCTGCCTGGGCGACACCAACACCGTTCTCGCCGCGGCCTTGACGGGAGCCAAGATGAACCTGGCCGTGGGCCACGTTGAGGCGGGACTGCGCAGCTTTGACCGGACGATGCCGGAGGAGGTTAACAGGGTGGTGGCGGACCACCTTGCCACCCGGCTCCTGGCGCCGACGCCGCAAGCGGTGGCGAACCTCGCGCGAGAGGGCCTGACCTCCGGGGTGACTTTGACGGGAAACACGATAGTGGACACGGTCGAGAGGCTTGCCGGCCTCCTGGACGCCGCCGCGTTTGTCCGTTCAAACGGTCTCGAGCCCGGGGAGTACCTTTTCGCCACCGTTCACCGGCAGGAAAACACCGACGACCGGGACCGGTTCGCACTGCTCCTGGACGGGCTCGAACGCGCTGTCGAGGTCGCCGGCCTCCCGTTGGTCCTCTCGCTTCACCGGAGAACCCGCGCCAGGCTCGAGGAGCATTCCCTTTTCGGGCGGCTGGAGTCCATCCCCGGGCTGGTGCTCCTGTACCCGCCCGTTGACCTGCTTGCGTGCCTCGAGCTCCAACGTCACGCCCGGCTCGTGCTTACCGACAGCGGCGGTCTGCAGGAGGAGGCCTGTATCCTCGGAACTCCCTGCGTCACCCTGCGGGAAAACACTGAGCGCCCGGAGACCCTGGCCATCGGGAGCAACGTGCTGGCAGGCTACAGGCCCGAGAGCGTGGCTCAGGCGGTTGAAACCATGCTCGCCAGGGAAGCCGGCTGGGAGAACCCCTTTGGCGACGGGCGCGCCGCCCTCAGGTGCGCGGCCGCCCTCTACGACCGGCCGGACATCGATCCCGGGCCCCTGTCAAGCCCCCGTGCGGTGGTCGGAGGACGATGATCGCCGGCGTGGTTCTCGTTCCCGGCGCTCCGGTGGAGGTCGGCCTAGCCGGAAGCGCCTGCGTGGTCATAGACGTGCTACGGTTCACAACGACGTTGACGGCTGCCCTCGATTCCGGCGCCAGGGTCATCTACCCGGTGCTGGACCCGGAGGATGCCTGGGCGCTTCAGGGCGAGTTCGGCGGCGACCTTATCCTCGGCGGAGAACGGGGAGGACTGAGGATCAACGGTTTTGACCTGGGCAATTCTCCGCGCGAATACACCCCCAAGACCGTAGGCGGACGTGTGTTGGCTCTGACCACGAGCAACGGCACAAGGGCCCTTCACGAGGTGCATAAGGCGGGCGCCGGTCCGGTATTCGTGGGCTGCCTGCGCAACGCGCCGGCGGTTGCGCGCCGGCTGGTGCGCGTGGGAAGGCCCGCCGTCATGTACTGCGCAGGCAGCGGTGGGAAGATAGCTCTGGAGGACGTGGCGGGCGCGGGAGCCGTAATTCACTGCTGCATGGAGTCAGGGCAGGCGATCGAGCTGACCGATACGGCAAGGCTGGCCCTGGCGGCGTTCAAGTGCATGGGCGCGGCCCTGACCGACAGGCCGACCGACCACGGCGCCAGGCTCGTCGAGCTCGGATTTGGAGAAGACATCCGCTACGCCTCCGAGCTCGGCGCCAGTGAGTCCGTGGGGCTGTTCGACGGCGTCATGATTCGTCTGGCAGGCCACATGCTGCGACAGGGGATGTAAACCATGAGTAAGACCGCCGGGGGAGATCAGCCGGGTTTCTGCCAGGAGGCTTACCGGCGCACAGCCTACCCGGGAAGGGCGGGGGCCAAGACCACGCAGACTCTGTCCCCGCTTGATCTGAAGCAGAGCTTCGACGTCGAGCTCCCGGAGCCGGCGTTGACCGGCGGCCCGGGCTTGTGGCAGGCCCTCCGCGACAGACGCTCAGTCCGGCACTACGCGAGCAGGCCGATCGAGTTGGAGGCTCTATCCCAGATGCTCTGGGCTGCCGCGGGTCCGGCGGGAAGGTCCCAGAGCGGGCGTATCCTCCGGACCGCTCCCTCGGCGGGAGCCGGATACCCGGTCGAGATCTACCCGATCGCCAACAGGGTCCAGGGGTTGCGAAGCGGGCTCTATCACTACAAGTACTCCTCTCACGCGCTTAGCCCGCTGGCATACGGTGACCTGGGCCTTGCCGCCGCTGCCGCGGCAATGGGGCAGGACGCCTGCCGCCAGGCCTCGGTTGTGTTTGTGCTCACCGTGGTCTTTGAGCGCACCGTCAGCCGCTACCACGAGCGAGCCCTGCGCTACGTGTTCCTGGATACGGGGCACGTCGCCCAGAACCTCGCCCTTGCCGCTTCCGGCCTGGGCTACGGGACCTGCATGATCGGGGCGTTCCTGGACGATCAGCTCAACGAGTTGGCCCGCGCGGACGGCCTGGAGGAGGCCGCCGTGTACATGGTCGCGGCCGGCGTTCCAGCCTAGAACCGGGGCCCGGCCCGGGAGGGGAGGGGTGCCTGTGGCTGGCGAGCGCGTTCTCGTCGTCGAGGACGAACAGAACATCTCCCGCCTGATCCGGGCCTACCTTGAACGCGATGGTTTCGCCGTCAAGGAGGCCGGAGACGGGCTGGAGGCCTGCCGTCAGCTGGCCGACTTTTGCCCTGACCTCGTCGTGCTTGACCTGATGCTGCCCAAGGTCGACGGCTGGGAGGTGTGCCGCCGGATCAGGGCGCGCCCTGGCCCTGCCGGCCGCGTGCCGGTGATCATGCTGACGGCGAAGAGCGAGGAGTTTGACCGCGTGTTAGGGCTTGAGCTGGGCGCCGACGACTACGTGGTCAAGCCCTTCAGTCCGCGAGAGCTGACCGCACGGGTCCGGGCGGTACTGAGGAGGACGGCGCCTGCCGCCGAGCTCTCCGGCGAAACCGTGACTCCGGCGGAGGTTGGGCGGCACGCCGGCGGGGCCACGGTCGGGGCAGCCGGCGGGGCCGCCGCGGCCGCTACCGGTCGCCCTGGTTTCGAGGTGCTGACCTTTCCTGACTTTTCGATCAACCTTACTTCCCGGGTGTTGACCGTTCGCGGCGAGCCCGTCGCATGCCCGGCAAAGGAGTTTGACCTTCTCTGGCTTCTGGCCGGCAGCCCGGATCGCGTCTTTACGCGGGATGCCCTGCTGGAGAAAGTCTGGCACTACGACTACCCCGGAGACGCGCGGACCGTGGATGTCCACGTCCGGCGGATTCGCCGGAAGATCGAACCGGACCCCGAACACCCCATCTACCTGCTGACGGTCTGGGGAATCGGGTATAAGTTCCACGCCGGGCAGCCGGAGGCCTGACGGCAATGCTGCGGTCGATCCACGCCCGCTTGGTTGCGAGCTACCTTTTGCTGGTCGTGGTGCTTGTCCTGGCCGTCGCCCTCGCCGTGGCGGTCATCGTTGCACGGACCTACGTCGCATCCGAGCAGCGACAACTGCTCCAGGCCGTAAGCGACGTCGCGCGCCTGGCGGGAGGTCTTGGAAGGGTCCCCGGCGAGGTTCCGGCCAACGTCCTCCTGCTGGCGGCCCGGCTGACCGGAGCTGACGCGCTTTTCGTGGACCGCAGAGGCAACGTCCTCGC
>Ga0068714_10003402_pt1 | contig 18939 bp, 16 predicted proteins | sample MTBNYHSulfiMetaG_FD_62988 | JGI IMG/M metagenome (GOLD analysis project Ga0068714, IMG submission 62988) | Enrichment culture microbial communities from rom New York Harbor, USA that are MTBE-degrading - MTBE-NYH (New York Harbor Sulfidogenic)... | ecosystem: Environmental > Aquatic > Marine >... | reverse complement strand
TTTTAAATTACTTTCCAAACCGATCTTAAAAAGCAACGCGACCAGACCCAGATTCGCAAAAAAATCGAGCAAGCTCAGTGAGGATGGCGGGATCATCTCGAATCGGACATTCACGATTTTGAAAATGAAACCGAGGGCCAGATAGCCAACCAATGGCGGAAGGCCTAATTTGTCCATGCCGGCCCTGATCATGATGCTTAAAACGACCAAACCGCCGACGATCATTATCAGGAAGGGTATATCCATTCCGGAATCCGTCACGACCGCCCCCTCTCTCCATTCGGAGATGCGAATTCGAAGGTGGACCCCAAAGTCAAGACCACTTTTATCCTGAGTTAAGGTGTATTGCCCCGGCCATACGCGTTCCAAAAGGTTAAAAGTAAAAATCCAAAGCCTAAGGCGTCCTCAGGAGGCGGAAGCCCACGACGTAGTCCCGGCTGCCGGGATCGCGCCAGTTGCGATTTGCACAACGAACGAACCACGGCTTGTTGCTCCAACTACCACCCCGTGGGGGCAAGTTCCGGCAGATGCCGATACTCGATTCCGTTTATTTCCCTCAGGAAAAAGCGCGGATTATCACGTTTGGCAAATCCCGCTAATTGGGACGCGTTTTTCAACCGAACATCGAGGAGCCTCACCAACCTTGACTGGTTAAGCAGGGTAAAGAGGGCCAGAGGCGGATTTAAAGGTTGTTTCAGCCTTTTTTCATAGATATACGTTAACTCAATTCCGCCATTGCATCCTCGTAACCCTTCTTGAGATCGTCCAGCGCCTGCTGCATGCCTTCCTTCATTTCCTTCCAAGCGTTTTCAGAGGACCCCATCATTTTTCTTAACCGTTCTTTCGCAGCGGATTGGCGTTCTTTGAGCTTCTCCAACCGGTTTTCCAAGGACTTCTTCATCTCGTCGGACTTGGTTTCGATGTCTTTTTTCAAGGCATCGATACTGGCGTCGAGTTGGTCGAGTTCTTCATTTGCTTTGCGGAAGTATTCCTCCCGCTGTTCGTAGGTGTAATCCTTGAGCGATTGAAAAGCCTCTCCGAACTCTTTCTTTACGTCCGAAGAGGTCACCGTCTTTTCGGATTCAGGAGGCGATTTGTCCTCGCTGCACGCTCCCCATGCCAAAACCAAAAGCAGAATCAAACCCATTGCGACCATTCGCCTTACATTCATGTCGCGTCTCCTTTCCATCGTGTCGCGCCCTGCTAAACCCAAGCGTCCCTATTTAAACTTGCTCAACGCGCTGTCCAGACTCCCTTTCAAGTCATCGTAAGCGTTCTGCACGCCCTTTTTCACTTCTTCAAAAGCCGACGAACTCGATTCTTTCATATCTTTCATCTTCTGCTGGAAGGCCGACTTCTTCTTTTCCAGGCTTTCCACTTCCTGTTGAAGTTCGATCTTGGTGTCCGCTTTGACTTGCGACGCCTTGGCCCGAAGCGTTTGGATCCTTGCTTCCAGTTCCCGAAGTTCCGCTTCCATCTTTTCACGATACGCTTTGACCTTATCCATGTTTTCCTCCTCCGGATTCTCTTTCTCTCTGTGCGTCATCATGCTTCATCTCCTACCCGCCCTACACTAATTTATCAACGGGTAGATGTCTCACTCTCATTGGCACAGAGGGTATTTGTTGTAAAGTTTGGCTGTTTATCTTGTTACAAAGACATCGGCACAACACCAGTACGGGCAGGATACGCGAAATTAGGGTTTTAATGTATTGTTCCTATTAAAAACCCTGTATTAAATGGAGCACGGAGAAAATCCGTTTTTCACGGGGAAAGGCGCGCTCCGGCCCGGATCTTTTCCCCGGCGCCGAAATCCACAGAGGGAAACTGCTCTGCGCTCTTCTTGGATGAACCGATGGTATAGACTTTCATTAATGATTCCCTCCCTAATTTCTTCTATCAATAAACAATGATGACAAGCCGGCATTTTTTGAGAAAGGGCTTTTTTACGACCGAGCGCTTCCCGGTTACGGGACTATTGACAGGGGGAAAATGACGACATGACGAAAAAGATCGTTGCAGCGGGGGAAAAAGTACAAAACCGGGGAATCGTCGCTCACTGTTTCCTGAGGTAACGTTTACGCTTTCGAACTTTCGATTTATGGCCCTCTTCAGCAGTATTGGTGACTTTCAGGGCAGGATGGGCGGGCGCAATATCTAGTGTATCGTCTATCAAGTTGTGTGATCTTCAGAAAATCTCACACAGAAAACTTCACCGTTGATTGATTTGCATATCTTAATCATTCTGGCGGCAGCGAGGCAGACCTCGACTTGTTTTGAGAAAAAGTTTCGCGTACTTTGATCATACACTCGGGACATATGAGCTTTGCCGACAAGGCCAATATGGCTGCGCTGCAGCTGCAGTGGAATCGTTGATATTATGCATGGTATAGGTTTCTTATTGAAAACGGACGCTGGATTTGAAACCGTCCCAATGGTCACGGACGATACTCCTCCAAACTGAGACTGGAAGGGCGGTCTTAGTGTCTCAGAAAGAATTCTGGCGCTGGATATTTCAAGTCTTGGAGACAAAACATGAGCGACGAAGCGGCGACGCGAGAACAACTCTTTGATGAATTGAACAAGCTTCGAGATCGTGTCGCTGAATTGGAGGCAGACCGAACCAAAGCATGGGAAACCGACGAGGCGTTGCGGGAAAGCGAAGAGCGTCTCAAGTTGGCACTGGCCGGAGCCGACGAGGGGCTTTGGGACTGGAGCATTCCCACCGAAGAGGTTTATTTTACGCCGGATTTTGTTGAGCGGCTCGGATATGAACCAGACGAGATTGAATCCTCTGTGGGGGGATGGAAGGGGATCACCCACCCGGATGACCTTAGCAGCATCAGAAACGATTTGATCGACCTCATGAAAGGCAGAGTACAAAAGTATGAAAACGAACATCGGATGAGGGCCAAAAACGGGGAATGGAGGTGGTTTCTCGACCGTGGCAAGGTAGTAGAAAGCGATGAAAACGGAAGAGCCGTTCGAATACTAGGTACATACGTGGACATCACCAATCGTAAAAACGCAGAGGAAGCCTTACGTGAGTTGCAAGCGGAGAGCGTCCGGGCCGCACACTTGGCGTCCGTCGGAGAATTGGCCGCCGGAGTGGCACACGAAATAAACAATCCAATAAACAGCGTCATAAATCTTGCTCAGATCCTCATCAACGAATGCGGATCGAAAACGCTGGAATACGATATCGCCGGACGCATTATTAGAGAGGGCGAAAGAATCGCCAACATTGTGACTAGCTTGCTGTCTTTCGCAAGCCAGAGGAGCGACGAAAAGGTTCCATTCCATCTGCATCACGTGATGAGTGAAACGCTGGCCCTCACGAAGACACAGGTGCGAAAGAGCGGAATCGCCCTAAGAGTGTCAACACCCGAAAATTTGCCGATTATCAGGGGGAATCCTCAACGGATCCAGCAGGTATTCCTCAATATCGTAAACAATGCCAGGCAAGCCCTCAATGAGAAATATGAAGGCGCTCATGAAAACAAGATCCTCGATATTTCTTCAGATGTGGTTACCGCGAATGGTATAAGCTACGTGCGCACTACATTCTATGATACTGGCACAGGTATTGCAAGGGACATAAAAGACAAGGTCCTTGATCCGTTCTTCTCGACGAAGCCTGCCGGTAAAGGTACTGGATTAGGCTTGAGCGTCAGCCATGGTATTGTCAGTGATCACAGAGGAAGAATATCGGTCGAGAGTAAAGAGGGTGAATATACAAAAGTAGTCATCGAACTTCCCGCTCAGGTGAATAATGAAAAAGAAAATCTTGGTCGTTGACGACGAAGAAAACATACGGTTTACATTGGACAGATTTCTTCGAGCAGAAGGGTATGACGTCACTACGGCCGCCAATTACGACAAGGCTCTCCTCTGCATGGACGAGGTCGATTTCGATCTTGTATTCGCCGACGTTATTCTCGAGGGAAAAACCGGCATCGATCTTCTCAACGAGGTTCGAAAAAGAGAGCTTCTGTGCCCTGTTGTAATGTTCACCGGTGCTCCAAGCCTTGAAACCGCATCGGAAGCGGTCCGCTTGGGCGCTTTCGACTACCTGTGCAAGCCACTCCGACAAGACACATTGCTTCAAACAGCTACAAAGGCGTTGCGCCACAAAACTTTGGCCGATGAGAACGAAGGATATCGACTTAACCTCGAGGCCATTTTCAAAAGCGTCAGGGACGCCATTATCACGGTCGACGAGTCGCTTCGTGTATTGGAATTAAACGATGCGGCAAACCTCATTTGCGGCTTGGTGCGCAGTGAGGCCATTGGGAAACCCTTTAGCTCTTTGCTGCACGGGTGCAATGGCCGCTGCGCCGAGGGCCTCCGGGAAACCGTCCATAAGAAACGATCCGTGGACGCGCGACGTTTCGAATGCCACCGTACCGGCCGGCCGGAACAGATCGTCGGGTTTCAGACGTATCCGCTGCTGCTTCATGGGCAGAAGCCTTCGGGCGCCGTAATGGTGGTGCGTGACGAAACGCGTCTGGCCGATCTCGAGAGAAACCTCGAAGCACGCTATCAAGTCGGAGGCATTATCGGCAAGAGCAGGCCGATGCAGAATGTCTTCTCTCTGATTGAAGACCTCGTGGGCGTTCGTAGCAGCGTCATTATTACGGGCGAAAGCGGAACGGGGAAGGACTTGGCGGCCAAAGCTCTGCACTACAGCTCAGCGGATCATCGGAAGCCGTTTGTCAAAGTGAATTGCTCCGCTCTCCCGGAAACCCTCTTGGAAAGCGAACTTTTCGGACATGTTAGCGGCGCCTTTACCGGAGCCGTGAAAGAGCGGATTGGCCGTTTCAAAAAGGCGGACGGCGGCACCATATTTCTTGATGAAATCGGTGACATGTCCCCCAAAATGCAGTTGCGCTTGTTAAACGTGCTTCAGGAGGGGGAATTCGAGAGAGTTGGAGACTCCACTCCAGTCAAGGTGGACGTTCGAGTTGTAGCCGCTACGAACAAGAACCTCCGTCAACTGATCAAAGAGGGCATGTTCCGGGAAGATCTCTATTATCGGTTGAGGGTTGTAGAGCTTCATATGCCTCCTCTAAGGGAGCGTCTCGAAGATGTACCCCTTCTAGTGGATTACTTCATCAGGACATTCAACAGGACGCTGCGTTCACATGTAGAAGGCCTGTCCCGGGATGTTTTGGAGGTTTTCATGGAATACCCCTGGCCCGGAAATGTAAGAGAACTGGAGCACACAATCGAACACGCATGCATTCTCTGCCGAGGAGATACCGTCATATTGGACAATCTACCCGAAGATTTGCGGCTGTTCCGCCTACGGGGAGATCACGCCGACCATTATAAGGCTATTGTGAGCACGCTGCAGAAGGCGCATTGGAACAAAACGCAGGCCGCCCGTATGCTAGGCCTGAGCCGTCAAACCTTATATCGGAAAATGAAACAATACAAGATCGAGCATTAAGTATAGAAGATGGCATTGGCTCCCCAAGGATCTCCGAAAGCCCGATGCCCCCGCCCCATCCTCTATCTTGTGACTCCGAATGGATCGCATAGACTGCAAAAACCTCCGGCGTGGAGCATTCTTTTTCGGAGTAGGGGCGCCGGAGCCTTCGAAGGTCCAAAAAGCGGTTCCTCTATGTTTTCAAGCCGGGTACCTTGAATAACCGCAACAATAAAGAGAAGTGAGTTTATGCCGGGAAAAGCGTAAACTCGTTACAAACCGTAACGTCGGCAATCGATGGCCGTGTTCCCTTACCTCCAACCCCACTGAATTCGCTGCAAGTACCCTACTTATTCACTAAAATACAGTTTCACGGAAGTTCGATTTTTTTCATAAGGCCAGTTATTACACGGTTTCATGCAGGGTTCATTTCCGCTTATGCCATGAAATCCTGTTTCCATCCACCTACCTATTCAGCGATTCGGAAAACAATTTCCCGAAGCAGATTATCATTTAGAAATGATTAATCTTCTTAGGCTTTAGGGGGGCAGGTTAAATCTTTTTTTTGGACAATTCGCATGTGCCTCTTCATTAAATCGAACCCCCTTGGTTTTCACGCCGGGTGACAATCTGTAACATGTAACACCTTCCATGCATTTGGACTTACCTTCCTGCTGGTTCGAATAGGGCTAAGATCCCGATAACATTATCGCATTTTAATGTCGGCATTAAGGAAGTTGTTGGTACGCTTTCTGCTAAAGGTCTCAATACGCTGAAGGCCCTCTGCCTATAAGTGTCCGTATGCCTCGTTTCCTCGAGCCTTCCCTCCGAGTTGACGAGGCCGGATAAACACCCCTCAGGTATCATCTATAGGTTATGGTTTACGGCATCAAAGGCAAGCTACGGTCGTGCCATAGCTTTATAGCACTGTGATTAATTAGCCCTGCTTGCATCAATGTATCCCGCAAATCACAGGTTAATTCCATACTAGTTGCTGGAGATATTTATAAGATGGGAAACAAATAGACTGGGAGGGGAACATGCCGAATTCACGACCCATACGCGTACTTTTAGCAAAACCGGGCTTGGACGGACATGACCTTGGGGTCAAAATGGTTGCTTTGGCTTTGAAAGATGCAGGAATGGAAGTTATCTACATGGGAATGCGACAGACACCAGAAGGTATTGTAAAGGCATGTATTCAGGAAGATGCAGATATATTGGGACTAAGTAACTTATCAGCATCGCTCATTCCCATGGGTAAACGTGTTATTGACCTAATTAAAGAAAAGAAAATGGATGTTCCTGTTATATATGGGGGAACAATTCTCAATGAAGACAAAACAAAACTTTTGGACATGGGAATAACAGCAACTTTTTCTCCTGGTACAATGATGAAAGACATCATTCAGACGATCAGAGAGTTGGTCCCCAAAGAGAAACTGCAGTAAGGATAGGAGGCCTAAGATGTTCAAGAGCGACAGCATAGAACGCATAGGTGAAAAGAAGAAACATTGGGAAGAGAACGTCCTTTCGAAGGTACCTGCCCGAAAGCCGACTTTTACCACGCTATCCGGCATTCCTATCGACCATATCCATACTCCAGAAGATATCCAGGATTTGGACTACGAAAGGGACCTGGGCTTTCCGGGGGAATACCCTTTTACGCGCGGAGCTTACGCGCCTATGAATCGAAGCCGGCCCTGGACCATTCGTCAGGTGGTTGGCGTCGGTACGGCCAGGGAGACCAACGAGCGGCACAAATTCGTTATGAAAACCGGGCAGACGGGGATGAGTAACGATTTCGACGTACCCACGTGCATTGGTCTCGACTCGGACCATCCGTTGGCCGAGGGCGAGGTGGGTCGTGTCGGAGTGGCAATCGACTCGATGGCGGATATGGAAACCCTCTACGATGGAATTCCTCTTGAGGGGACAAGCCATTCGTTTACTATAAACCATCCCACCTTGCCCATTTTGAGCATGTTCCTGGGGCTTGCCGAAAAGCAGGGGGTTCCATTCAGCACGCTGCGCGGAACGACCCAGAACGACCCGCTCAAAGAATGCTTCGCCATGAAAATGTTTTCGTTTCCGCCCAAATCGAGTGTGAAACTGCTGGTGGACACGTGGGAATTCGCCTCCAAGCATCTGCCCAAATGGAACATCACGAATATCAACGGTTACCCCACCCGTGATTCCGGCGGCACCGTATACCACGAGCTGGGTCTGACCTTTGCGGGAGCCATCAACTATTTCGATGAAGCCCTCAAAAGGGGCATAGACGTGGACGTCATAGCTCCGGGCATTTCCATGATGTGGTACGTACACATGGATTTTTTGGAGGAAGTGGCCAAATTCAGGGCGGCCCGCCGTATCTGGGCCAGAATCATGAAGGAACGGTACGGCGCAAAAACCAAGAAAAGCTGCATGCTGCGCATGCACGCTCAAACCGGCGGCGGGGCCTATACCTATCAGCAACCCGAGAATAACATCGTGCGTGGAACCATCGGCGGTATGGCCGCGGCTTTGGGGGGTGTCCAATCCATGGCCATCGCCTGTTACGATGAAGCTCTGTCCATCCCCTCCGAGAAAGCGCACAGACTTTCGATTCGAACCCAGCAAGTCATCTGTCACGAAAGCGGTATCGCAGACGTCGTGGATCCGTTCGCCGGCTCGTACTACATGGAGTGGCTGACTAACGAGGTGGAGGCGCGCTCGTGGGAAGTCATCCAGGACATTGAAGACCGAGGTGGTTTGGCGGCAGCCGTGGACTCCGGATATGTGGACAAACTGCTCACCCAGCAGGCCTACAGTTATTCCAAAGCGGTGGAAAACAAAGAACGTGTCGTTGTCGGAGTGAACGAATTTGTCTCCGAGGAGGAAGATGAAGAGCCTGAAATCTTCCGGGTCACCGAGGCCACGGAGCGTGAGCAGTTGGCCAACCTCAAGAAACTCAAAGAAACGCGCAATAACGGGGATGTCCGAAGGACACTCGATGATCTTCGCAGAGCCGCAGACAAAAACGATAACGTCACACCTTTCTGCCTGGAAGCCGCAAAAGTGTACGCCACAGAAGGAGAAATCATGCAGGTGCTGCGCGATGTCTATGGCGAGTTCAAGCCGCCGTCCGTAGTGTAGGCCTCTTTCTTCCAACACCTATTCACAAAAAGGAAAGACACACAATGAGAAGTGTATCCATCATAGGAGTCGGGACCACGGATTTCGGGGTACTACCGGACATGGGTCTCAAAAGCCTCGCGTCACTGGCCTGCAATCGGGCCATCGTGGATTCCGGAATGGACCGCAAAGAAATCGAGGCTTTTTTTCTGGGTAACTATATTGGCGGCATCCTCGAAGGTCAGGAGACATTGGCCCCTGTAACGGCCTGTGAATTGGGACTGAGTAAGACCGTGGGCTGCGCCAAAGTGGAAGGGGCGTGCTGTTCGGCGGGCATAGCGCTTCGAATGGGATATCTGTTGATTGCGTCCGGAGTCCACGATTTCGTCCTGGTGGGCGGTGTCGAACGCATGAGCGGTGCGTCGACGGCCAAGAACACCGAAGCACTGGCCGCGGGCATGGACAAGGATATGGAAGGGTACACCGGATTGACCTTCCCGGGATACTTCGGCTTGGTGGCCAACAGATACATGCATGAATACGGCGGTACCGTCGAGCAGATGGGCATGGTTGCGGTCAAGAATCGCTCAAACGCCGTCAAAAACCCTCGGGCCCGCTTTCGAAAAGAGACCACCTTGGAGGAGGTTCTTAATTCCCGCCTGATCACGGACCCCTTGAAGCTGTTCGATTGCTGTCCCATCGCCGACGGCGGTGCGGCCGCCGTGCTGTGCCCCACGGAGATCGCCCATAATTTTACGGACAAGCCCATTGAAATAATGGGGTCGGGCCATGGTCTGGGGCATAACACGTCCTACGCCATGGACGGTCCCTCCTGCACTTGCACGGTCTATGCGGCTAAAGAGGCTTTTGATCGCGCACGGATAGAGCCGTCCGACGTGGACGTTGCGGAGATACACGATTGTTTCACTATCGCAGAAATCGTGGACAGTGAAGATATCGGCTTCTTCGCCAGAGGCAAAGGCGGTCCTGCCGTGGAAGAAGGTCTGACTCAAGTGGACGGTAGAATTCCCATCAATACGAGCGGCGGGCTTCTGTCCAAGGGCCATCCTGTGGGCGCCACAGGACTTGGACAGGTATACGAACTGGTGAGGCAGCTTAGAGGAGAGCACGAGAACCAGGTAAAGGACGCGGAGATCGGGTTGGCCATGAATCTGGGAGCATCGGGTCTCGTGTCCACGGTAACCATTCTGAGGAGGGATTAGAATTATGCAAGAAATCACGGTGGACAAATGCGCTCGATGCGGGAAACTCTTCATATCGCCCGCCGTTGTGTGTTCGGCTTGCGGAAGCGAAGAAATGGAAGCCGAAACCATACCCGGCCGAGGGAAAATATACACCTATACCACTATCCGCGTGGCTCCCGAGGCGTTCCAGGATCAAGTGCCGTATCCGATGGCCGTTCTCGAATTGCCCCACGATCTTAGACTGACCGCCCGGATGATTCTCAAGGAGGATGAACGGATGGAGATTGAAAGGGCGGCTGAATGCGTTCGAAAAGACGACGCGGGATACTGGTTCCAACTCGTGTAGCTTCGCGAATTCACAACCCGAACATCCCCGGGGAATCATCCGCTTGAGAGGGCTCATCTCAAAGAAAGGAACGCGACGGATATGGAATGGATTGAACGTCTCCTGACCGGTGACCATGTTGCCGCCTCCAAACTGATCTCCATGGTTGAAAATAAATCCCCTCTGGTACCTGAAATCATGAGATTGATTCATCCACATACCGGCAAAGCGCGCACCATCGGTTTCACCGGTTCTCCCGGGGTCGGAAAAAGCACTTTGGTCGATCAATTCATCTACTTGGCGGCATGCGTCAGCAATCTTTCCGTTGGTGTAATCGCCGTGGATTCAAGCAGTCCGTTCACCGGCGGCGCCCTACTGGGCGACCGCGTACGCATGCGGGATTTGGCGGAATTGGAGCATGTGTTCATCAGGAGTATGGGAACTCGGGGACACCTTGGAGGACTCTCCCAGGCGAGTAAAGGAACTATACGCATTTTGGATGCTCTCGGATGCGACCTGATCTTGGTGGAGACCGTAGGGGTTGGGCAGATCGAGCTCGACATCGTCAAAGAAGTGGACACTGTGCTCGTGGCCACCATGCCCGGCGCCGGTGATTACGTACAGACCATGAAAGCGGGCATCATGGAAATCGCCGATGTCTTCGTAGTGAACAAAGCCGACCTTCCAGGCGCCGACCTTGCGTGCCTGGAGATCGAAAGAATGCTGGACATGAGCGTGGAACCCCGGGAATGGAGACCACTCGTTGTGCCCACGTGCGCTACTCAGGGAGAAGGCTTGAAGGCGTTGTGGGACGCCGTGACCGCGCATCAGGCTTTTCTCAGTGAAGACGGCCGATTCGAGAAGAGAAGAAAAGAACAAATACAATCTGAAATTTCCGACCTGGTTCTTTCAAAACTCATGGAGGAATTCGAGTCCGACTGGAGTACGTCCCCTATGTTTCTGGAACTTGTGGAGCGGATCTTTTCGCAGGAAATTGATCACTACACGGGCAGAGACATTCTCGTGGAAGAGATGAGACGAAGGATCGGTGCGTACAAACGAAAGGGGGTGGCATAGCGGCACAGCGGATGGGCGGAAGAAAAAAGGCAGGTGTCTTTTCAGATCAAGGTGAAAACCAATCCACAAAAACTGGGAGGGAACATAAGAATGGCAGAAGCTGCAGAGAAAAAAGTCACCATCGACTTTGAGAAGCCAATGTTCGAAAAGGCGGAAGGCAAGCGTGCCAAGCCGGAAGACAAACTTCCCTACGACGCCCTCGACATAATAGGGGATATTCTCGTAGAGGAAGGCGTCGAGGAGGTTTGGTGTCTGGAAGGCAGCGGCCTGTTTCGAATCCTCAACTCTATTCTTCGCAAAGGCATAAAGAGGATTTCCTGCACGCATGAAGCTGAGTGCGGATTCGCTGCGGAAGCCTTTGCGAGGATTGCGCGCCGGCCCGGCGTGGTAACCATTGGTCCGGCCACAGGCGTAACGAACCTGTCGAGTCCGATTCACCAAGCTCGCAGCGCCCAGGCGCCCATGGTATTCATCGTTGCGGATTCGGGCGAGATCTTCGATGGTAGATGGACACAACAGGGCGGGCTCATCACTTCGGAAGTTCTTTCTCCCCTGCTCAAGCGTCCCGTCCGGAGACTGACGCAACCCTTCACCGTGGCCTATCAGCTCAAGCAGGCATTTCGGGACGCTGTGACACCGGTCACCGGCCCAACGGGTATAGCCGTGGCTGAGGAGCTCACACTGCTTTCTGCAGGCTCCCCCACAACGACGAGAGCGCAGTTGACACACGGCTACGTGCCGCAAACGTGGCCTCAAAGCCGAACGGACATGTTCCGTACGGAGGCGGATCCCACACATGTGGAAGAAGCCCTGAAATGGCTGCTGGAAGCCGAAAGGCCCGCCATGATTTGCGGCGAAAGCATCTGGTATCACAACGCCGTAGACGAACTGAACGAATTCGTCCACATGCTTGGAATCCCTTGCCATACGCGCAGGCTCGCCAGAGGAGCCATCTCAGAGTACGATCCCCTCAACTGCTACGGCAGGGCGAGGGGACGCGTCATGCGAGGCGCGGACCGAAGCCTGGTGATGGGCTTGGGCGTGCGTTACCTCGAGAACTGGGGCCGACCGCCTTTCTGGGGTACCGATACCCGGTACATTCAAGTCCAGTGTTCTCCGGATATGCAGTGCATTCAGTTGGATACCGAATACGAGATGAACGGCAACATGAAGCTCATACTGAAGCAGATGATCCAATGTCTGAAGGACATGGGCATTACCAAACCGCCCACGAAGTGGGAGAAGTGGCGCGGCGTCGTGGTGGATGAAAGAGAGAAATCGCTGGCGCGCACAATGGAGCGGACGGAGAAACAGAGAGGCCAAATGCCGTTCCATCCGGACCTGTGCGGAAGATTGATCGGGGAATGGCTCAACAGCGACCTGCAGGACGACTACATCACCATTTTGGGAGGTTGGTCTGCGACGTCCTTTTACACGGACTGGATCCGGCTTCGTACGGGCGGACGATTGCTCGACGCCACGGATGCCATCGGATTGGGCCATCCGATCCCTATGGCTGTGGGAGCATCCATGGCGGACGGTCGAAAACGGCCGGTTATCGCTCTTATGGGTGACGGTGACTTTTACGGCGGCTCGGGAATGGCTTACGAGCTGGCGGTAAAGTGGGAAATCCCGGTCATAGGAATCCATATCAACAACAACTCGCTTTGCACCAATTGCGACGAGATATTCCAGGCTGGCTACGGTCCGACAAAGGACTTTTACAAGGACTTCATGCAGATCTATCCTCCGAAGATACACACGGAGAAGATGGTGGGGGAGTTCGGAATACACGGCGAATACGTGGAAAGCGACGGAGAAATGATCCCGGCCCTCAAACGAAGCCTGTCCGCCGTCCGTGAAGGGATTCCCGCTTACATCAACGTAATAGCGGATCCCATCGTGAACAACGAGATCATGGGCCTGTTTACCGCAACGTTGTACGGAAACATCCCGTGGAATGATCTCACGCGGAATGCCAAACGATACATTACGGAAGGTAACTACTTCCGGAAGACCTCCGCTCCGTCGGCGGATCCAAGCTGGTTGAAGGCAGTGGAAATCTACGAAGAGACCGGTGAAATACCGGATAACGTTTGATGCCTGACGGTTTTCACTATTTTCAACCTTATCCTATAAAGGAGACATGCGATGGTCGCAAAAGCGCTACGTGATAAGTTTGAAGACTGGCAATGGGAGTGTGAAGACTGTAAACATGTGTGGAGAAGTGAAAGGTATGAATGTCCAAAGTGCAAAAGTATCAACACCGTGCGAAAACTTGACGAAAAATGACAAATTAAAATTATTATTCAGAATTAATGAAATCATAGGCAAATATATGTAATGCTGCTTCTACGCGCCTCTAAAGGCAATGTGGATCTTGTCTCTAAGTCGTTTGCTTTGGCGCTGAGGTAAGATCCACAATATTTCTTAGGGCAGATGCTTATGCGTAGGTGCATAAGCCATCGCTCGAAATGATAAGAAGGAGATGAGAGAGTGGAAGTAAAAAGAAGTGTGGCGGTTGTGACAGGAGGCGCTTCCGGCTTGGGTGAGGCGTGCGTCACCGCACTCGTGAATGGTGGAGCCAAAGTGACTATCCTCGACTTGGATGAAGAAAGAGGAAAACAACTCGCGTCAACGATGAAAGATTCATGCATATTCCGAAGGACGGATGTAACCGACGAAAAATCCGTTCAATCGGCCGTGGACGCCACCATGGACTGGTTTGGCGGGATTCATGTAGCGGTTAACTGCGCCGGCGTGGCGACGCCCGCCAAGATTTTGAGCAAACGAGGCCCGATGTCCATAGAAGGGTTCACTCAGGTTATTAACATTAATCTCATTGGCACGATGAATGTGATCCGTCTCGCGGCGGAGCAGATGATGAAAAACACGCCCAACGAAGACGGCGAAATAGGCGTTATTATTAATACGGCCTCGGGCGCGGCATTCGAAGGCCAGATAGGTCAAGCGGCTTACAGTGCGTCTAAAGCCGGGGTGGCCGGAATGACGCTGCCTGTGGCCCGAGAGTTTGCGGCATATGGGATACGAAGTGTAACTATTGCTCCGGGGCTCTTTGATACGCCTATGGTGGGCGGTTTTCCCGAGCATGTAAGACAGTCTCTGATCGATACTTGTTTGTTCCCGAAACGCATGGGCAAGGCTTCGGAATTTGCCATGCTGGTCCAACAGATTGTCGAGAATCCCATGCTGAACGGCGCCACCTTGAGGCTCGACGGCGCCCTGCGTATGGCTCCGAAATAGGAACGGCGTCTCCGTTTCGCTTTAAGGCGCTGCAAGTTCTTTGCGGGCGCAGCTATCGAACACGGGGGAAACATGTACGAGAATCAGAGGTACAGCAGACATACGCACAACCATCGAGGGATGGTGCACGCCGTTTTTGGCACGGGCCCCGGAAAAACGAGCCGTGCCGTTGGGTTGGCCGTTCGAATGGCGGGCGCGGGAGGAGAGGTGATCTTCGTCCAGTTCATGAAATCCGGGGATTCCGCTGAGGTCGAGATCTTGCGAGAGACACGCAACATCGAGTATCTATGTCCGGGCAGCGTGCCCTTTGTTCTTCCAAAAGGACCGAAGACTCAACACTACGACCATGTGGAAACGGCCTTGAAGTGGGCGTCGGAGGCTTCCCAAAAAGGGTGCGACCTCCTGGTTTGCGACGAAATACTGGATGCGCTTCATTTTGAGCTCATTCATCTCGGACAGATACACACGCTGATTCGTCAAAAAGACCGTAAGACGGAACTTGTGTTGACAGGCGCCGAAGTGCCTGAAGCACTCTACGACGACCTTGATTACATTACACAACTGACGCAGATCAAGCATCCCTACTACAGAGGCGTTCCGGCTCGCCGAGGCATAGAATACTAGCACGATTGACTCAATCCGGATATATTCTGGAACTAGATGGAGGAAGAAATGGAACCAGGAGGCGGATATGCCGGTAACGTCCTGTATGTGGATCTTGGAACCGGACGAACGAGAAGAGAGCCTTTGCGAGAAGAGCTGGTGAAGGATTTTATTGGGGGAGCCGGCATAAACGCCCAATTGGCCTACGAGGCCATCCGACCGGCTCGAAGTCCGTTGGATCCCGGTAATGCGCTGGTTTTCGGTGTAGGTCCCCTTGTAGGTACTCTGGTACCCGGGGCCGGTAAGTCCTGTTCTCTAGCCAAGTCACCGGCATCCGGAAAGATCGGCGCCTCTATTACCGGCAGTCTCGCTTCGTTGAAGTTTGCAGGCTACGACCATCTTGTGATTACCGGTAAGGCCGAGGATCCTGTTTATTTAGAGATACATAATGATGAAGTTCGCATAAAGGATGGGGCACATCTCTGGGGCAAGGATACTTTTGGCACAACAGACGATTTGTGGGGGAAACTGGGAAATGAGTATACGGTTCTTTCCATAGGTCCCGCGGGCGAGAACCTAAACGCGAACGCGAGTATTGTCGCCGACAAGTATTCGTGCTTCTCCCGAGGAGGCCTTGGTTCCGTTATGGGTTCCAAGAACCTAAAGGCCATTGCTGTTTATGGGAGTCAGGACATAAGGGTTGCTCATCCGAACCGATTCATGAAAGCGCTGAATACGCTGAACGAAACGTTTTTCAGCCAGCGCCTCCTTAAAGAGTGGAGGATCTACGGAACCTTGGTAAGCCTGCAGCCCATGGCTAAGACCGGGCTGTATCCCTCCAAGAACTATCAGGAAGCCGTCAAGGCCGAAGAGATGATCCGGTCTTTTGACCTGGAGCGTTTTCTGGAGGTGAAGGCAGGAGATGTGGCGTGCATATCCTGCCCCATTGGATGCAAACACCGCATTCACGTAAAGGAGGGCAAACACGCCGGACTGCAATTCAGTGTCGGCTGTGCCAACGCCGCCATGCAGACGTGGGGCAGTTACTGCGGGTGTATGGGGTTTTGGGACGTGGTTTTCAAGGGCGCCGAGCTGTGCAATCGATTGGGTATGGACTTCTACGATACCTCGGCTTTGGTCTCTTGGGCCATCGAAATCTATCAAAAAGGAGTGATAGACAGCAAAGATACCCACGGTATTGAGCTGGATTGGGGCAAAGCCGATGAGATCCAGACACTAATACAACAGATGGCGTTTCGCCAAGGTTTCGGGGATATATTGGCTAACGGTCTGATAGAGGCGCCCAAGACGGTTGGGCGAGGGTCTGAGAAGTATGCCGTGCAAATAAAGGGGATGGCTCCTCCTTTCGATGCAAGGGCCAGAATCTCCTCCGAGTCTTTCAGTCAGTTTATCTGCTCCAGAGGCGGACATTCCGTCGGAGTCACCGTAACCATGATGCCTAGGCGACCCGGGCAGATGAGGAGATTCGCGGAGAGAACGGGACTACCTCCGGAAGATGCCGTGGAGAGGGTGCTCACGGGCCCTGAGGAGTTTCACCCGGGTAGAATAAGCCGATGGTTTGAAGATAATTTGGCTGTCCTGGATGCGTTGGGTATCTGTCAATTTCCACCTTTCCAGCAAGTGAACCTGTCTTCCTATGCAGAACTGTACTCGGCTTTGACGGGACTTGAAACAGATGATCAAGGCTTGCTAAAAGCTGCAGAAAAAGTGTCCAATATGAGAAAAGCCTTCAGTGCTCGAGAGGGGTTATCTTCTGCGAGAGAAGATGTCCCTCCTCGTCGATTCGTAAGTGAGGCGCTGAAGTTCGGAGAAGAACGCCGTGGGCCGCTGGACGAGAAATACATTCGCGAGCTCGTAGGCGATTACTACGATGAAAGAGGCTGGAATCCGGACGGATCCGTGAAAGACGACCGAATCGAAATGCTCGGACTGGATAAGTACTTGGGAGGTGCATAGAATGGCAATTCCAATGGTCATAGCTCAAGAGAACTGCTCCGGATGCCTGAGTTGCGCACTGGCGTGCTCCTTCTTCAATACACCGGAGCGGGTGTTCAACCCCGCAAGGGCATACGTGAGAATCGAACGCCGGGAGGGGCAGAACCGTTTTGTCGTAAGCTACCTCGACGAGTGCTTGGAATGCGGAGTTTGTGTCGAACGCTGCAATTATGGAGTTCTCGCGGATGGGAATAGTGTATGAGTGTTATGGTAAGCTTTTATCCGGATTTCGGCTGTTGCATCCAGGCGGACCAAGAACACTGTCAGGATCATTCTGTGTATGACAGGCCAAATGTTTAATTTATGTTTTTATGATTGCTGTTTTGTTTTGTATTTCATTCAGATATTCTAGCCTCCTGTTAGTAGGAAACGTAACTTACTATGGTTGGCGTGAACATTATCAAGTTTTCTCCAGCCAAATACCCATCAGATCCTAAGTGCGTGTAGTAAAAGAAAATATTGAGTTATCTTATTTCCAGCTCCTAATAATAAAAGCGGAAATGATTCAACATTAAGTTATTTATGGCCCCCGCAGTAATCTAAGAGAAACGCCTTCCTACAACCAATGATGAATCCGGTCGTCGATAAACTATTCTCCGAAATCACTGCAACTAGGAGGCTTAATGAAAACCACGGTAAAAAGCGGGAACGCATCCCAGCCAACAGAAAGTGAATGGGAAAAGTGTTGGGATTCCGACCTCGGTACATCGTTAAGGAATGAAGAGGTTTATAGACGCATTATGGACACTACGGTGAAGATGGCCGACAAGGAACATTTATGGGTCGAATCTGTTGTCATAGATGGAACGAGGGAGTTCGTGTTAGAGTCAATTGTTCACCTCATTACCAAAGAAATAGTCCGTAGCCGGGGCGAAATCAAAATCGGTAGGGGCATAACTACAAAGCGTTTTGAAGGGACCATCCGAAATCTCGCTAACTTGGCCGGTATCGTTTTGGGGCCTGGAGTTATTCGGCAATCAAAAGAACTTCTGGGACCATCCGATGACTGCGGGTTTGTTATGGACGCTATCGTGGAGTCTGCTCGAACGGTGAAACAGCTCAATGACTCTTCGCTGGAAGTACCAACGAATCTCGAAACATTTGACGCCGTGGCCCTGAAAACCTTCGAGATGAAAGTCAGACCGGATCTTGTCAATAGTTGTGTCCCTTACCAGGACGGCATTGAAGAGACATTTGTCGGGAGGGGTGTGTACCCCACCGTAAGGGCTGATCTTTACGGCCCGAAACCCGGCCAGGTATATCGCTTCCGACGGGATAAGGTCATTGAGGTCCGTATTCTCGGAAACCTGATCCATCTCCAAGAATACATGTACGATGACTCCCACGAGATGAGCGTGAGTTTGCGCCTCGAAAAAAAAACGAAGCGAGTTCTCAATGTAGAGACTAACGTCTCGAGGGTTCCGTACCACAATATCTGTGAACTGCCTTTCATAAAGTCAAAGGTTTTAGTCGGTCTGAAAGCGGACAACGGATTTGGAGAACGTGTCAGGGAGCTTCTTGGCGGACCCCCAGGATGCACCCATCTTGTGGATATGGTCCTCGATACGATCCGATATCTCAAGTCGGTAAAATAAACATCAACTTCGTGCGGCTTACTTCAACTCGAATTATCCTTACGCACTCACAGGGAAAATAACTCAAACGAATGGACCCGTAGAGTCGAGGACGGGCGCGGTAGCTTGTAGCCCCGTTTCCCATCCCCGCTCATCAAACCGTGCATGCGGATCTCCCGCACACGGCTTTCCGACTGATTTCACCTCAAGGTACACGTCGGGCGGCTTGTATCATCGATCTTGGCAAAAGGACACCAAGTTCGCCAAATACCTTCTCTGACGGAAATCGACGGATGCCTTGCGAACGCAGCTTATGCCGCTCGACCA
>Ga0068714_10003401_pt1 | contig 18941 bp, 15 predicted proteins | sample MTBNYHSulfiMetaG_FD_62988 | JGI IMG/M metagenome (GOLD analysis project Ga0068714, IMG submission 62988) | Enrichment culture microbial communities from rom New York Harbor, USA that are MTBE-degrading - MTBE-NYH (New York Harbor Sulfidogenic)... | ecosystem: Environmental > Aquatic > Marine >... | reverse complement strand
GAACCAGGAAGGTCCCCAGGGCACCGGATGCGCCGGTCACCAGGACCGTGGAGATGGCTTCTCGCAGGGGCCGGCTGCGGGGAGGCGGGGGACGGTGGACCGGCCGCCGGGCCGCAGAAGGGATCACTCGTTCCTTCTTCTTCTTCTTCTTGGAAGCTTTGAGGGTCGTCCTGAGGGCCTGCGGCGCCTTTCTCTTCTTCTCCCCCTTGGTGGTGCGGGCACCCTTGCCTGCAGGCCCCCCCGGCCCCCGGTCGGCTGGGCGCGACTGTTTCTTGGGCCCGGCGGCGGGAGGCGGCTTCTTCGGAGATCGAACGCCTCTGGATTGGGTTGCGGGTCGAGGCTTGGCCGTCCTGGCGGCCCCCGCCCGGGCCCCCGGACGCTTGGATTGGGGCGTGCCCTGGGTCGGCGCGGGGGCGGCTTTCCCGCCTCGCACAGGGGCGGGGGGGGGCGGCTTCTTCGGCCGGGGGGGTTGCCCCTTCTTTGACACAGAATCCGAGGAGCCCTGTTTCGATTTTTCTTTCATAACGAAGTTACCCCCGAGTGCAGGCTTTCTTGACTTTATATTCCTTTGCGGATAATATTTCAATTTCGCGACCGGCGGTTTCCTGTGATCCGCATCGGACCCGAATCTCGTGAAAAGGAGGAACCTAGATGTTGAAGAAAGCATTTACTGCGGCAGGTATCCTGATCCTTGCGGGCGTCGCTACGGCCGTGATCCTGAACGCGAGTGTCTCCGCCGCCGGCTCCCAGGCTGTCCCGGACGAGGTCACCATCGAGTCCAAGCTCTGGAAGGCAAAGACGTACGGCCCGGCGAAACTCACGCACAAGAAGCACGTGGACGACCACAAGGTCCCCTGCCTGGACTGCCACCACGTTTACAAGGACGGCAAGAACGTCTGGAAGGAAGGGGACGCGGTTCAGAAGTGCGATGCGTGCCACACCTGCGTGAAGACAGGAAAGGCCCTGAAGGATGCCACGCCGGAAGAGCAGAAGTTGAGTCTCTTCAACGCGTTTCACGACAACTGCAAGGGGTGCCACGCCAAGCACAACAAGGAGCACAACACCAAGGCGGCCCCGGTCAAGTGCACGGAGTGTCACGCCAAGATCTCCAAGAATTGACCGGCTGTGTAGAAAGAAGAGGCGTTGAGCCTGAAATCGCGGCATGACATTCGGCCCATCTTTCCTGAGGAGGGAAGATGGGTCGTTTTCTTTGGCGCAGGGTGTGCCGGGCCATGCCCGGTAAGCAAGGGAGAAGATCCGTGGCAGGAAACATTGTGGAAAGGGTCGACGAAAGGGTTCCGGTCCGCAACGCACTGATCAGCGTCTCGGACAAGAAGGGCTTGGATTTCCTCGTGAAGGAACTCGCCTCCATCTCGCCCGGCCTGAGGGTCTTCTCCACGGGGGGGACCTACACCACGATCCGAGAGGTGCTGGGCGAGAAGGCACAGAAGGTCCTCACCCAGGTGTCCGAATACACCGGGCAGCCGGAGACCCAGGGCGGGCTCGTGAAGACCCTGGACTTCAAGATCTACCTGGGCCTGCTCACCGAGACCTACAACCCCGCGCACCAGGAAGACCTGAAGCGAACGGGCTCCGTTTCCATCGATCTGGTGGTGGTGAACCTCTACCCCTTCCGGAAGACCATCGAGACCGAGGGGGTGACCCCGGAGATGGCCCGGGCGAACATCGACATCGGAGGTCCCTGCATGCTGCGGGCCTCCGCCAAGAATTTCCACCGCGTGGCGGTGGTCGTGGACCCGGGGGACTATCCAGCGCTGATCTCCATCCTGAAGGAAAACCAGGGATGCACCCGGCTTCGTGACCGGTTCCGGTTGGCCCGAAAGGCCTTCGAACACACGGCGGACTATGACCGGAACATATCCGGATATCTGAACCGCTTGAAGGTTCCCGATGTCCTGGGCTGCTACGACATCCAGGGAGAAGAGGTCTTGAACCTCGGGGAACCCTGAAGCAAGGGCAAGGGAGGAGCGAGATGTCGGAAGACCTGAAGAAAGACTACCGGACCATGGTCCGAGAGGATTTTCCGGAGCGGATGGAGATCACCTTCGCGGACGGGGAAACACGGCAGACCCTGGTCTATGAGAAGGTCACGTGGGACGTGGGAGGAGAGAGAAAGGGGCTTCGCTACGGGGAAAACCCCGGACAGCCGGCCGCTCTGTACCGGCCGGTCAACGGAAATCTGGTACTCGGCAAGGCCGTGGCGCTCCGGCCCGGTCGGTTTCTCGCCTCGGACACGGAGATCTTGCAGTCCGGCAAGCACCCGGGAAAGACCAACCTCACGGACGCGGACAACGCACTGAACATTCTCCGGTACCTGGACGATGCACCTGCCGCGGCCATCCTGAAGCACAACAACCCCTGCGGCGTGGCACAGGCCGGGTCTCTGGAGGAGGCCTACCTTCTGGCGGACCAGGCAGACCGGATCGCCGCTTTCGGGGGCTGTATCGGCCTGAACCGGCCCGTGGACCGTGCCACGGCCGAGGCCGTTGTGTCGCGGTATGCAGAGGTGATCCTGGCCCCGGATTACGAGGAAGGGGTCCTGGACCTCTTCGCCCACAAGAAGAACCTGCGGGTGCTCCGGATCCGGGACATGGAGAAGATCCGGGATTTCATCGGTTTCTCCACCCTGGATTTCAAGAGCCTCATGGACGGCGGGGTGATCGTCCAGGGGGCCTACGTTCCACGCATACGGGGCCCGCAGGACCTGTTGCCGGCGGCCTGTACCTACAAGGGGCAGGCGTACCGGGTCCAACGGGAGCCCACGGAGGAGGAGATCCGGGACATGCTCTTCGGCTGGTGGGTGGAGCTGGGGATCACCTCCAACTCGGTGATCTACGTAAAGGACCGCGTGACCGTGGGGATCGGCACAGGCGAGCAGGACCGGGTGGGGGTGGCCGAGATCGCCCGCGACAAAGCCTACCGGAAGATGGCCGACCGGATCTGCTTCCGGGAGCAGGGGGTTTCCTTCTACGAGCTTCGAGATGAGGACGCTCGCCGGGAAATCCTGGATCGGGTGGAGGGAGCCCGAGGGGGGCTGAAGGGGTCGGTCATGGTCAGCGATGCGTTCTTCCCGTTCCGAGACGGGGTGGAGGTCGGGTTGCGGGAGGGGGTCCGAGCCGTGATCCAGCCCGGGGGATCGGAAAGGGATTTCGAAACCATCGAGGCCTGCAACGAGTACGGCGCGTCCATGGCGTTTACCGGCCAGCGCTGCTTCAAACACTGATCCGCCAGGGCGACCCCGGTCGCCCGTGAAGCGCCAGGAGAAGGGAGAGTCCTCATGTGTGAATCCCATGCCTATGTGCTGCGAGGAGACCGGGAAGAGAAGGTCTTGGACGATGTGACCTTTCTCAAACCCGAAGCCGGGTCGGTGCTCCTGCGAAACCTCTTCGGAGAGGAGGTCCGGGTCCGCGGCACGATCGAGAAGATCCTGTTCATGGACCACAAGATCATTATCAGGGAAGAGCAGGCCCCCTGAATCCCGGGGCCGAAGACCCCGAGGCTGCTTCGGGGATGAAGGCAAGGCGCCCCCGCCGGCGTTTGGGAGAGAGCCGGCTGAGGGACCGGGCAACGGCCCGCTCCTGATCAAGGGGCGGGCCGTTGCAACTCCAGCAGCCGGTCGATCATCCCCTGGGCCAGGTCCAGGAGGTCCTCAGCGGCCTCAAACGGCGGCCGGGACGCCATATCGGCCTGGATGATCGTTTCCCGGAACGGGAGGGTCCCGAGAAGGGGAATCCCGTGGAGTCTATCCCGGAGGAACCGCTCGTCCTCCGGTCCTCGAATCTTGTTGCCCACGGCCGCCAGCTTGTTCAGGTGGATGTCCGCGGCCAGCTGCCGGATCTTGTCCGCGGTCTCGATGCTCCTCATCCCCGGCTCCAGAACGATGATCAGGCAGTCCACAAAGCCTGATGTCGCACGCCCCAGATGCTCGATCCCTGCCTCCATGTCCATCAGCACGACTTCTTCCCGCTCGATCAGCAGGTGCTGGACCAAGGCCCGGAGCAGCGTGCTCTCCGGACAGATGCAGCCGCCCCCGCCCTTCTGGACCGTTCCCATGCGCATCAGACGAATCCCGTCCACCTCCCGACTCAGCTTCTCCGGGAGGTCTTCCACCTTGGGGTTGAGTCGGAAGACGCTTCCCACCGAGCCCGGCTTGGCTCCGGTTCGTTCTTCGATGAGTTCGGCCATTTCCGCGATGGGACGGATCGATTCCGGGTTCGCACAGCCCAGGGCCGCAGCGAGGTTCGCGTCCGGATCCGCGTCGATGGCCAGGACCTTGAAGCCCCTCAAGGAAAACGCCTTTGCGAGCAGGGCTGCGAGCGTCGTCTTCCCAACCCCCCCTTTTCCACTGATGGCCAGTTTCACGAGCAACGCCTCCTTTCCGCGAAGATCTGCAAGGTTTTCAGGTGTCCACCCGAAATTGTCATCCTTCACCCGGAACTCCTCAGGGCTTCCGGGAGAGGGGAATGAGCAATCTTCTGCATCTATATCAGCACGTTAATTACGATTCCAGCCGAGCAGAAAAAGATTCCCCCTGTTGGCATATCCTTTGCTAATTCCTTGTTCGTACCCGGGCCGAAACGAAGCCCGGAGGATCCAGGCACCAGGAGAGAAAGCTCCAAGAAGAAACATCAGGAAAGGTGCTCCGGAATGTCCATGAAGATCTTCACCCTTTCGGCGGTCACTGTACTCGTCTACGGCCTGATGATCGCCCTGAGCGGAACCTCGAATTTTCCCAGCTACTCCGAGCGACGAACCCCTCCCGCTGAGGAAGAGGGGAATCAACGGTTCGCGGCCTTGTGGGACGGATCCCTCTCTTCCGGTGACCCCCCGGTTCAGGACTGGGACGGACCGAGAGACAAGAGCGAAGCCCCGGGCTCGTACAAAGGCACTGAATCCCAAGCTCAAAACAGACCGGTTCGATGGATCGGAATCATGTTCATCCTGGTGTGGATCTTCGTAAGCGTGAGGCTCCTGTCCACGGATTGACCCAGATGTGCTTGACGAAAAGGTTGTCCGTACCCGTAGAGCGGCGCTTCATCCCGTGCCGGCAAGCGCCGTCAGTCGAAAAGCCATCATCTGGGACGTCAGGATGATGTCCTCTGTGGGCAGGTACCGCACGATGGTTCGGTCGAAAAGGATCTGCACCCGCGGAGGAAATTCCTCGTCGCCCTTCCACAGGAGAACCGAGATGGGCACCCGGGGAAATACGGGCACCGTGACGGACACGTCGCCCCCGTCCTCGGCTCTTCCCCCCAGGGCGCGGGCCGCCTCGCGGATGTCCTCCGGTCGGTTCCCAAACCTGCCCAGCAGAGGGAGCACCGCTCTTTTCTCGAAGGTCGGCAGGTATAACCTGCTGTCCGGGATCTCCTTCAAGCTGATCCATTTCCCGGAAATCGGAACCCCGTCCGCGGTCGTGAAGTAGTGGAGCAGAAGGATCTGCTCCCAAAGGGCCGGTTCCTTGCCCCTCTTTTCTCTGTAGGTGACATCCCCGCCGGGCCCCCGGATTACGTAGGGAGTTCCGAGAAACGGCAACTCCGCGGATCCGGAACCCTCCGCGCCGGATCCGGAGGGAACCCACAGCGCACCGGCCCGCTCGGCCTGGCGTTTCGGATCCTTCTTTTCGTATTCCCCCCGGGCGATGGCCAGGGCCGTCAAGAAATCCTCTTGGGTCGGCATGGAATCGATTTCCTCGCATGAAAAGGGCACGAATCCGCCGGCCGTGGCTGCCACACGGGCTCATCGCTTGGGCCATGGATCGGCAGCAGCGGATGGGGAGCGGACCGCCGCCGGCAGAGAAAGCAAGGTGCCCCAGGTTTCGGACACGGCGGGGACAGGATGGGCGGCTTCTTTGAAGAGCAGGGACGGATCGGTGCTTCGTTGTCGTCGGCCCGCAGGGGGCACGGGGCAGGACGCAGGACGCGCCGACCCGCACGGGAAAGTCGACGATCCCTGCGTCACGCAGGCGGTTCCGTCATGCCCCCGAAGGGAGCGACGGCTGGCCTGGCCGGCCGCCGCTCCCTCGGCACGGAACGAACCATCCTGTCACAGTTCCAGCCAGGAATCCGAGTAGAGGGACTTGCCCAGAAGGACCCGGGCCGTCTTCACATAGTCCGCCTCTTCCTTGGACAGTTTCCCCATGTCCAAAGGCTCGTCGTTCATCACCTTGCCCACGAGGTCGTACAACTCGGGCTTCTTCCCCCGGGCGATGTCCTGCAAGGGCTTGTCAAAGGCGTCCACGATCGCGCCCTGCACACCGCAGTGCATCAGCATCGTGAGAAAGGTCTGGTTCAGGATGGGCCGCAGGTGTTCGGGTGCGCCGTTGGAGCAGTTGGAAAGACCGTTGGTGGCCCGGCAGCCCGGGGCCAGGTCCTCCTGGCTCTGGTACAGGGCCATGCAGTGGTGGAGCTGTTCCTGCTGCACGTTCACCGGGGTGACGATGGGATCCACCCAGATGTCCTCCGGCGCCACGCCCGCCTCGGTGGCAGCCATGTAGAGTTCGGAAACAAAAAGGGCGCGCTCGTCGGTGTCCCGGGGCATCCCCTCCGGGCCCCAGAGCAGCGCCACCATGCCGGCATCGTACTTGGCGGCCAGCGGGATCATGGCCGCCATCCGCTCCGGGCGCGCCATGATGGAGTTGATCACGGCCTTGCCCTTCTTGTTCTTGTAGACCTTCAGGCCCGCCTCCATGGCTTCCACGTTGCTCGTGTCGAGGAACAGCGGAAGGTCGGTGACTTCCTGAACGGTCTGGACGATCCACGCCATGAGTTCGGCCCCGCCCTTGCGGGCCGGGCCGATGTTCAGGTCAATGTAGTCCACCCCGGCCCGGGTCTGCTGCTCGGCCATCTTGCGAATGGGGCCGGCATCGCGGTTCTTCATGGCCGGGCCCAACACCTTGGAAATGACATTCAGGTTCTCGCCGGTGAGGTATACGTACTTCGGCATCTCGGTCCCCCCTGATCAAGCTGCCGCAAGACGAAACTCTTGCGGCAGCCTGTTCCAAGAAAAATGTTTGACAGATCGAATGACAGGATCGCGCCTCGGCTCTCCTTCAAGACATCCGGAGGCGCCGGGCCTCCCGGATCGGGCCTACGCAGCCTTCCACTCCTTCAGATAGGCCGGAAGGTGGGCCGCCTCGCGCGGTCCGATGGAGATCGCCCACCCGGGGAGTTCTTCCTCCAACTCGCCGCTCATGCCCGCGGCGAACCCCGGAATGATCAGATTCTTGTGTTTGATCTTGTCCCCGATTCCAATCTTCTTCACGAAAATGCCGATGGCGTCGGCCGCGAACTTGCCCGCCGCCCATGCCGTCATCACGGAGAGCCCTTCCGTGTCCAGGATGAGCAGCCACGACGGCACACGGCTCCCCTCGATCTCCCCGGACACGATGAAGTAGGTCAGGGAGAAGTTGGTGGTGATCATGAGCGGGGAGTTCTCGTCCGGGTTTCCGATCTCGTAGATCCCTTCCTTGGTGGCCATGGGCCGCTGGGGGTCGGTGTAGATGTTGAGCCGGTTGACCAGGAGCGGAAAGAGGTTCTCCCCTTTGAGATCGTTCAGGATCACGATTCCGGCGTACTTGCTGATCAGCAGGGACGCGTACAGCGTCTCCAGCTTGAGGTCGTCGGTCATCTCGCACGGGAAGGTGATGGTGGGGAACCCCAGGGCCACGAACTTCTTCTCCAGGGCCAGGCGCCGGATGGCGACTTGATCCTGGAGCAGACCCTTGATCTTCCGGGACCCGGAATCGATCACCAGGTCCTTGACGCCCGCCTTGAGGAGCTTGTCCGTGATCTCGGCCACCTCGGCCAGGTCGGCCCCCTTCACGGCCAGCGGGCAGCCGGCCTCCTTGGCCAGTGCAGCCGCCTGGTCGGCGTTGGCCTGGGTGGCGGCGTAGATCAGCGGCTTGGCGTCCTTGGCGGCGTTCACGCCGGCCGTGAGCGCGGCCATGTCGTCGGCCATGACGACCAGGGCCCGCTGGGTCATCCCCTTGACCTGGGTCACCAGGGCCGCAAACTTGGCGGCGTCGCCGGAGACGCACTTCACGGCCACCAGGTTCGGCTTGAGGATCAGGCCCACGCGCTCGTACTCGCGCTTGTCGGCCGCTTCCACCTTCGCCTTCACCTCGGCGTCGTTCATGGCGTCCGTCACCAGAACACCGATCCCGGTGGGGTTGTAAAAGGTCTTCTCGTGCCGGAACAGCACCAGCTCGCCGCCCACCTTCAACGCCGCGTCACCGGTGCCGATGGTCACCGTGCGGATGGGGGGCGCCGAGGACTCGGCCAGCACGGCCTTGGATGCCTCGGAAACGTAAGGGCATTTCTCCAGTTCCGCCTTTCCCGCGGCCAGGGCCATGGCAAAGGCGAGACACGTGGGAAAACCGCATTCCTTGCAGTTGGTCTTGGGTAGGAGTTTGAAAATCTGGATCCCTGTCATCGCCATGGTTCATCTCCTCCTTGTCAAGTGTGGGGCGTGCCGCCGGTTCCGGCGGCACGCCCCGATCCGTCGTTTCCGCGGGGCATGGTTACATGATGGGATCCATGGTAATGGCCGGGTGTCCCTTCTCCGTGAGCCATGGCAGGATCTCTTCCTCGGTGGTACCCACGGTTTCATCCGCGATCTTGCTGGGAAAGTCCGGATCGCCCAGCTCCTTGGAGATCTTGAGGAGCCGGGGCATGATCTCGTCCTTGAGCCGCTTGGGCATCCACACCATCCGGAACAGGCCGCCGTCGGCCCGGATGAACTTCTTTTGGGTGATGTAGTACTTGCTGTGCCCCACGAACCCCGGGGAACTCACGCCGCCGCCGATGGTCCCGGCCAGGGTCGTGAACTTCATGCCGCAGGGGGTCTCCCCCTTGAAATCGCGGTCCACGGTCATGATGCCGTTGCAGCTGGGCAGCAGGGCAGCGATGCACTCGCAGCACCCGCAGGTGGTCATGGGGTCTTCCATGATGCTGTACAGGTTGTACCCCTCGATCTTCTGACGGGAGGCCTTGTACACGAAGTCGTTGATCCCCTGGAAACGGCCCAGACGCGCGTCCAGGCACTTGCCCTTCTCGATGGGCTGGTTGGGGCCGGTGGGGTTGATCTCGAAGGACGCCTTGCAGTCCAGCCAGTTGTAGGCCCCGCACAGGCCGGTCCGCTCCGGACTGATGGCACACACGTGCGTGGGGGCGAAGGACTGGCACAGCGTGCAGGAGTAATACGTCTCCACGCTCTCGTCGGTCATGCCTTCCACGCGCTCGTCCCGGACCTTGTAGACCTCGCGGGCCTTGGCGGTGATCTCGTCCACCTTGGCCTTGTCCGTGTAGATGGTGGCCTCCACCTTGTCCAGGATGTTGCCGAAATCCTGGTGGAATTTGGCGTGCAGGATCGACCCGATGTGCTTCAGTTCGAACCCTTTTTCGATGGCGGCCTTGGAGATGCGCACCCAGGCGATGTCCCGCTGGCCGATGTGCATGGTGCCCTGCGCGTAGTTGATCAGGTGGTGGATCTGCCGTTCCAGGATCGGCTCGAAGTCCTCCTGCATCTTCCGGCCTGCCACCAGTACATGGATGGCCAGCGGCAGCTTGGTGCCCGGCTTGACGTCCTTCAGACCCGGTCCCACCACGGTGATCTTGCCGTCCTCGATCTCGTTCATGTCCCGCATCTCGACGAGTTCCACGGCCTGGGTGCGGCCGCCGCCCATCTCGGCGTAGATATCCTCGCCGCGGACGCGCTCGCCCTCGAAGGCGGGCCCGTACGCCACGGGCACCGGGACCTCGGTTACCTGCACCTTGAGACCGCGGACCTCGATGGCCTTGCTCACGATCTCGTTGTGCGGGACGTTGGAAACCACGTGCTCGTAGGTGCAGATGCCGGTGGGCAGGATCTGCGGGATGTCCGTGTCCGCGATGACCGGGAACCCGTAGTTCACGGCACCGGTCCCCTGTGCGTACCACTCGTCGTTCACCTCGCCGAAGGTCAAGGCAAAGGCGAAAACCCGGTCTTTGTTGTAGAGCAGGATCTTGCGGAAATCCCCCGGCTGCACGCCGCCGAAGCTCATGGCCGCGCGGGTGGCAAACCCGATGGCGAACACCGTGGCGCTGGTGTCGGGGCCGAAGGGCACCAGCCGGGTGTTCCAGCCGATCTGCACCCCGGCATCCACCAGCTGCTGGGCAAAGGAGGTGCCGTTGTACCCGGACGCCATGAACACGTACAGGTTCTTCTGCTGCAGTTCCAGCGCGATTTCCGCCGCGATCTCCTTGGTAGGTGCGGCGCCCAGGATGGCGGCAAACCCGGGGGCGGTGCCGTCCACGAACTCCACGCCGCGTTTACGCATGATGATGTCGTCCGCGGCCCCCAGCCACAGGTGCTTGTCGTCGGGGTCCTCGGCCGGGAGGTAAAAATCCGGCTGCTCCAGGTAGCGGATGGCCTCCTCGCACTCTTCGGCGAAGAAAGCGGCCATCCCGGCGTCCAGGGCAGGTCCGAGGTAGGGAAGGTGGTTGACTTCCTGAGGCACCGGGGGAAGCAGGGCCCTGCACTTGTCCAGGACGACCTTCATGTCGTCGAGTTTCTTCACCGGAAACCCGGTGATCCCGTAAATGATGGGGAGGTAGTACCCGGTGTTGGGAAACTCCACTTCCTGATTCGACCCAAACTTGTCCATGGCCTGCTTCCACTTCTTGTCCACGCGCTCCACGATCTTGTGGGCACCCCGGATGGCGGCGCTGGCGATGATCTTCGACATGATTCACACTCCTTGTCTTGATGGGGTGGGTATTTCGTCCTTTTGTGTGAAGGCGGATGAAACCGCCCGGGGATTCCGTCAGGCGAGATCCTGCAAAAGCTTGCGGATCAGGGTCACGGTCTCCGGATGCCGCAGGATCAGGATGTTGGCGCCCGCCAGGAGCAGGGTCTCGGCGGTGAGGGCCTCCAGGAGAACGCCGCGGGAGGCGGGGTCCCCCAGTTCGGGCGCGTTCGCCGCGGAGAGCTTGGCCTCCTTGGTCTTCCAGGCTTCCTTGCCCACGTTGCAGATCATGGGCTGCTGCAGCTTTTCGTCTTCCTGGACCAGGGCGGCCATGCGGATCCGCTCCATGACGGAGTAGGTGTACTCGATCCCGTATCCGAGCCCGCCGGTGGTGGGGTCGATGAGGATCTGGCTATCCGGGACACCCAGGTTCCCCAGCAGGATGTTCAGCTGCTTGGCCAGGTTGATGTCGATGGGGGTGTTGGCGATGACCGTGTGCTTGTACGCGATGGCCGCCGCCCCGATCTTCTTGTAATTCCCCTCCTGCACGGGACCCACGATCAGGTGCTTGCCCTCGCAGGCCTCGCAGGCCATGCGCAGCACGTCGCCGTCCTTCTCCACGTTGGTGCTGCCGTAGACGATCAGGGGCACGTCCACCGCTTCGGCCACGAGCTTGATCGTTTTCACCGCTTCCTGCGCGGATCGGTTCAGGCCGTTGGGGTCCGTGGACACCAGCTCCAGGTCGATCATGTCGGCGCCGTACTCCTGCACGCACTTGCGGGCCCAGGCCACGGGGTCGCCCCACACATCCTGAAAGGGGGCCTTCAGGGTCTCGGCCCAGTCGTCCGGGGCGATGTCCCAGACCTCCATGGCGATGCGCGGGGCGTTCGGGAATCCTCCCTCGAACGTGTAGAAGGGGTAGGCTCCATCGCCTCCCACAAACAGTTTCTTGGCCGGGTCGCCAAGAGGGATCGCTCGGATCTTTCCTGTATAGGAAACCTTCGGGACTTCGACGACCATCCTAATACCTCCTCTTCAAGCGGGTTATGGGAAACGAGGCCAGATGAATAATGTGCCGGAAAAAACAGACCGTCGACCCTCCGCAACGGCCAAGCGATGCGGCCGGCCGGAAACCGTTGAACCCAGATTGCGGAGAACGCCGGACAAAGGAAAGACCTTTATCTTATCCTCGTTTCTCCGTTCCGTCAATTTTTCCCCTTTGTTTGCAGGCCTTCCCGGGCAGCTGCCCTGCTCCAAAGGTTCCGCCATAAGACGGTGAAAAGCCCCGGACCGCAAGCGGATCCCACCGCCCTCCCCTCACAAGATCTCCAGGGACCGGAGGATCTCCCGGACCGCCTGCACCGCCGGATTCGTGTTCGGAAGCTCGCGGATCGGCTTTTGTTCCAGATCGTAGGACCGGATCTCGCTGTCCGGGGGTACCAGACCGGCCAGAGGAATCCCCAGGCCCTGCAATTCCTTCTCCAGTTCCGGGGGCAGGGCGTCCGGCGCCTGCATCATCACCAGGGAGATGCGTCCCACGTCGAGCTTCAACTCCCGGATCAGCTCATGGATCCGGCGAACCGACCGCAGGCCCCGCATGGCAGGATCGCTCACCAGGATCATGTGATCGATCCGCTCCGAGGTCCTCCGGCTCAGGTGCTCCATCCCGGCCTCGTTGTCGATGACGACGTACGGGTAGTTCCCCGAGAGATCCTCCACGAAACCCCGGAGGATCAGGTTGGGATAGCAGTAGCACCCGGGCCCCTCCCCCCTGCCCATGGCCACAAGGTCCAACCCCCTGCCCTCGGCCACGGCGCCGTGCATTTTCACCTGCAGGAAGCTCTCCTTGGTCATGCCCGAGGGGATGTCGATCTTATCGTCGATGAACTGGGCCAGGATGGACCCCACCGTCCGTTCCGCCGGGAGACCCACCGCCTCCGGGAGGTTGGTGTTCGGGTCTGCGTCCACGGCCAGGATCGGGCCTTTTCCGCTGGTGAGGAGTTCACGTACAATGAGCGCGGCCAGGGTGGTTTTCCCCACGCCGCCTTTCCCGCCTACAGCAATACGCACACCCATGGGTCGCGTGATTCCTTTCTCTTGTCCGTCCTATGCATGAAGAGAGAGCCAGGGGGCTCCACGGCCGCCGCCTCAGACCAGCCCCTCGGAGATCTTCAGAGACCGGACCGTGTTCTTCATGAGCATGGTGATGGTCATGGGGCCCACGCCGCCCGGAACCGGGGTGATCTTACCCGCGATCTCCTTGGCCTTGTCGAAGTCCACATCGCCCTTGAGAATGGCCTTGCCGGACTCGGACATCCCCACCCGGTTCACACCCACGTCAATCACGGTAGCCCCCGGCTTGATCCATTCCGGCTTCACCAGATCCGGCACGCCTGCCGCCACCACCAAGATGTCCGCGCGCTTGCAGTGAGAAGCCAGGTCTTTGGTGGCGGTGTGCACGATGGTGACGGTGCTGTTTGCACCCGGACCCTTCTGGGCCATCATCATGGCAATGGGCTTGCCCACGATGTTGGACCGGCCCACCACGACCACCTCGGCCCCGTCGGTCTTGGTCCCGGAGCGAACGATCAACTCTTGGATCCCGGCCGGCGTACAGGGCGGGAACCGCACCTCCTTGCCGCCGATCATCAGACGGCCCACATTCACGGGGTGGAACCCGTCCACGTCCTTGTCCGGATCGATGGCATTCAGCACCTTCTTGTCGTCGATGTGCTTGGGAAGCGGCAGTTGCACCAGGATGCCATGGATCTTCGGATCCTTGTTGTACTTGTCGATGAGAGCCAGCAGGGCCGCCTGGCTGATGTCCGCAGGCTGGTTGTCCTGGATCTCATGGAATCCCAGGCTCTCGGCCGTCTTGACCTTCAGGGTCACGTAGCTGATGGAGGCGGGGTTCTCCCCTACCAGGATGGTGACCAACCCCGGGACCTTGCCGGTCTTGGCCCGAATCTCTTCCACTTCCTTCTTCAGTTCATCGAGGATGACCTTGCGGATCTCGGTTCCGCTGATGAGTTGTGCTGCCATGTTCAGGCTCCTTTCCGTTGGGCATCACCGGGTGACCCGGGAAGAATCGAGTGTTGACCCGCGCCGGTGCCGGATTCGCTTGCCACGAAACGGGTGTTCATGCCACCCGGATTTGAAATAGACAGCCCCCAACGCCGGTGGCCGGACGGAGGGGGCTGTCGCGAAAAGGCTTGGGCTGTCTTCGTTCCCGGTGAATCAGAACACTCCCTTGACCTTGCCGGTCTCCACGTCCACGTCCACGCGGCGGTAAGCCGGGTCGGAGCCGGTGCCCGGCATGAGGCTGATCTTTCCGGCGACCGGAACCACGAATCCAGCGCCTCCGTAAATCAGCACGTCGCGCACCGCCAGGTTCCAGTTCTTGGGAACCCCCTTGATGGCCGGATTGTCACTGAGGGACAGGTGGGTCTTGACCATGCACATGCCCAGTTTCTGGATTTCCGGATCCTTTTCCATCTTCTCCAGCTTGCTCTTGGCGTCCGCCGAGTACTCCACACCGTCAGCCCCGTACACCTCTTTGGCGATCAGTTCGATCCGCTGCCGGAGCGGCATGGACAGATCGTAGAGCAGCTTGAAGTTGTTGGGTTCGTTGCAGGCGTCGATGACCGCGTCCGCGAACTCCAGGGCGCCATCTCCGCCCTTCTCCCAGTGACGGGAAAGGGCGACGCGCGCACCCGCCGCCTCGGCCAGTTCGCGCACCTTCTTGATCTCGTTGTCCGTGTCCGTGTAGAAGGCGTTGATGCACACCACGGGGTTGATGCCGGCCTTCTTCACGTTGTTGATGTGGTGAACCAGGTTGGCGCAGCCTTTTTCCACCCACCCCACGTTCTCACCCTGGTACTCCTTGGGCATGGGCTTGCCGGGCACGGGAATCGGGGCGCCGCCGTGGCACTTCAGGGCCCGGATGGTGGCCACCACCACCGCCGCGTTGGGCTTCAGGCCGGAGAACCGGCACTTCAGGTTCCAGAACTTCTCGAAGCCGATGTCCGCGCCGAACCCGGACTCCGTGATATGGTACTCGCCGAGCTTCAGCCCGATCTCGTCCGCGATGATGGAACTCTGCCCGATGGCGATGTTGGCGAAAGGCCCGGCGTGCACAAACACCGGCTGGCCTTCGATGGTCTGCAGGAGGTTCGGGTTGAGGGCTTCCACCATCCACGCCGTCATGGCGCCCGCCACCTGCAGATCCTCGGTGGTGATGGGCTTGCCCTTCTTGTCGTAGGCCACCACGATCCTGCCCATGCGTGCCCGCATGTCCTTCAGGTCCGTGGCCACAGCCAGGATGGCCATCACTTCGGAGGAGACGGCGATGCCGAACTTGCTGGCCATCATGTAGCCGTCCGCCTTTCCGTTGACCCCCGGGATGCCGATGATGATGTTGCGCAGGGACTGGGCGCAGAAATCGATGATCCAGCCCATCTCCACGTTGGTGGGGTCGATGTCCAGGCGTTTCATGCCGGACAGGCGCTCCAGGGTCGCGTCATCGTAGTTGCGCTCGTGCTGCAGGCGGCTGGTCAGGGCCACCATGGCCAGGTTGTGCGCGTTCATGATGGCGTTGATGTCGCCGGTAAGCCCCAGGGAGAACGGGGTCAGCGGAATGCACTGGGAGAGGCCGCCGCCGGCGGCGGAGCCCTTGATGTTCATGGTCGGCCCGCCGGATGGCTGGCGGATGGCGGCGATCACGTTCTTGCCGCGCTTTCCCATGCCCTGGGTAAGCCCCATGGTGGAGGTGGATTTACCCTCGCCCAGGGGGGTGGGGGTGATGGCGGTCACGTCGATGTACTTGCCCTGCGGCTTGCCTTTCAGGCGGGCCAGCACCTTCTTGAAGTCCACCTTGGCCACGTAGTGGCCGTGGGGGAGCAGTTCCTCCTTCTGCAGCCCGAGCTGTTCGCCGAGTTCGTACACGGTCTTCATGTACGGTTCGGCCGCCTCTGCAATCTCATAGTCCTTCAGCTTGGTGGGGTCGAGTTTCGGTCTTGCTGCCATCTTTTCGCTCTCCTCCTTCACGTTGATGTTTTGAGAAACGCCGGTAGGGTTCCGCCTCATTTCCGGAAAGGGTCCTCCCTGGAGAACCCCGGTTTTCGTCGGTCAACCTCTACGGATCTCTGCAGGGAACGCAGCGGAAGGGGGGGGTCGCTCAGAAGTCCTCACCGAGACAGACCCTATCCAGGTTTCCTTCTTCGTCTATCTACAGAGATCGATGCGGGTCTGCAGGGAGCCATCCCCTCCGCGCTCGGCCACAACGTTTCCGGGGGATAGGGCCCCCAGGGGCTCCGGAGGGTCACCACCACGCCAAGACGGACGCGGTTCGGGCATCAAGCGAAAAATGAATGACGATTCATTCAATTCTCGGCAATGTAGCAGAAAGCCGTCCGGTTTGCAAGCGCCAAAACGTCCCTTCGGCAACGCGTCCGTCCACGATGGGGACGGGCACGGCCAAGAGGAGCCCGGGGGCCCCAAACCGGTCGGGCACGCACGCACGACCCTTTTCTTGTCCTGAGAAGCTCTGCCCCCGAGGTCCGGCTCCGGTTGGGCCTGCAAAGCGCCCTCGGTGGAGGTCCCGCAGGACGACGGGGACCGGTTCAGGTCTTTGGAAGGTCCCCGGAGGACGAGGGAACCTCCCCGCAGGCGCGGCCCGCACAGCCAGGAACCTCCGTGTCCCCCTCCGGCTTCCTGCCTCGGGGTCGGCCCGCAGCCGATGGGCAACTCATAGGGGGCAACGACCAACGGGATTCAAGGGGGTGGAAGGGGGAAACCGTGCGGCAACAGCCACACCCATCCCCATCAGCCAGGAGACGGAACGTCGCGCATCCGAGGCCTGCGCACCCCGGGGCGGCTGTCTTGTGGCGCAAGGCCGGTGAGACCGCGCTGAGGTACGGCGGCGCCCAACCCGGTCAACGCCTCAGCTCCTCCATGTCCCGGTACAGGTCGAGCGCGTCGGGGTTGGCCAGCGCGTCGCGATTCAGAACGGGCTCGCCGTGGATGATCTTTCGGACGGCCAGTTCCACCTTCTTTCCGTTCAGGGTGTGGGGGATGTCTGAAACACGCAGGATCCTGGCCGGGACGTGCCGGGGGCTGCACTGCTCTCGGATCGCCTTCTTGATCCCCGTCTTGCGCTCTTCCGTCAGGTCGACCCCCTCGTTGAGGACCACGAACAGGATCACCCGGACGTCGTCCTCCCAGTCCTGCCCCACCACGAGGCTGTCCCGGATACCGGGCAGGGTCTCCACGACCCGGTAGATCTCCGCCGTGCCGATCCTCACCCCCCCGGGGTTCAAGGTGGCGTCCGACCTCCCGTAGATGATCACGCCCCCGTGCTCGGTGAGTTCCGCGTAGTCCCCGTGGTGCCAGACACCGGGGTAGCGCTCGAAGTAGGCGGCCCGGTACTTCTTGTTTTCGGGATCGTTCCAGAAGTAGATGGGCATGGAGGGGGCCGGGGCGGTGCAGACCAGCTCCCCCTTCCTCCCGGTCACGGGGGTCCCCGTTTCGTCGAACACCTCCACCTTCATGCCCAACCCCCGGCACTGGAGTTCCCCCTCGTAGACCGGGCCGATGGGGTTGCCCAGGGCAAAGCAAGAGATGATGTCCGTCCCGCCGCTGATGGAGGAAAGGCACAGGTCCTTCTTGATCTCGTCGTACACGTAGTGAAACCCCTCTACCGACAAGGGAGACCCGGTGGACAGAACCGTGCGGAGCGCCCCCAGATCGAACTCCTTGCCGGGCCTGGCCCCTTCATTCTGGAGCGCGGAGAGATACTTGGCGCTGGTCCCAAACACCGAGACCTTCTCTTCCTGGGCCAGTTGCCAGAGCACCCGGTGGTCCGGGTAGAAGGGAGACCCGTCGAAAAGAACCAACCGGGCACCCACGGCCAGGCTGCTCACCAGCCAGTTCCACATCATCCACCCGCAGGTGGTGAAGTAAAAGATGCTGTCGTCCCGCTTCAGGTCGGTGTGCAGCTCCAGCTCCTTGAGGTGCTGGAGAAGGGTGCCGCCCGCACCGTGAACGATACACTTGGGGACCCCGGTGGTGCCAGACGAGTACAGAATATAGAGCGGGTGATCGAAGGGAAGCGGAGCAAACGGGATCTCGCCGGGATCCCCTGCTGCCAGGAAATCCTGGAAAAGCACGGCGCCCGCCAGGGAGGAGATGTCGGGCCGAGGCGCCGTGTAGGGCACCACCACCACGCGCTCGATGGAGGGGATCTTTTCCAGGATCTTGGCCACACGCCCGAGGCTGTCGAACGCCTTGCCGTTGTAGAAATATCCGTCCGGGGCGAAGATGACCTTGGGCTCGATCTGGCCGAAGCGGTCCAGAACCCCCTGAATGCCGAAGTCCGGGGAGCAGGAGGACCAGATGGCGCCCAGACTCGCCGCGCCCAGCATGGCCACCACCGTCTCGATCCGGTTGGGCATGTAGCCGGCCACCCGGTCCCCGGCCCGAACCCCGCACCCCTCCAGCGATCGGGCCACCCTCGCCACCTGTTCGTACAGCTGCCGATAGGTGATGCGCTCGGGCGGACGGGTTTCACTCCTGAAAACGATGGCTTCCCGGTCGTCACGGAATCGCAGCAGGTTTTCCGCAAAGTTCATCCGGGCCCCGGGGAACCACCGCGCCCCGGGCATCCGGTCCGGGTCCAGGACCACTTCCCGGTAAGGGTCCGAACTGATCACCCCCCCGAAGGACCACATCGCGGCCCAAAAATCCGGAAGGTTCCTTACGGACCATGCATGGAGTTCCGGATACTCCGATATCGCCAGCCCGTATTCCCGGTTGACGAACGAAATGAAACGGGTCAGGTTCGCACGCTGAATCCTCTCCTCGGACGGTTGCCAGAGAACAGCGGCCATGGTGTCTGCCTCCCTGAACGAATTGCACGAACGCGTACCTTAGGGTCCGCGAAGAAATAACTTCACATTTTCGCATCTCATCTTCGGGCCATTCTCGGCCGCTCCTCAATCGCAGAGCCGTCAACATAGCGACGGCTATGCCTCCGGCCCTGCTCAATCGTCGCGACCAAGCCTGCCCCAAATCTGAGCGCGAAACGCCACCCCCATAATGAGACAGTTGGCCACCCCCACTGTGAAGCTATTTCGTCGCGAACCCTTAGCCGTCAGTTGGAAACGCCCCTTGGACGAAAATGTGAATACCACATCCAGAC
>Ga0068714_10003400_pt1 | contig 18942 bp, 18 predicted proteins | sample MTBNYHSulfiMetaG_FD_62988 | JGI IMG/M metagenome (GOLD analysis project Ga0068714, IMG submission 62988) | Enrichment culture microbial communities from rom New York Harbor, USA that are MTBE-degrading - MTBE-NYH (New York Harbor Sulfidogenic)... | ecosystem: Environmental > Aquatic > Marine >... | reverse complement strand
TGCCTGCTTATAGAAGATTGATTTTAAGGATTGATTTCGCCTTGAGATATTTAAACCAATAAAAATATTCTGTGTCGACTCCTATATAAAAGACTTGCTTTTTAACATAGAGGGAATGACTGAGGGGTTATTCAACACTGCGCCTCACCCAGCCGCAAGCGGATGACGTGTTAAAAAAAATTAATCCTTGACTTTTACCGCAGGAGTAATTACAATGTGTTAACTGTTCATAGTCAAGGAGGTAAACAAAATGAGGGCACATATTGTAAAAATAGGTAATTCTCAGGGAATCCGTATTCCAAAACCATTGCTCGATCAAACCGACATTAAAGATGACGTCGAGCTTGAAGTAAATAAAAATCAAATCATTATTCGTCCAATCTCAAATCCGAGAGCAGGCTGGGATAATGCTTTCAAATCCATGGCACAAAACAATGATGACGCGTTGATAAACGGAGATGACAACATTTCACATTCCTGGGATGATGAGGAATGGCAGTGGTAGTGAAGCGATTCGATGTGTTTTTGACCAATCTCGATCCTGCGGTTGGTTCTGAAATTCAGAAAAAGCGACCCTGCTTGATTATTTCTCCGGACGAAATGAACCGACATATCCATACCGTTATCGTTGCCCCAATGACGACTGCCGGCAAAGACTACCCCACCCGAATACCTTGTATTTTCAAAAGAAAAAAAGGACAAATCATTTTAGATCAAATACGAACAATAGACAAAACGAGACTGATAAAAAACCTGGGCACTCTTGATGCGGAAACCCAGTTAAAAGTTATTACCGTTTTACAGCGACTCTTCGCATTTTAAATTTCCCAAAAGCAGTTGCGCTACCGACTTTGTGCCACCCTGAAGTCGTTTCAGGGTCTTATGAGATGCTCAACAAGTCTGCCCCTGGATTCCCCCGTATCAAGTAGGGGGCAGGCTCAGTCAAGCACGGAATGACAATAACGGGGACCACGGCATGGCAAAAAAAAATGTTTTTTCATGTATTTTACTATAGATTAGCTGTCCCCAATATTATACCACGTTGCATTCAAAAGCAGATCGAGGCGGCGACGATCAAAACGTGAAAAGTGAGACGTGAAGTGTGAAGTGTTTTAAAACCTTACGTTTAACTTTTTACAATTTGCGAAAACTGGCGAGGAGACAACAAAGATATGCGAATGAAGGCGACGTGGTATCAAACCACTTAAATGGAGGGAGTGCGTATGGATGTCTTAATGCTTTCACGGTTGCAATTCGCGGTGGCCACGTATTTTCATTTCTTGTTTGTTCCTTTGACCTTAGGGCTTTCAATTCTTCTTGCCATCATGGAAACCCGGTATGTCATCACCAAAGATATAGAATACCAACGGATGGCAAAATTTTGGGGGAAAATTTTTCTTATTAATTTTATCGTCGGGATCGTAACCGGCATCACCCTGGAATTTCAGTTCGGAACCAACTGGTCCCGGTATTCAAGGTTTGTGGGTGATATCTTCGGTTCTCTCTTGGCGATTGAAGCAACCGCCGCATTTTTTCTCGAATCAACCTTTATTGCCGTATGGGCGCTTGGATGGAAACGACTCTCTCCCAAAGCCCACGCCGTGAGTATCTGGCTGGTAGCCATCGCGTCCAATCTTTCCGCCGTGTGGATTCTGATTGCCAATGCCTGGATGCAGTTTCCGGTCGGTTATACCATTAGAAACGGACGGGCCGAGCTGACGGACTTCTTCGCGGTAATTACCCAGAAGGTTGCCGTGCTCGAGATTATCCACACCCTCGCCGCCGCTTATGTTGTTACCGGTTTTTTTATCATGGGAATAAGCGCCTATCATCTTCTAAAAAAACAACACACCCAGTTTTTCATTAAATCATTTCGCCTGGCCCTTGGCGCGACCCTCTTTTTCTCATTATTCGTGGTCATTGAAGGGCACTTGCATGGCGCTGACCTCGCGGAGAAGCAACCCACCAAGCTCGCCGCTTTGGAATCTCACTGGAAAACAAGCGCGCACGCGCCGATCTATCTTTTTGTTATTCCGGATGCTGAGCAAGAAGGCAACCGGATTCAATTTTGGCCTATCCCGAGCATGTTGAGTTTGCTTGCCTTCCATGATCCCAACGGCGTTGTCCAAGGCCTCAAAGATTTTCCCAAAGAAAACAGACCGCCGGTTGGCTTAACCTTTTTCTCTTTTCGATTGATGGTAATCCTCGGCCTTCTCTTTATTCTTCTTACCCTGATGGCGTGGGTAAAACGAAACCAATTGGAATCATGCCCGTGTCTCCTGAAAATGATTTTGTATTCCATCCCCCTGCCTTACCTTGCCTGCGCTCTCGGATGGACGGTCGCTGAAGTCGGACGCCAGCCCTGGATCGTCTACGGGGTAATGAAAACGTCCCAGGCGGTTTCACCGATTGCCACGTCTCAGGTGGCGCTGAGTATCGTAGCTTTTATCGTTGTTTACACGTTTCTCGGCATCGTCGCGTTTTTCCTGATGACTAAACACGCCAAAAAGGGACCTGAACCCTTAACACCAGTAACCAAATAAAAACGGGGAGGATGTGCTATGTTAGAAACTATCTGGTTTGTGCTGTGGGGAATTCTTTGGGCGATCTATTTTATTCTTGACGGCTTTGACTTGGGTCTGGGAACTCTCATGCCCCTGCTCGCCAAAAATGAAACCGAAAAACGCATCATCTATAACGCGCAATCTCCTTACTGGGACGGCAATGAAGTGTGGCTGATTACTGCCGGTGGGGTAACATTTGCCGCTTTCCCTACCACGTACGCGGTTATGTTCAGCAGCCTTTATTCAGCTTTGATGCTTATCCTGTTTGCATTGATTTTTCGGGCCGTCTCCTTTGAGTTTCGGGAAAAAGTGGATAAGCCCTCGTGGAGAGCGCTCTGGGATGTTTTTGCGGTTGCGGGAAGTTTTTTGCCCGCCTTACTTCTTGGTGTCGCGTTCGCCAATATTTTTCGGGGCATTCCCATTGACGAACAAGGAGTCTTTCACGGAAATCTCCTCACCCTCCTGAATCCTTATGGGATAGGAGGAGGAATTCTCTTTTTAACTTTATTTTGCCTCCACGGATCCTTGTGGCTCACCCTTAAAGTGGAGGGAGAACTCCAGAAAAGAGCCGCCGCTTTCGCCGCTAAACTTTGGGTAGTCCTTTTAATCGTAGCCGTCTTGTTTCTTCTGGCGACCGGATGGGCAACACCGCTTTACCAGAATTACCTGAAACACCCTATCCTTTTTCTCATCCTGATTTTTACGGTGGCATGTCTGTTGTTGGTCCGGGTATTCATAAAAAAACAAGCCTGGTGCAAAGCATGGTCCGCGTCCGGGGGAACTATTTTGGGAGTCACGTTGTTTGGGGTTATCGGCCTCTACCCTAACCTACTCCCTTCAAGCATAAATTCTTTCTATAGCCTGACCATCTTTAATTCTGCATCCAGCCCTTTAACCCTAAAAATTATGCTGGGAGTCGCGCTGTTTTTTGTACCCATTGTCATCATCTATCAAGCCTGGGTATATAACTTTTTTAAAGGCAAGGTCAAGGAAAGTGACATAGCCTACGAAGAACCGTACTAATGTTTTCTCACGCGGGTTGTGCCTATACATAAAATCTTTTTTTCCACTATTCAGGGGGAACACCTTTTGCTTCTTCCGTAGCCTCATTTGAAAATAGTTCGGATGCCGTTTATAATAAACCTATGAGGAAAAAATTTCGGTTTATTGATCATACGGCTGATATTGGGGTAGTAGTTTATGGAAAAACTCTCACCGAACTTTTCCAAAATGCTGCCGAAAGTTTTTTCTCGGTTTTGCTTAAACTTAAAAACATTCATGAAAAAGAATCCCGCAGTTTTTCACTCGATGCGCCGGGATTGGAAGAGCTGCTGGTATCGTGGCTTAATGAGTTCCTTTACCTTTTTGAAACCCAGGGATTACTTTTCAGCCGTTTTGAAATAAAAAATCTCAGCAAAGAGCATCTTGAAGCTACTGCCTGGGGAGAAAAATATGTGGAAGGCAAACATCCAATCAAAAGAGTAATTAAGGCGGTTACCTTCCATCAACTCAAGATAGCCGAAAAAAATGGACGCTGGCAGACGCAAATTATTTTTGATCTTTAATCGAATAAGGAAACAAAAGGTTGTAACGCACTCCGTTACCAACGAAGGTTTATAATTTTTTTCACTATAAAAAGATGAAATCCATGAGTGAAAAAATCCCGGTAAAACTTCAAAAAATTGATGCGTGGCGATGGCTAATTCCGAGGGAAGGCAACATGAAAACTGACGGTTTGGTCTACGCGGATGAGAAGATGATTAAAGATATTCAGAAAGATCAAAGCCTCCTGCAAGTCGCCAATGTTGCTACCCTTCCGGGTATACTCGGAAAATCAACGGCTATGCCCGATATTCATTGGGGATACGGATTTCCCATTGGAGGCGTGGCGGCTTTTGATATGGACACGGGCGTTGTTTCTCCCGGTGGGGTTGGCTACGACATAAACTGTGGGGTTCGGCTGATGCGCTCAGGCTTGAGCCGTAAGGATATCCAAAATAAGATTCACCAACTTGTTGACACTTTATTCAGAAATATACCCTCAGGCGTAGGCTCCCATCGGAAAGATTTGAAACTCAGTTATCAAGAACTTGACCGCGTCTTAGAAGAAGGAGCCCAATGGGCGATTAAGCGCGGATACGGTTCCGCGGAAGATAGAGAACACCTGGAAGCGTGCGGCTGCATTGACGGAGCCGATCCAAAAATGGTTAGTGACCGTGCCAAAGAAAGGGGTCGCGCCCAATTAGGAACTCTCGGCTCAGGTAACCACTTTGTGGAAATCGGCTATGTTGAGGAAGTCTATGATGTAAAAGCAGCCCAAAAGCTGGGACTCGAAAAAGATGGGGTTACCGTTTTAGTGCACACCGGCTCCCGCGGATTGGGCCATCAGGTATGCGATGATTTTATCCGGGTGATGCTTGAAGCGTCACGGCGATACGAAATTGAGCTCCCCGATAAGCAACTCTGCTGCGCTCCCCTTGATTCTCCGGAGGGGAAAAAATATTTGGCGGCTATGGCAAGTGCCGCTAACTTTGCTTTTGCGAATCGCCAGCTCATTTCCCACTGGACCCGGGAGTCTTTTGAACAGGTGTTCAAGGTGGGGCCAAAAGTCCTCCAACTCGAAGTAGTGTATGATGTCTGCCATAATATTGCTAAAATCGAGACCCATGATGTGCAAGGAGAAAAAAAGAAAGTGTGTGTCCACCGCAAGGGAGCTACCCGGGCGTTTCCCCCCGGCCATCCCGAACTCCCTTTCGACTACCGCGAACTGGGACAGCCCGTGCTCATTCCGGGTGATATGGGCCGGTATTCTTACGTGCTGCTGGGTACTGAAAAAGCTTACCAAGAAACCTTTGGGTCAACCTGTCATGGAGCGGGCCGGCTCATGAGCAGGCACGAGGCCAAAAGAAAGGCGCAAGGGAAATCAATTAGCAAACAACTTGAAAGTAAAGGAATAATTGTCCGCGGCGCCAGCCGGGAAACCCTGGATGAAGAAATTCCCGAAGCCTACAAAGATGTTAGCGATGTGGTGCAGGTGGTGCATGAGGCCGGGATCAGTAAAAAAGTGCTTAGATTAAAACCCCTTGGAGTAATTAAGGGTTAGTGAAAGATGCGATTCAAACTTTATCAGTCAAACTTGACTATTTTAAAAAAAATGTTATATTAGTTTATAGTTAAAATGATTTTTTACCTTAAGCCTCGCACTCGTATTCCTCCAATCCTCTCTCCTCCTTTCACGAGTGTGAGGCTTTTTAATTAGTTACTCCGGAAGAGGGGTTATGCGTTTATTTATTGTAACTTATCAGTCTCATTGATAAGTTCAGTCAATTCTTTAAGAAATGCGTTGAGCCCTCCTTCGGGTACGATGATAAAACTCCTTTTATTACCGGATTTTTCCGTAATCTTTAGGTACCGACCGTTGGGGTTCTCTTTAAAATCCAAGAAAAAAAGCTTGCTTTCAATTTCAAACCTTCGGCTAATTAATTCATTATCCATCAAACATTCCCTCCAATCATAACATTTGAACACCGCAAAATTAAAAGGTTACTGAGCATTACCCGCAATTCTACATTTAAAACTTGATTAATCTATCATAAAAATTTTAACCTTAAAAGTATTTTTAAAACTAACCCTTTTCGAGAAACTCAACCAATCACCTTTGGAAGAAATATTCTAAACCGTTCCTAACCTTTTCACGTACACCATGAGTATCGAAAGCGCCGCCGGAGTAATACCCGAAATGCGGGAAGCTTGTCCCAAAGAAACCGGCCGAATAGCGATTAGTTTTTCCTGGACTTCCCGCGATAGCCCGGGGATTTTTAGGTAATCAAAATCAAAGGGCAGCTTTATATTCTCCATCTTTTTAAATTTTTCGACGTGTTCCTCTTGGCGGTTAATGTAACCAGCGTATTTTATCTGGATTTCTACTTGTTCAATAACTACTGGTGATATTTCTTCCTGGAGCGGGTAACCGAGGACAGAAAGCGTTTTATACGATACCTCAGGACGACGCAAAATTTCTTCTAACGTGGCGGGGTTTTTAATGGGAGCGGTCCCGAGACGTACTAAAGTCTCATTCGTTTGCGCGTCAGCCCTGATCTGGATAGAACGAAGCCGCGCAAGTTCCTCCTCAATCGCTTTTTTCTTTTTCCGGAAATGCTCATATTCCTCATGAGTAAGCAATCCAACCTGGTAACCTTTTTCCCGAAGTCTCAGGTCAGCATTGTCTTCCCGCAGGATAAGCCGGTATTCAGACCGAGAAGTAAACATCCGATAAGGCTCTTTAGTACCTTTGGTAACTAAATCGTCAATCAAAACCCCAATATATCCCTCTGAACGGTCAATAATTATAGGTTCGCGTTCTTGCGCGGTTAAAGCGGCATTAATGCCCGCAATAAGTCCTTGTCCCGCGGCCTCTTCATATCCGGTGGTACCGTTAATTTGGCCCGCAAGAAAAAGGTTGCGTATAAGCTTGGTTTCCAAGGTAGGCTTTAGTTGTAAGGGATTAACATAATCATGTTCAATCGCATAACCCGGTCTTCTGATTTCAACCTGTTCCAGCCCCTCAATGCTTCGAAGCATTGCAATCTGAGTATCGTAAGGCAGGCTGGTTGCGACACCATTAGGATAGTATTCATTGGTGTGGATCCCATCGGGTTCTAAAAAGATCTGGTGTCGTTCCTTATCAGAGAAACGGACTATCTTATCTTCAATCGAAGGACAATATCTCACCCCGGTCCCCGCAATAATCCCTGTATAAAGAGGTGACCGATCAAACCCGGTCTGAATTATTTTGTGGGTTTTATCATTGGTATAGGTAATATAACAAACTGCCTGGTTATTCAGTTGATTCATGGTTGAAAAGGAAAAAGGAATCGGTTCATCATCTCCCGCTTGAGGGGTAAGGATGGAAAAATCAATGTTTTTTCCATCAAGACGCGGAGTGGTACCCGTTTTGAACCTTCCAATTTCAAAGCCCAGCTCTTTAAGCTGTTGAGGAAGCGCAATCGAGGGAAAATCTCCCATCCGACCAGCCGGAAAGTTTACCAAACCGATATGAATAAGACCATTAAAGAATGTTCCGGGTGTTATTACCACAGCCTTCCCCACAAACCCTTCTTCAGTGTGAGTCTTTACCCCATAGACCGTGCTATTTTTTATGAGCAAATGGTCAACCATGGATTGCTTAAGATCTAATTTTGGTTGTCTTTCTAAAACCATTTTCATATAGAGTCGATAGTTTTGCCGGTCTATTTGGGCTCGGGAAGAACGGACTGCCGGACCTTTTTTAGTGTTTAAGCGACGAAATTGAATGCCCGTGTGGTCAGCCGCTTTTCCCATTTCTCCGCCTAAGGCATCTATTTCTTTGACTATTTGTCCTTTCGCGAGACCGCCGATAGCAGGGTTACACGACATGAGGCCGACAGTGTCTATGTTCATGGTGATCAGCAGAGTGAAACATCCTATCCGGGCAGAGGCTAACGCAGCCTCACACCCCGCATGCCCCCCGCCAACAACAATAACATCATATTCTTTTGGATAAAAAATCATCCTGTCTCACCTATAACAATGTTTTTTAATCGGCTTGCTTAATTTTTAAATTTCAATATATTCAATAATATCAAAGAAATTAAAAAAAACAACGTTAAATTATTATTGACAATTTAATAAATAACAATTAAATTTATTCGTTTAAATAAATCAAAGCAATCTACTCTATTTTACTCTATTTTTCCAAGCATTCACTTCCCTTCTTAATTTTCTCAAAAAATATAGAAAACCAAAAACAAGGGGAGTGGTAATTATTAATAATTATTTTCACCAACTGACCCCAAAGATGACAAAGCGGGACTATTATGAAGTTCTGGGGGTACCGAGGGATGCGGGCGAAGCGGATATAAAAAAAGCTTACCGGCAATTGGCCCTCCAGTACCATCCGGACCGAAATCCAGGCGACAAAGAAGCAGAGGAACAATTTAAAGAAGCTGCTGAGGCTTATGAGGTTCTTCGTGATTCAGAAAAAAGGTCCCTCTATGACCGCTTTGGCCATGAAGGATTGCGGGGGACCGGTTTTACCGGCTTTACCGGCTTTGAAGATATTTTTTCCAGTTTTGGTTCTATTTTTGAAGAATTCTTTGGCTTTGGCACCAGAACACGAAGCCGTACCGCTCCTCACGCAGGCGCTGATTTACGTTATGACATGAGGATTTCTTTTTTAGAAGCGGCTTTTGGCGTAGAAAAAGAAGTCGAAATAGAAAAAAGGCAACTTTGTGATTCCTGTAAAGGAACGAGGTCTGCTCCCGGCACTCAGCCGGAAACATGCCCTACGTGTAGAGGTCGAGGGCAGGTTATGCATTCCCAAGGATTTTTTAGCATTAGCACCACCTGCCCCCAATGTCACGGAGAAGGGACCATTATCAAAAACCCTTGTTCTCATTGTCGGGGCGCAGGCAAGATAAAGAAAAATAAAAAGGTAATGGTTAAAGTCCCTGCGGGAGTTGAAACCGGTACCCGGCTTCGATTGTCCGGCGAAGGGGAAGATGGTGTTCGTGGCGGTTCTTCCGGAGACCTTTATGTGGTTATTTTTGTCCAGGAACATGATTTTTTTGAACGCAAGGGCTATGATATCTCTTGTCGGATACCCATCTCTTTTCCCCAAGCCGCGCTTGGAGCAGAAATTGAAGTGCCGACATTAGAAGGATCAACCAAAATTTCTCTTCCCCAGGGTACTCAATCAGGAGAAATTTTTAGGTTGAAAGATTTGGGAATACCCTTTGTGCGGGGGGGAGGACGAGGGGATCAGTATGTTCAGATCATTGTTAAAACTCCGGCCAACTTATCCGAACAACAAGAAGGGTTGTTACGCGAGTTTGCAAAAATAAGCGGAGAGAAAGTTTCTCCGGAAAAGAAAAAATTTTGGAAACTAACAAATAAAAAATAAAAGCAGGAATAACATCTTTATAAAAAGATATTCATTTTTCTTCTTGGGGATTTCTGCCCAGTAAAATCTCCTGCCCTACTGGAAGTCTTCACGTAAGCCACGTAAAATTTTTTCATTTCTCGCCAAAACGATTAAATAAGGTTTTCGGTAAGGCATCCAAGGATGGATACTATTTTTTAAAGGCAGATTATTCCTATGAAGAAAATCCTATTGATATCAAGGAGTGATGTATGCGGTATTTCTTTCTGACAATCCTTTTCATTACTACTTTTGCTTGTTCCAATCACGAGAGTAAAGTTTCCTTGTCCAATCCTGGCGAACCCACCCGGGAAGAACTGCGCGACGCTATGCGCTTTCACGGCATCCTGGTTGCGAAACAAGATGAAAACCACGAATGGTATTTTATGCGCGAGGGAAAGCGTTGTCCACTCTTTGCTTATTTAAAAAAACAGCACAATAAACAAAGCAACGCATCTGAAAACAACTCTTAACCTTTTCTGGATTCCGCCTCTCTGAGGAAGGTTTTAGAATCGACATGATAGGTCAAAATGAAGGGGGACAAAACTTTTTTGTATCGGACCGCTTACAGGGAGAAGGTTGTTTTTAGTGACTTCCCAGTGCAAAGGTGCGGTCTAATACTTGAACGCTTACTTTTTCTCCAGCCTTAATCTCATTTTTATCCTCAGTTACCACCATTAATCCATTGGCTTGAACCATGGATTTAAGAATACCCGATCCTTGCTCACCAGTGGTGGTAGCGCAGAGAACTCCCTCCCGAAAGCCTAAACGCACCCTGATAAAAAAACGGAGGTCCTTCTTCGTTTTGACATCATCAACCAAAACTGCTTCAACCTGAGGTCGGAACAGATGTTTGTGCCCCATTTTTTTAAGCAGTGCTGGTCGAACAAACTGTTCAAAACAAACCATGCAGGAAACCGGGTTGCCGGGCAATCCAAAAATTAGTTTATCAGCAATAAGACCGAACGTTGTAGGTTTTCCGGGCCTCATCGCTACTTTCCAGAATTTTATTTCACCACTCATCTCCTCCAAAACATCTTTGACAAAATCATATTCTCCAACGGAAACGCCGCCGGTGGTAAGAATAACGTCAGCAGAAAGCCCCTGCGTGATTTTTGCCGCAATTTCCCTTTTATCATCCCGTGTGATCCCCAACATGCGAGGCAAAGCCCCGCATTCTTTAACCTGGGCAGCGAGAGAATAAGTATTACTGTTTATAATTTTTGACGAGTTTTTTTTTCCATCTATATCGATTACCTCATCTCCGGTAGAGAGAATCGCTACCGTGGGTACCTGATAGACCGAAATAAAGCTTTTCGCACAAGAAGCAAGCATACCAACATGAGGTGGCCGGATAACTGTTCTCGCTTGAATAACCTTGTCCCCTCGCATGACATTCTCGCCTGCGAGTCTGATATTTTCTCCCTTGTCCGGAGGTACCAAAATATGAACGTTGTCTCCTGAAGACGAGGTATCCTCCTTTCTCACTATCGTATCCGCTCCTTGGGGAATCGGAGCGCCCGTCATAATATGGGTAGCTTGCATAGGTCCAACCTGTTTTTTGGGTAAAAATCCGGCCGGGAGCTCCTCGATGACTTTTAATTGTGTTGGTTCATCAAAACAAGCATTTTTTATATCTTCAAACCGGACCGCATACCCATCCATCGCTGAGTTGTCCCATGGGGGGATGTTAAACGGAGCAATAATTTCTTCTCCGATCACTCTTCCGAGAGACGTGAGGAGATCAACCTTCTCAAGGCCCATAGGAAGGGTATGACTCAAAACAATACTTCGGGCTTCATCAACGCTGATCATGGCTACACCAAAGTTCCTTACTAGCGGCGACAAAATTATTTGCGAAATTCTTAGTATCTTCTTTTTTTCTTTCCCCTAATCTTTTCTTCCCAAAATATTACCACCGGGCTGGCGACATAAAGAGTAGAATACGTTCCGGAAATACACCCCACTAACATGGCAAAAGCAAAATTATGGATAACCCCGCCACCAAATAACAGCAATGCTATAACAGCCAATAAAAGTGTTCCGGTTGTTATAATGGTACGGCTGAGGGTTTCATTGATGCTCTGGTTAATGATCTCCGGTAACAAAGCGCTCGGAGTTTTACGGCGATTCTCTCGAACCCGATCGTAAATGACAATCGTATCATTGATCGAAAAACCAACAATGGTCAGTAACGCGGCAACAATGGTAAGGTCTATTTCACGATTGGTAAGTGAAAACGCCCCCACGGTTACCAGTACATCATGTACCAGGGCAGCGATTCCACCCACGCCAAAGCTGAAATGTTTAAAGCGAAAACCCACATAGATAAGGATCATCCCCCAGGAAATGATCACCGCCCAGAGTCCTTTTTTCTGGAGGTCTTTACCCACTTTGGCGCCTACGGTCTCAACTTTTCGAACCTCAAAGCGACCTTCTCCAAATTTTTTTGATAACGCTTGACTGAGTGACGCCTGAATGTTTTCAATATCAAGGTTTTCTGTGCTTGATTGAATCTGGAATTCATGCTGACCTTTTTCAATAAACTCTTGGACAGTACAATTAGGCAAATTAAGCGTTTGAATTCCGCTCTTGATTTCAGCAGCAGTTACCGGTTGCGAAAATTTTACCCTGACTGAGATACCGCCGGCAAAGTCTACCCCATAGCGGGGTCCCTTATGCATGATTAAGGAGATGATGGTGATCAGGATTAAAATACCCGAAAAAGCAAAGGCGTAATTCTTTTTCCCGATAAAATCAATATTCGTTTTAATCCGAAAAAATTCCATAACAAATATCCTTTCCCTTTTTTAAATGCTTACGCTCTTAACCTTTTTGACTAACACAAAATAATCAAATACCACCCTGGTTACGAATATAGCCGTGAAAAAACTCGCCATAATTCCAACACACAAAGTCACGGCAAATCCTTTTACCGGACCCGTGCCAAATTGAAAAAGAATGGCAGCGACAAGCACGGTGGTAAGGTTGGAATCGAAAATAGCGGAAAAAGCTTTCGCGTAACCAGCGTCTACCGCAGCCCAGGTGGTTTTCCCGGCGCGTAACTCCTCCCGGATGCGTTCAAAAATAAGGACATTAGCGTCCACTGCCATACCGAGGGTGAGCACAATTCCCGCGATACCAGGAAGAGTAAGCGCTGCCTCAAAAGCAGCTAAAACGGCAAAAATAAGAACCATGTTGAGGGCAAGAGCAATATTAGCAATCAAGCCGGATAATTTGTAATAAATAAACATAAATAATAAAACGAGGAGGCTCCCTACAACGGTCGCTCGAATTCCCTGGTCAATAGAATCCCTTCCGAGAGAGGGACCCACGGTTCGTTCCTCTAAAATTTTAATTGGCGCCGGCAGAGATCCTGCTCGTAACACGATCGCCAGATCCTTGGCCTCCTCTAAGGTAAAACTGCCTTCAATCTGCGCCCGACCTCCGCCAATCGGTTCCCGAATGACAGGAGCTGATCTAACCACATTATCGAGAACAATGGCGAGCCTTTTTCCCACATTATTTGTAGTCACCGTTTTAAAAATCTTTGCCCCTTTAGCATTAAACTTAATTGAAACATAGGGTCGATTAAACTGGGCGCTGTCTATTTGGGGTTGAGCATCGACCAGCATATCTCCGGTCAACAGAGTTCTTTTCTTTAACAGCAAGGGGTGTCGACCGGTTACTATTCCGGTTTCTTTATCAACATTTTCTTCGTAGAGAATTTCGCTATCAGGAGGAACTCTTCCTTCGAGCGCATTCTGCAAATTATCTTCATCATTGACCAGCTTGAATTCCAACATCGCCGTCTGTTTGAGCAACCTTTTTGCCCGTGCCGGATCATTAAGACCGGGCAATTGAATGAGAATCCGGTCCTCTCCCTGGCGCTGAATATTCGGTTCGGTCACCCCAAACTGGTCAATCCGGTTCCTAATGGTCTCGAGAGCTTGTTTTACGGTAGAGTCTTTAACAGTGCGGATTTCATTTTTATCCAATGCGAAAATCGGCCGATAAAAACTCTCGCCCGTTTCAGGTTGCAGGCTCGTGAGTGCGGGGAAGTTTTTTTTCATTACCTCTTCAAATTTTTCATTGGTAGATTTATCCAGCAATTCGACGGCAATGGTTTGCTCCTTACGGAGGGTTATTTCTATAAAAGGTATCTTTTCTTCATCAAGCACCTCTTCGAGCGTCTGGACATACTGATTGAGAGTATTTTCGATCGCTTTATCAGTCTGCACTTCTGTAATGAGGTGCATTCCCCCTTGAAGATCTAAGCCCAGATGAATTTTATCGATTTTCTCATGCCACCAGGATGGAATATTATCAGTAATCGAGGGAACTAAATAAAATATCCCTGCTAAAGTAGAAAGCAGCACTATGATGAATCGCCAGAATAAATTCCTCACCATCTTTTCATCTCCTTGTTGATGTTAAACTGCCTCATTCTGACTTTATTTCACTGTAACCTAAAACCTGATCGCGAGAAACCTTTATCTTTACATTGGGAGCAATTTCCAAAGTAACAATATTATCTGTAAGACCGGTGATTTTTCCATGGATGCCGCTGCTGGTTACCACGGCTTTCCCCTTTTCCAGTCCTTTTAAAAAATCCCGGTGTTTTTTGATTTTTCTTTGTTGGGGAAGAATCAGGAGGAAATAAAAAATTACAAAGATAAGGATTAAAGGGAGAAATTGCATTAATCCAGCCTGCTGGCCTCCCCCGCCATTTCCTGCAGTCCCTAAAGCATAAGCAATACCAAACATTACTGTACCTCCAGTTGTTAAAAAGTTAATCAGTTATTACCAACATTTTTTTATTCTAAAAAACCTCTTAGTTAGGAAACAACACGGGAAAAAAATCTTACTGCACAGCATAAAGAGAACGTGTTGTTCCCTGATTTACCATGACCGTTTTTTGTTTTTCGTAAAAATCGCGACTAAATTCATCCACGCGATCCGCACGGATAGCTTCGCGGAGATCCTTCATAAGATTGAGATAATAATGTAAGTTATGAACAGTGTTCAACCGAGCGGAAAGTATTTCCTTAGCCATAAACAGGTGGCGCAAATAAGCCCGGGAATAATGTCTACAGGTATAACATCCGCACTGAGGATCAATCGGTTTGGGATCATCAGCATATTCCGCGTTTTTAATCACCAGGTTCCCGAAACTGGTAAAAAGCATCCCATTGCGGGCATGCCGTGTCGGCATGACACAATCAAACATATCAATCCCTTTTTTCGCACACTCCAAGAGATCCTGCGGAGTTCCTACCCCCATAAGGTAACGAGGCTTGTCAAGGGGAATTAAAGGCACCGTGGCATCCAAAATTTCATGCAGCGTGTCTTTCGTCTCTCCTACCCCTAAACCACCCACGGCGTACCCGGGAAAATCGAAACCCACGATTTCTCGTGCGCTTTGCTTTCTTAGATCCGGATACATTCCTCCCTGGATAATCCCAAACAGAGCCTGATCTTTTCTCGTATGCGCCTTTTTACTCCGCTCTGCCCATCGAGTAGTAAGTAATAATGACTCTTGCGTATAATCGAAACTTGACGGATAGGGCGTGCATTCATCCAAACACATAATAATATCTGCTCCCAATGCCTCCTGAATCTCGACCGCTCTTTCCGGAGTAAGTAAATGCGAAGAACCATCCAAATGCGACCGAAAAAATACCCCCTCTTCTTTTATCTTTCTTAAGGTGCTGATGCTATAAATTTGAAAACCTCCGCTATCAGTCAGAAGGGGGCGCTTCCAATGGATAAAGGAATGCAAACCTCCTAAACGGGCAATCACCTCATGCCCCGGCCGAAGATAGAGATGGTACGTATTGCAGAGAATGATCTCGGCGTTTAGATCTTCCATGTCTTCCGGGGTAAGTGACTTCACTGTTCCCTGAGTTCCTACCGGCATGAAAGCCGGAGTATTCACCTCACCATGCGACGTGAGTATTTTCCCCAGACGGGCTGAAGAGATACTATCTTCTTTGATAACCGTAAATAAAAAACTCATATAATGAACCAAATGAAGTCAGGAGTCAGAAGACAGGATTCAGAAGACAGGAGTCAGAATTCAGGTTGTTGTCTTCTGGTTTCTGTCTTCTGTCTCCTGTCTTCTGAATCCTGTCTTCTGAATCCTGTCTTCTCATATTATCAACATTGCATCCCCATAACTATAAAATCGATACTTTTTTGTAATCGCCTCGTGATAAGCTCTAAAAATCATTTCCGTGCCCGCAAAAGCCGAAACCAGCATCAACAAGGTAGACCGGGGTAGATGGAAATTGGTAATCATTCCCTTAACAGCCCGGAACTCATACCCCGGATAAATAAAAAGGTCGGTAAAACCGCTCAAGGTGTTTTTTTTACTTATCCAGGTTTCGAGGACTCGCGCTGACGTGGTGCCACACGCGATAACCCTTTGTCCGTGTTCAATAGCCTTCGTAATCTTTTTCGCGGTCTCAGGGCTTATTTCATAATATTCGCTATGCATCCGATGGACTTCAACCGTATCTACCCGGACGGGTTGAAAAGTACCTACCCCCACATGAAGCGTGACTGACAACACCTCAATCCCTCCTTTTTTTATCCGGTTTATAACCCTGTCGGTAAAATGCAGGCCGGCTGTCGGAGCAGCGGCAGAGCCGTGATGCCGGGCAAAAATTGTTTGATAACAAGCCCGGTCAAAAGTTTCCTGATTGTCATCTTCTCTTTTAATATAAGGAGGAAGCGGTGTTTTCCCGATCCGTTCTAAAATTTCCTCCAGATCACCGGAGTAGATTAACTCAATTTCCCAAAGCCCTTCCTTTTTTTGCTTAACCACCTGGGCGTTAAGCTCCGGCCCAAAGGAAAGGGTTGATCCGGTCTGCGGATTTTTTGAACAATCGATAAGCGCTTCCCAAATGTTTTTTTCTTTGGGGTATTCCAAGGCATTTAAGGGCTGGAGAAGCAAAACTTCCACTTTCCCTCCTGTCTCCTTATGGCCAACAATCCTTGCCGGCCTTACCTTGGTGTCGTTTACAACGACAATATCTCCAGAATTTAAGTAATTATCAACTTCCGCAAAAATGGCGTGTTCAATTTTCTCTTCTTCACGAAAAATAACCATGAGCCGGGATGCATCCCTCGCTGGAGTGGGAGCCTGAGCTATTAATTCCGGAGGCAAGTGATAATCAAATTCTTTAACCAGCATAAAAATATCTATAGTAAAAGTTTTTAATTCTTAACAAATTAAGGTATTAATTTCAAGGAGAAAAAAACAGGGAAAGACAAAAATAAGATCAAATGCTTAAAAACTTCCTTCTGAGCCTATGCCGTTGGAGGGTTATTTTAAGAAATAATGAGCGAAACGCGAAATGATGATGCCTATTTTTTAGGTTTTGTAGTTTTTCCCCAGATAAATCTCCCGCTTTTTCCTCCGGATTTTTCCTTCAGGTGGACATCGGAAATAGTCATACCCCGGTCAACTGCTTTGCACATATCATAAATCGTGAGAGCAGCCACTGCGACCGCAGTAAAAGCCTCCATTTCCACCCCGGTTTTTCCCTTGATTTTAACCGTGGCTCTTATATCAATCCGGCTTTTTTCTTTCACCGGGGAAAAGTCAACGTAAACACTGGTAATTGCGATGGGATGGCACAAAGGAATTATATCAGGAGTCCGTTTCGCCCCCATAATTCCAGCAATCCGGGCTGCCCCTAAAACATCTCCTTTGCTGATTTTTTTATCCATAATAAGGCGGAAAGTTTCAGGTTTCATGGATATAGAGCCACATGCAGTCGCTTCCCGCAAGGTCTCGTCCTTTTTACTCACATCCACCATTATTGCCTTACCGTGTTCATCAAAATGGGTCAATTTCTTCATCTTCTCTCCATTATGCTGGGGGTCAGGGATCAGTGGTCTGAGGTCAGCATTTCCTGATCCCCGATCCCTGATTCCTATTTTTATCCTCCGATCGCACTCATTGTCCGCTGGCACTTCTTGAAATGCGCTTCTTTAATCTGATGTTGCTTGGGTTTTTTCTCCAGAGCATGGAGAAGCGTCTCGCGTAATTTTTCGTCATCGCAGCCGTTCCTTAAGAAAGGTTTTAGGTCTATCTCATCATCATGAAAAAGACAGGTACGTAAGTGCCCGTCTGGGGTCAAGCGAATCCGGTTGCACAGGTGACAAAAATGGCTGCTTATCGGATTTATGAAGCCAATTTCTCCGAGCGAGTTTTTTAATTGATACCGAACTGCCGGGCCATCATTTTTTTCATCATGCAAGGGGATTAATGCGCCCAGCTCTTGAATTTGTTCTTTAATGTGGGAGTTAGGATACACCAGTTTAAGGTTCCACTGGCTTTCCCCAGCCGGCATATATTCAATAAATCTAACGACCAACGGAAAATCGAGGGCAAGGCGGGCGAAATCGAAAACTTCCTTTTCATTTGTCCCATTAATGATAACCACATTCAGTTTCACCGGAGAAAATCCCACTTTTATGGATTCCTGTATCCCTGCCCAAACATCATGAAATTTATCTCTTCGGGTAATGCGAAAAAAGGTTTCCGGGTCGAGCGTGTCCAAGCTGATGTTGATCCTCTTTAAACCGGCAGTTTTTAAAGGATGGGCAAAGTCCTTAAGCAAAACACCATTGGTGGTCATACTCAGATCTCTAATGCCGGGTATTGCGGAAAGCTCGGTGATAAAATTAACAATACCTTTTCTCACCAATGGTTCTCCACCGGTGATTCGAACCTTGGTAATTCCTTCTTGAGCATAGACCCTTACCAAACGAAGAATTTCTTCATATCGCAAAATATCCTCATGATCAATAAGCGGTATCCCCTCTTCCGGCATACAGTATTGACATCGGAGGTTGCACCGATCGGTAACCGAAATTCTTAAATAATTAATGGTGCGTTGATATCGGTCTTTAAGAATTTTCATAAGCAAAAATAAAAAAAGCCGTCTTCCTTGCTGGAAACCGGCTCATTAATTTTTCTCCTTTCCAAGCACGGGAGGCAACGCCGTTTCCAGCGATACCTAACGGCCTTTTACCCTGAGTAAACCCCGTTAGAAGGATTTTATATGGGGCATTTACCCCGTGCTTCTTCACCCTGTTAGATAGTTGATATCTAACAAAGCATTTCTAACAAGATAAAAACTTTTAGGCACAAAGGCTCGGAGGTATAATAATAATGTATCTTTTTCATAATCAAAGTCAAGAGAATAAAATTTTAGGAAAAATCCAGCCTTCCGAAAAAAAGTATTTACTTTCAATTACATTCAAATTCATGATGCTTTTTATACCAAGTTGCATTCAAAAGTAGATCGAGGCGGCGACGAGGAATCGACGCAGGCGTACATTTAAGTACGTCGAGGAGTATGACGAGGAGCCAACAAAGATATACAAATGAAGGCGACTTGGTAT